>Ga0209498_1000877_pt1 | contig 18596 bp, 17 predicted proteins | sample WalLakDeSediment_FD_184131 | JGI IMG/M metagenome (GOLD analysis project Ga0209498, IMG submission 184131) | Lake sediment microbial communities from Walker lake, Nevada to study Microbial Dark Matter (Phase II) - Walker Lake 11/02/13 Deep... | ecosystem: Environmental > Aquatic > Freshwater >... | reverse complement strand
GCCAAGGGCCCCAGGTGAAGATAGGCTTTGGAATAAATCACATCCAACATGAAGTGGTCAGCTAACAATCCCCTGTCCCCGTGAAAGGGATGCACGATCGTCTTGAAATCAACAGAGGACATGGCGTAGGCCTGCGCCCACTGGCACATCAGCCCGCCTTCTCGAAGTCTCTGCTTAGCCAAATCGAAAAACTCCCGGGTGAAAAGATCAGCCGGGGCTAACCACGAAAGCGCGAAAGGACTCAAACCTCCTGTCGTAAATTTCACCGATTTCGGCTCAAGCCACGCCCAAGGCGGGTAAAGCTTGCCCGCCTCTGGAGGGTTTACCCGCCGTATGTGTGGCGGGCCGTTTTCGGTAAAAACCACACCTTTTCTTCATCCATGCCGGCCAAGTTCTCCTCGCTATCAACGGGACCTGGAATCAGGTTGCCCATCCCATTCCTATATGCTATGTTTGAGCCGCAGTTCCTATTTCCCTGGTATAATCCCCAGTGAATTGGGAAGCTGAGAACATGGGGAAAGCATGACCGTAAATTGGAAGGAACATATCGTGAGCACACCCGACGTAATTCGCGGAAAGCCCCGGATTAAAGGGACACGAATACCTGTAAGCCTCATCCTGGGATATTACGCCGCCGGTGACACTGCCGAGCAAATTCTAAATGAGTTTCCCGACCTAAAGGAAGAGCAGGTTGCAGCTTGCCTCGACTATGCCCGTGACCTAGCAGAGTTTGAAGTGGCCGCATAATGAACCTGAGGTTTTTTGCCGATCAATGCGTGCCTAGCTCCATAATCCGGGCACTTCGCGAGAAAGGGCACGAAATCCTGCGGCTCAAGGATTTGATAGCCGTCGATTCACCGGATCCAGTCGTTCTAAACAAGGCTCAGGAACTTGACGCTATACTTCTATCCCTTAACGGAGATTTCGCAGATATTGTGAGCTATCCTCCGGCTGATTATAAGGGGATAGTCGCTTTGCAAGTCAGGAACCACCCAGAAGCTATTCCGCAAATAGTCTCAAGGCTGATTGATTTCCTCACTTCTCATCCTGACTTGCAATTCTTTGTGGGGAAATTACTCTTGGTAGAAGCGCATAGGATCAGGATTCGAGGCTAACAGAACATCAACGGCACATCCGCAAAAGCCTGAAGTGCAGTCTTGCCGCTTACCCAGCAGCCCTTTCTGAAAGCCCCTAATAAGCCAGTTACCAATTTCATTTCAGCCCAAGCCACGCTTAAGGCTTGGCCAATGCCGGCATGGGTTTCGCTCCACTCGTGCAGCGCAGGCGCTTGCGCCGCGTGCAAACCAGCCTACCAACTTTTCGACGACGCTAACCACGAAAGCACGAAAGCACGGATTGAAAGTTCTCTCTTTTTCGTGTCTTCCTTTTTTCGCGCTTTCGTGATTGCTTTTCTTTTCGGTCTCGGCGTTGCGCACATAGGGTGGGTTGAACGAACGTGAAACCCACCTTCCTCCATGGGTTTCGCATGCGCTCAACCCATCCTACAACTCGCAAATGGAATGTTGGAATAATTGAATCATGGAATCAAGGACGTAGGGTGGGTTGAGCGAATGGGAAACCCACCTTCACCATGATGGGTTTCGCATGCGCTCAACCCATCCTACCCATCCTACCCATACGTAGGGTGGGTTGAACGCACGTGAAACCCATCTTTTGCGACGCGAAGCGTAGGTTCACGGAACGAATTGTTTGACAACATGATAAGTTATGATATCATTTTTTTATCATGCAAATACGATATAAACCTCCGTTTCGAAAATTCGTAAAGAAACAGACAAGACCCTTGCAACTAGCTATCGAGGACGACATTGAAAAAACTGAGGGAAACACAGCCATTGGAGAAAGTAAGACAGGCGACTTGCAGGGAATTCAAGTCCATAAATTCAAATTCCAAATACGGACTTTCTTAATCGCTTATGGCATTACAGAGTCGGGTCTGTTGTTTTATTCGATCGGTACCCATGAAAACTTTTATCGTGACCTCAAAAAGTATTTGAAGGAGGTTAATGAGAATGATTTCCGCTGAAAAAATCTACAAACAGATTGTGGAAATGCCGACGGCAGAAAGAGAAAAGCTATTTGCCACGATTGCAAGACGTGGATTTGAAAAAGATTCCTATTCGCGTGATGAGGTATTCGACGATATCAGGCAGTCTCCTTTTACCCTCAAAGAAGCGTCTGAATATCTTGAGTCGGCTGAAATTACCGTCAGACGATGGGTTAAAGCAGGCAAGCTGAAATACAAGAAAATCGGAAGGAATTTTGTGTTTGATCCGGATGAACTCAAAGCATTCAAAAAGTCGAAGAAAATGGGATGATGAAAACATGGTCGACTTATCGCTTCGCGAACCCCGCCTCTCTCACCGCCGAGTTTACCCGCCTTTGCTGATGCGTTTCGTTCCTTTTAACCCATCCCACTGTATTGGGTTTTTGGTGGGTGCGCTCCAAACCACCGCAAAGCGAGGGCTCCGGGTGCGTCAGCAGGTGGAGCAGCGGGACTCTGAATAAGAAAGGCAAGCTTGCTTGGTTCTTTCTTTTCATACGTCCTGCGTCGCTTTTGAGCGCACCTCGTCTGTGCGCGCCCTGTTCAATAGCTTCACGTTTCGGAATCGTGCTGACCCAGGAGAGTGAATCAGATTACACACCGCGAATCCGAATTCGGTTGATGCCTGAAGCTAAGATCTGCACGCAGATCTTATTTAACAGGGTGAACCTGCATGCCCTGTTGAATTGCGCTGCAAGCGGACATATTCAACCGGGGTGTTTTCGTGATCTCTTTTCTCTATCCCTACTGCGCCTTTGCGGCTTTGCGTGAGCCCTCTTTCGCCCTTTCTTTTTTGCCTTTTCTCTGCTTGCCGCGCCATCATGTCCGGCGTAGTTCTCAACGCCCGTCCTCCGTAGCAGGCTACTGCGGAGGATGGAAAGGCGGAAGCCTGTATGCGATTCTTCTTGACATGTTCATCAATTGCAATTATTGAAAGCCAATAATTCAATGTAATGAAGGAGATTCCCCATGGCCAATCCTTTTACCTTGCGCGTCATTGCCCCGGATTCCCCTTTCTGCAACCGCGCCGAGGAGCTAAAGGACCTGACCCGGCATGCTGCAAATCAGGTCAACGTGGTGGTATTTTCGCCTCGCCGCTACGGGAAGACCTCTCTTGTCAAAAAAGTGCAAGCTGAAATCGAAAAAGAGGGCTTCCTCACCTTTTATGCAGATCTCTTCATGGTTGCCGGTGTCAATGAAGTGGCGGAGCGAATCGCAAAAAGCGTTTACACCGTCCTGCACAAGAGGGAGTCCCTGCTTGAGAAAGGGGCGAGAATGCTTAAGTCCTTCAAGGCCTTTCGTCCTGTCCTCAAACCCTCTCCTGAGAACGGGTTTATCCTGAGCGTGGAGCCTTCTTCCGCCACCACACCGGGAACAGAACTCCTGGACAACGTGCTGGAGGAACTGGGAACCTTTTTTCAGAAAGAACGTGCCAAGGTGCATTTCGTGCTCGATGAATTTCAGGAAATCACGGAGCTGAAGGACTCCTTCATCGAAGGGATATTGAGAAAACACATCCAGCACCAAAAGGCGTCATACTTTTTTGTGGGCAGCCGGCGCAGGGGCCTCCTTGACATCTTTAACCAGAGAACCAGGCCCTTTTACCAGAGCGCTATCATGTATCCCATCAATCCTTTGCCGCACCATGAATTGGTCGCTTTCCTGGTGGAGCGTTTTGTAAGGGCGGGGAAAAAATGCCCGAGAAGCGTGGCTGAAGAGATTTCCCGCAAGACGCTTCAATACCCTTACTATGCGCAGGCGCTGGCCTACAACGTATTCGATCTGTCCGGCAAAGTCGCTCAGGGCAAAGACGTCGAGGCCGGCTTCGAGAGGGTCCTTTCCTCGGAACGATACGCTTATGAGGCCATGGTCCAGGGCCTCACAGGGACCCAAATCGCCCTTCTGCGCGCCCTGGCGTCATCCCCAAGTTCACAGATACTCTCCCGTGAGTATCTTGCGCGGCACAGGCTTAGCATAGGAGGGGTCCAGTATGCTCAAAAGAAACTGGTGGAGCTTGACCTGGTCGAAAAGCGCAACGAGGTATGGCAAGTGGTGGATCCCATCTTTGCGCAGTGGCTGTCGGGATATTAGCCAATGCCGGCATGGGTTTCGCATGCGCTCAACCCATCCTACCAATGCTTGACCGGGACGTAGGGTGGGTTGAACGTACGTGAAACCCACCTTCCCCCGATGGGTTTCGCATTCGCTCAACCCATCCTACCAATGCTGTGTGAGATTCCTTTCGTGCTTTCTTCCTTTCACGTGCTCCGTTGAATCTGCAAGATATTCAACTGGGGTATTTTTCGTGATTGCTTTTCTCTTTTTCTCTGTGTGCTCTGTGAGCTCCTTGGCCCGCCGTCCTGTCCGGCGTAGCTTCAGCGAAGACGGAAGCCTGTCGGCGTAGGGGGCTGTGAGAGACATGTTTTGTGGTTGTTTTTCCTTTGCGCTCTTGGCGTTCTCTGCGGTGAGTGAGACTTTCCTATTTCCCCCGCACCATTCCCGCCAACTGAACGGCCCTTTTCAGGCAAAGCCGCAATACCCCCACATCACGCGATTCGGGAAACATTTGCCTTAGAATTCGCGGCCCGGGAAAGAGGCTCTCCAGGAAAATAGGCAGGCCTCGAACCGGCCCTTTGGTCCAGGCATAAAGGCAGGCAGGCGCCCAGGGGCGCAGGGCTTTGCCCTCGATCCTTGGCCCAAGCATCTTTTTTTCAAAAGGGCCGACACCCACCAGGTTTTTCATGCTTTCAGGAACCGGGAAACCGAAAATCTCCCTGAGAAGATAAAGCATGTAGACGAGCGTTTTTTCCTGTCCCAGTTCTCTTGCCCTCTCCACCAGGGCTTGCCAATTCGATTCTTCCCATTCGCTGACAAGGCTCTTTAGGTCCGCCAACCACATAAGCCGGGTTGCCCGATGTTTTAGAAGGTGCAAACCCAGGTAAAGGAACTGATCGCAGAGGTTCAGGCAAAAAGCCCCTTCCCCTTCGACCCTTACGGGCTTTGTTTTGGCCAGGAGCTCCTCTTCTTCCACATTCAGGAGCTTTTTGCGCGCCCGGATCCGGTCCGCCCACAGGATGTGGGTGTGGAGGTCAAGCGTGGTTGCCCCCTTTCTGAACGTGGTCGGGTAGATCCTGTCCCTTTCATAGGCGAGCCTGCCGAGCAGGGCAACCAGGGCAGGGTAGTCTGGATGCCAAACCCAGAGGTCCACATCGGTCATGGGTCTCAAACCGATATCGTCGTAGGCGCCGTGGAGCAGGCCCATGCCTTGAAGGAGCACCATCCGGATCTTTCTCCGATTCACTTCGCAGAGCACTTCCTTGAGATCCTGCATCAACCTCAAGTTGGCGCTCACGGTTCTATAATAGGCGCTCTCCAGAGCTTCCCTGATCTGCGGCTTCAGAGCATCCAGGCCGTCGGTTTTGAGGAGGCACTTGTAAAGGAACCCTGCCAGTCCCTCGCGGACGGCTTCATCAAAGAGCTTCTTTTCATCCACTTCAGAAGAGAAAAGGAAACGGAATGTCTCCGGATCGGGATTCACATCACATGCGCGGATCAGGATCTCGGTTTCGAGGTCTTTCATAAAAGTCCCTGTTGGATTGCCGGCAAAAATGACGGATTCGTAAAAAGTCCGAAAGTGCCTTTTTTTGTCATTCCCGCGGAGGCGGGAATCCAGTCTTTTCAGGCACTTCTGGACTCCCGCCTACGCGGGAGTGACAACTGCGGGGACTTTTTACGAACGCATCAAAAATGTATCATGGAAAAGCAATAAAAGGGAATGATGGAATGTTGGAATAATGGAATGATGTGAAAAGAAGAAGACAGAATACACCCGCCTTCGCACAGGCTACGGCGCGGCAAGGAAGACAGGAGGGAGGAAGGAACGAAAAAAAGCACCTGACCGTAATGGCCGGGTGCTTTGATTTCTTGCTGGTCGGGACGACTGGATTTGAACCAGCGGCCCCCTGAACCCCATTCAGGTGCGCTACCAGACTGCGCCACGTCCCGATATCGTAAAACGCTCATGATCTAGCGGAGGTCTCCCCTACACATGAATACGCCTGAGGCGTACAAGAATGTAGGGGCGGGCTTAACGCCCGCCCGCGGGAGGGGATCCGCCTTCGCCCATTCGACAAACTCAGGGCTATGGCGGGACAAGTAAACCCCTCCCCTACGAGCGCATTTTCATAGTAAAAAGTCATTTTATAGCACCTTGCATCATTGTCAAGGCAAAAAGCGGGGCTGCAGATGAAGCTTGCTTAATTTGCTTAAAAAAAGTAAAATACCTTTTTTGAATGAAGCTTGCTACACTCTTTTGGCCGGACTTTTCATCGCTCTAACGCATGAACTCCGACCAGGGGCCGGGAAGGGAAGAGGCTTTATGAGCCGGGTTGACTGCATCAGCAACCGCAATACCAAAATCGTTGCAGCTTATCTCAACTACAAGCTCGGGAACCATGAATGCCTTTTTGACGGCCTCGATTATCCCAGCGAGCGCTACCCCTGCCCGGATGACTTTTTTCTCAATGAAGACGAATGGACCAGCTATGAGAATTTTCAAGCAATTCTCCGAAAAGCCAAGGAAATGGTTGGGGAGCCCTATTTTTACTTCTACTGTGGGGCTTCCTCGGCAAAGCTGCGTTCCTGGGGACGGCTCGACTACTTCGTGAGGCTTTTTACGAGCCCGAACGAGGGCTTTAAAAGGCTGTCTTTTTTCACCCGCCATTTCACCGACACCAAGGATATCGAGATCCTTGTTCCGCCCTTTTACGACAAGGGCCTGGGCAAGTTCCGCACCATCCTTGAAATCAGGTACCATAGCGATATCGATGTCCATACCGATTACGCAGGCGATGCTTACTCCAGGGGCATTTTGTCCGCCATTCCCACGATCTGGGGACTCAGGCCGGCCACGGTCCGGCAATTGATGAACCCCTATGATCCCGAGATCCTGTTCAAGGTGGAGCCCGACCTTGCCTGTTTCGGCCTTGACCCCAGAATGGAAGATGTTTCGCTCACCATCCGGGACCCTCATAACGCTCAACGCAAAGAAGCGGGCAGGAGCGTCTTTCTCATCCCGGAACAGGTGAACGGGAGAATGGTCTATCTCGGCAAGTACAGCGAAACATTCCCCGCAGCAGTAACCGCCGCACGCAATTACCGCAAGGCCCTTCTCGTCACAGAGACCGTGGAGGTGGATCGGAGGGTTCTTCTCAGGGCCGGAGAGATCTTCAGGGCCCCTTCATTTGTGCTGGACGTCACCTATGACCGCCTCTCCATGAAGGATCGAGCCTCACGAATCTTGAAGGGCCGCCGCAACGGCGATGATCCTGCCATGGGACTGGTGGAAACCATCAACGAGTTGAAGGATACGATCGCGGCCAGAAACAAGGCTTATGAAGATTTGGAAAAAATCAACCTCGAACTCAAGGACGCCAAGGCCAGGGTGGCCGATTATGCACAAAACCTGGCCGCCAAGGTGGACGAGCGCACCGCCGAACTGCAAAAGGCCCAGGATGAACTGAGGCGCTTCAACCAGGGGCTTGAAGCCAAGGTCAAAGAGCATGTGGAGCAATTGAGGAGATACAACGAGCTCAGGCGGTATCTTTCCCCCAAACTGAGCGAGATCATCCTTTCAAGCGGCAACACCCTGGGCGCCGAACCCAAGCGCAAGATGATGACGGTCGTGTTCTCCGATATCCGAAATTTTTCATCCTTCACGGAGAGCCTGGAACCTGAAGAGTTGTTTCCTCTCATGGATAAGTATCTTTCGGAAATGACCCGGATCATCCACAAGTATGACGGCACGCTCAACAAGATCATCGGGGACGGCCTGCTCATTTTCTTCGGCGATCCCATCCCCATGGAGGACCATGCGGAAAGAGCCGTCATGATGGCCGTCGACATGCAAAAAAAAGTGGAAGAACTCAAGGACGAGTGGTCCCAGTACGGCCACGATTTGGGCATCGGCATCGGAATCAACACGGGCTATATGACGGTCGGCAACATCGGCTCCGATATTCACAAAGACTACACCGTCATCGGCAACCAGGTGAATGTCGCCTCCCGTCTCGAATCCCTGGCAAAAGCCGGTCAGGTCCTCATCAGCCAGAGAACCTACAGCCGGGTCAAGCAACTCGTTGAGGTGGAACCGGTGGGAAAAATCCAGGTCCAAGGAATCAGAGACTTTGTGGTCACCTACGATGTAAAGGTTCAGTAAATTTTGGCCGGTCGAAAGGACATCAACGGTTTTCATGGATTCGGACATTATATTCGAGGTCATTGGAAACACGAGTCCTTTCTCCTTAATGGGAGAAAGCAGTTGCTACATGGTGAGCGTGAACAACCGATCCTATCTGCTGGACTGCGGAACCCCCATCTTCCCTCACCTGGGCTACCAGGGGATCGCAGACATCAAAGGCATCTTCGCCACCCACTCCCATGAAGACCACAAGCGATGGTTCACGGACATCGTTCTGTTCACCTTTTACAATCCTCTGTATAAGCACCGGGTAAAGCTTATCTCCAACGAGGTGATCCTCGAAGAGTATGCGAAGAACTCCAAAGCCGCCCTTGAAAGGTCCCTTTCCCGGGACTCCAAGCGCATCATCGACATCCCCTACGATGAAATGGTTGAACCGGTGATCATCGGACCCCGAAGCAGGTACTTCATCACCCTCAAAAGCGAGGGGAACGGCGCCTTCTACTACCGCGTGGAAGACCGGGAGGGGAACATCGTCGGACCTGAAAGAGCGAAAATATTCATCAACCCTGCGGCTAACAGGCCGCGCCTTCTTTTCAAGGACGAGGAAAGCGCAGAGTGGGTTGAACCCGAAAGCTACTACTGTCTGAGCTCCGGATCGTTCTATGAAAAGAATCGCAATGTTTTTCATGACGAAGAAGCGGGCCTGACCGTAAAATCCATCAAGGCCAGCGTCTGGCACGGCGTCCCCTCAACCGCCTTCAAGTTCATGACCGAAAAGAACACCTTGCTCTTCAGCGCGGACACCGTCTACAAACCATCCCTGTGGAGGCAGCTTTGCGAAGAATACCGGCCTCAGAATTTTGGCTCCCTATCCAGGGCAACCTTTGAAAAGAGCACCGTGATCTACGGCGACATCAATGATTTCATTGAGCGAACGTGGAGCAGGCAACGCTATGTCACCGCCGTCAATGCCTACCGGGACGCGGTGGTCATCCATGACGTGGCAAGAAAGGACAGCATCGTTCACGCGGACTATGCGGACATCGCCGATGTGCCCGTCAAGGAGCTCTTTTTTACCCATAGCCCGGATAATCTCACCTCCCTTCGCCCCATTCTCACATCCCATCGCAAACTCGTGCTGCGGGACGGTCGCGTGCACGAATCCGTCAAGGGAAGGCTGCATCCCTTTGATGCGGATGTATATGTCCATCACTTTTCACGTGACCTGGTGGGCTACCGGGCCGAGAACGGCGCATACAAGGTCATCCGGGATAACGGTCTTCTCGGTGTTGCCGAAGCGGGCGGCCCGGAGAAGGGCATCATGAGGGTGAACCTTTTTGAAGACATCAAGGGAGAGTATTATCCCCTTCTCGAGGATACGAACAAATCCTACATGCTCCGGGAGAACGGAAGGGTGGAAGAAGTGACGCGCTTCCAGGATTCGAGCGCGGGAAGGGTGGTCCGGGACCTGCGAGGAACCCTCAAGACCAAAAACACGAAATGAGAGGTCTCTCACCACAGCTCGCGCTTTCTTATCGTTATTCCATCATTCCGTTTTTTTCTTTTATGGTAGATTTTGTAGATGGGTTGAGAGCAGCGAAAACGATCTACCTGCAGAGTCTGCCGTAGAGTTCCGGTCTCCGGTCTTCGAAGCGGTCGTTGTATACCGTGATTCTCTTGTTCCTTGCCTCTTCCACATGGATCTCCGCAACAGCCCATCCCTTTTCCCGATCATTCAGCCCGGATAGAATCCGGCCTGAAGGCCCGAGAATCTGGCTCCCTCCTGTGAAGGACAGAGGTTCTTTGCCGCCTCTTGCCTCCGTTCCAACCCTGTTGGCCGTGACCGAGTAGACAGCGTTCTCCAGGGATCTTGTCACCATGGCCTTCTGGCAAAAGGGCAGCACCAGGTTGGAGGGGTGACAGAGGATGTCGGCCCCGAGAAGCGACAGGATTCTTGCCGTCTCCGGAAAGAACCAGTCAAAACAGATCATGACGCCGATCTTTGCCCAACCCACGTCAAAGACCTGAAAGCCCGTGTCTCCGGGTTTGAAGAATTCTTTTTCCTCGAAAAAAAGATGGGCTTTTCGATACGCCCCGATAAATCCCCGGGGACCCACAACCGCCGCAGAGTTATAGCACCTGTTTTCGACCCTCTCCGCCATGCCGAACACCAGGATCGAACTCAGGTTTGCGGCCAGTTCCGTCATGTCCCGGCAGGTCCTGCCTCCCGGGATCTCCTCTGCAAGACCCAGCGTTTCTTCCCGGGAGACGAACTGGTATCCCGTGTTAAAGAGCTCGGGCAGGACCCAGAGGTCCGCCGCACCCGCAGGAAGTTCTTTAAAGGCCTGCTCGATGTTGGCGCCCACATCGCCGAATACAGGGGCGCTCTGGTAAACCCCGATGCGCATCATGAATGCCTCCGTCGCCGGCCGGTCAAAAATATTAATCGTCTCGAAATAGTATTGACAATGCGCTCCCCCTCACCCTGCCCTCTCCCCCAGGATTGGGGGTGAGGGGGCTTTTGGATGTCAAGACAAATATGGGACAATTAATAAGATAATATCACGAAAGACATAAAGAGAGGAATAGTGGAATGGTGGAATAATGGAATTGGAAAATTGCGAATTGTAATCCCTCAATCCCTCAATTCCAGAATCCCTCAATCCCTCAATCCCTCAATTCGTCGTTTCTCTGTGGCCTCTGTGCGCTCTGTGTGAGGCGCTTTCGTGATTGCTTTTCTTTCGTGTTTTCGCGGTTGCTTTTCTCTTTTCCTTCCGAGATCTCTGGGTGAGACCCCTAATATAAGCGCAGTAACTGAGTTGTCATTGCGAGCCCAAAGGGCGTGGCAAACTCTCCGGTTTCTGAGATTGCCCCTCGGCCGTGAGCTCGGGGCCGAACGGCTTCGTCACTGCGCTCCTCGCAATGACAAAACTCACCTTGCGGTTGTATTAGAACAGATCGTCGTCTTCCCCGGGCATGCTTCCGTGCTCCTGCAGGTACTTCTGGATCAGCTCGCTTTCTCTCTTGGAATACAGCTTGTTCGTTTCGAACTCAAACCACGCGGCCTTATCATCCTGTTCCAGGGCGAAGAGCAGTTCCTGCCGGAGGTTGGCCGTTCCCTTGACGGCCAGGACCTGGTGCTCCGTGTCGTAGAGCAGGAAAACCCCTTCTTCCTCCGAGACCTGTCGAATCATCTCCTCCGTGAAAGGAACGACTTTCTTAGGCGGAGACGGATTGGACTTCATGAAGAGACGAAGATCGCACTGAAGGCACCGCGCCGCCTCTTTGCGCGCCTGCTCGTCCGTGAAACCGAGAGAAACTTCTTCAAATCCCCGGAGGCGACTCTCAAAGGGCAGATCAGGCACTTTCACTCTGGGCCAAGAAGCAAACCCCTCATGTCGACCCAGATACGGATTGGGCGCCCCCCGCTCAAAAAGCTCTTCCTCCAGGTCTCCATTCCCACCCAGGGCTTTGTCCATGGCGGAGGCCGCCCTCCTGCCGGCGGCAACAGCATGAATGATCGATCCGGGGGCCCCAGCCACATCGCCTCCGGCATAGACGCCCTTCATCCCGGTCTCCTGCGCCTCATCCACCACGATGAGCCCCCTTTTCACCTGGATCCACTGATCCGGTGAGAAGAATGATAGGTCGGGATCCTGACCGACGGCCAGGATCACCTGGTCGCTCTCGAGCATTTGTCTGGTTTGATCAAAGCAGGGATTGAACGCACCCTGTTCATCGAACACGGAAACGCAATGAATCAATTCCACGCCTTTGATTTTTCCCTTCTCGCTCATGACCCTCTGAGGCCCCCAGGATGTCATCAGCCTGACCCCTTCGGCAAGAGCCCCGTCCACCTCCCACGGATTTGCAGGCATCTTTTCCCGCTCTTCAAGACAGACCATGGTCACCTGCCCGGCACCCCGTCTTATGGCTGTGAGGGCTGCGTCCACCGCCCCATTTCCACCGCCCACAACAACGACCCGTTCTTTGAGCGAAACTTCTTTGCCCTCTGCCACGCGGCTCAGGAACTCCAGACCCCAGAGAACATCCGGGTGATCCGAACCTTCAAAGGTGATGCGCCTGCTCGCCTGGGCCCCAAGACCCAGGAATACCGCATCATAACCTTGTTGCTTCAACTGCTCCAGGGTGAAATTCTTGCCCAGGGTTTGATAAGGCGTGAACACCACGCCAAGATCGAATACGTTCCGGATTTCCCGGTCCAGGATGTCTTCCGGAAGACGGTATCTCGGAATGCCGAATCGCATCATGCCTCCGGGCTTTCCCCGGCTTTCAAAAACCGTGACACCGTGTCCTTTCTTCCGGAGATAAAAGGCCGCGGCCAGCCCTGCGGGCCCGGAGCCTACGACGGCCGCCTTTCTGCCTGTTTCGTGAATCACCCTCCCAGGCCCTCCACCCTGTCCCTGGGCCCCGTCCGCAGCATAGCGCTTCAGGGCACAAATGGATATAGGCTCATTGACCTCCCCTCTGCGGCAAACCGCTTCGCAGGGGCGGGTGCATGCCCTTCCCAGGATGCCGGGGAAAGGAACCTTTTCCCGGATCACGGCATCGGCCTCTTCCCGTTTGCCCTGCGCGATCAGGCGGAGGTAGGCCGGCACGTCGATATGGGCCGGACAGGCGGTCCTGCAGGGGACCAGATCCTCTTCCTCTTTGCCGGGCCGGGCTTTTTTGTCCGCCAGCGCGCCCGTGGGGCAAACCTCGACACAGGCCGTGCAGAACTTGCAGCCGGATTCCTCCAGGGTCGGGCCGGGAGATCCCACTTGCACTCGCCCATGATCGTCCCAGACAAACCCGATTGCTTCTATGCCCCGGAGCGCTTTGCATGCGCGCACGCACCGGGTGCACCCGACACAGAGGTTGTAGTCCCGAATGAAGAGAGGATCCTGATCCAATACGGGAAGGTCCGTGGGGACCCATTTGGGCGTGGCGGGAGAGATTCCCACGTAGTCGGCCGCGTCCTGGAGCTCGCAATGCCCGAACCGGCTGCAGCACCGTTCGTTCTCGGCAACACCGGCCGAGCACTGGCTCCGGCTGCAGCCCTCTTGCTGGGCGCAGGTCAGGCAGGCATGGGGGTGGCGGGTCAGAATCGGAACCAGGTTTTCTTGACGTTTTGCCCTGATTCTTTCGTTTTCGGTTACGACCGCCATGCCTGGCTTGACATGCGTGGAACATGAACCGACCAGGTCCGGCGTCCCGTCCACTTCCACCACGCAAAGGCCGCATCCTTTGGCAGGCTCGCCGGGCAGGGTGTTTTCTATTTTCCTTTGGCCCTGGTAGATCACCCTCGAGGCCTTGTTCCCCTCGGCCGGAGGCAGATCCGGATGGTGGCAGAGAGTCGGGATATAGATGCCCAGATTCCGCGCCGCTTCCAGGATGGTTGCGCCCGAGGGGACTTCGACCTCCCTACCGTTGATTGCGAGTCTGATTCGGCTCATGAAGTCTTTCTCTATAAAATCGTGAAGCGATTTTATATTACCAGGAATGAGAAATCGCGCCGGCCCTGCAGGCTTCCACGCAGGGCAGAGGCGGCGTGCCGGTCATGGGTTTGCAAGGGCTGCACGCATATTTCAGTTTCTGAACCTTGTCCGCCGCCACCACAGCGACCGGTTCTTCCCGCATGGGATCATTGGGATCTTCCTCCACCACCACGAAAACCCGGGACGGACACGCTTCCACACAGTCGCCGCAACCGTTGCAGAGATCCGTGTTCAGGGTGACAAAGAAATCACCGGAAGCATCTTTGTATCCATAGTTGGCCAGCATGGCGAAACCTCCAGGGGAAATAGGTTCCAACAGCCTGACCTTTGGAAGCGGGGCGTCAGGCTGCTACAGATGCTTGAAGGCGGCCGCGCCTTTCCCCCTCCCCTTGCCCCTCCCACCAGGGGAGGGGAAGTGCTTGAAATGCCAAAAGCTCCCTCCCCCTTGTCGAAGATCCCGCAGCATTTTAGCGGGGATGGGGAGGAAACCCGCCAGAGGCGGGCGGGGGTGGGGGTGGCAAGGTTGATTTTGCTCTGGAATTTTTGAGACATCGCGCCGGACATCACAGATTGTTCGCTCTTACTTGGCTTTTCCTTTTACACACAAAGCATGGGCAAACAGGGCCGCCCCTACAGCGCCCGCGATCTGGGTGTCCCACCTGGTTTTGGCCGGCTCCAGACCGATCATGGGCATGAGCCGGTTGATGATGCCCTTGTTCTTGGCCATGCCGCCGGTAACGGCAAAGGCCGGCGCCACACCGATCCTTTCCAGAAGGGAGTAAATTCTCTCGGCCATGGCCCTGCAGTATGCGGCGAGCACTTCGTTGGTGCTCCATCCTTTGCGAAGCAGGCCGGTGGCCTCTGACTTGGCATAGACCACGCACATGCTCGACACGGCAGCCGGCTCTTTTTCCACCTGGAAGGAGCGCTCCCCGACCTCGGTGATGGGCACGCCCAGCAGATCGGCAAACACTTCCATGCCGCGACCCGTTCCGGCTGCACACTTGTCATTCATGAGAAAGTTGGCGACCCTGCCCTTGTCATCACACTGAATAGCCTTGATGTCTTGGCCTCCCACATCGAGGACTGTCCGCACCTCGGGCCCGTAGATGAAATTGGCGCCCCGGGCGTGGCAGGCGATCTCCGTAATGCTCCGGTTTGCAAAGGGCACATTGACCCGGCCGTAGCCTGTGCCGATGCAGCAGTCGATTCGGTCCTCCTTCATATCCGTCTTTTCCAGGGTGAACCTGAGGGCGTTCCTGGCGCTGTTCGGGCTGTCCGAGCCGGTCCGCATATTTCCGTAGGCATAAATCTCACCGTCCGCCATGATCACCGCCTGCGAGCTCACCGAACCCACGTCGACACCCGCGGTGATAAACGTGGCCTTTTTCCAATCCACATCCGGATTCACCCAGTTGCTCTCGGTCCATCTCCAGAATTCCTGTTTCTTCTCTTCTGCCATTCCGACGTCCTCTAATCCCTGACTGTTTCTTTCCCTGATCTAAATCTCTCCGGCCACGACGGCCGCGCCGGCTGCCATGCCGTACTCCGGCTCTTCGGGAATAAGCAGTTTCTCGACGCCGAGTTGTTTCTTCATGGCCGACACAAAGCCGAGGTTGCGGCCCACGCCGCCGATCATAACCACATCCTCGTTCACGCCGATTCTTCGAATCATGGACACGATTCGGTTCGCCATCGCATCGTGAATGGCTTTGCTGATATCCTCCTTGCTCGTTTTGGCATGTATCAGCCCCACCACCTCGGATTCCGCGAAGATCGCGCACTGGGCATTCATGGGGATTTCCCTGTCTGATTGAAGCGCCATAGGCCCGAGATCCGCCAGCTCCGTTTCAAGGGCCCGGGCCATGGCTTCGATAAAAGCCCCTGCGCCGGCCGCACATTTTTCATTGATGGCAAAATCCAGGGCGTTGCCCCTCTCATCCACCTTGGCCGCTCTTCCCTCTTCAGCGCCCACATCCGCCACGGTTCGGGCATTGGGAAAGAAGTAATGGGCGGCCTTCGCCATGGCCTTGATGTCGTTGACCGGATTTTGGACCCCCGGTATCGCCCTCTTCACCGAATCCTTCCCCGACCCTGTGCCGCAAATGCTCTCCACCTGATCGGCACGAACGCCTGCGTTCTTGCAGGCTTTTTCAAAGGATTCGAGGATCGCCTTGTTCTGGTCGAAGCCAGTGAGCACCTTGGCTTTGCCCATGATCTTCCCATCGTTCATAATGACGGCTTTGGTGTTCTTGGCGCCACAATCGATTCCTGAAGTGATCATGGGTGTTGCCTCCTTAAAGGGAATGGATCAAGGAAATGAGGTCTCAGGGTATGGAATGGGGAGAGAATTCTGTGATGAAAATTCAGGTTGAAGTTCCCTGTTCGATCAAAATAGCCGCCCCGGCGGCCGGCGACCAGGCTGTATAGGGAATAGGGGCGCCTTCGCTCCGGTTGAAACCCGCAGACTACAGGATTTTGCGAAGGTTGATGAAGTCGCTTCTTTCAAAACCAAGGGTCTTGAAAAAGGACAGGATGTCCGTGGAATCCCACCTCACGGACGTGTAGATCTTAACGATCCCCTTCTCCTTGTAGTATTGGAAGATTTCTTCCGCCAACCGGATGCCGATCCCCTGCCCCATGTACTTGGGGTCCACGCCGAACATGGCAATCCACGCACACTGATCTGCGCCGAAATTGCCCGAGGTGATGTAGCTGATCATGAAACCCACCACCTTGCGGTTGATCAAGGCGACAAAGCTCGCATCGGACTCCTGTTCAATTTCTTTGCCCACGATGCGCTCGAAATCAAGGCGGGACGGTATCTTGGTAATAGCGGCATCGATCCGGGCCAAGGCGCGGGCATCCTCTTTTCTCAATCTTCTCACGTTAATTTTAGGCACGGTCGAATCCCTTCCGCATCTCCTCATCGCGCTAGTCCACACGTATGATTTTGACCTGATGATCGACCCAATCCGGAGGCAGGTACACCCTGCCGCTGTTTCCGCTCAATCGGACTCGTTTTTCGATCATCTCTTCGCCGTAGACCTCGAACTTCACCTTGCCTTCAGGAATACCAGCGGCGGAATACCTTTTATCCTTCGACTTCTTTTCCCTAGGCACGTTCAAAACCCCTTCCCTTGAACTTGTTGACGGCTTCCTAAAAAGTGCATCCTCGGCTCAGGTTCATGTTTTAGTCACATTTTAGCTATAAAGTGACTTTAGAAAGGGGCCAAAGTGATGTCAAGAACAAAATTGAGGCTTGAACCATTTCGCAGAATGCAACAGAATGGCAAAAAGTAAAGATCTTTTGGAGATGACCCATGAATTCCGGCCTTGAACCCTATCTTACCCCCACATCAATCATTGACAGCGGCCATCCCGATATCCTCCGTTTCGCCGCCGACAGGGTGAAAAATTCCGGCGACGATTCCGTGGCCCGGGCCGTCGGCCTATACTATGCCGTCCGCGACGGCATCTGGTACGACCCGTATTACCCCTTCTATCGACCGGAACACTACAGGGCGAGCAACGTCCTCAAAAGCGGCCGGGGCTTCTGCGTTTGCAAAGCGTCTCTTCTTTGCGCCCTGGGAAGGGCCTGCGCCATTCCCGCCCGGGTGGGCTTTGCCGATGTGCGAAACCATCTGGCCACGCGCCAGCTCCTCGACACGATGGGTACCGACCTCTTTGTCTACCACGGTTTCACCGAATTCTATCTTGAAGGCCAATGGGTGATGGCAACCCCTGCCTTTAACGCTGAACTGTGCAGGAAACACAAGGTGGAGCCGCTGGATTTCAACGGTCGCGAAGATTCCATCTTTCAGCCCTACAGCCTGGAAAAGAAAAAGTTCATGGAATATGTGACCTATCATGGAAGCTTCGCGGATATTCCTGTGCAGACCATTGTGGCTGCCTGGGAAGCCGCCTATTCCCGAGAAAAAGTCAGGGCATGGATCGAGGCGTTTGAGCGAAGGGGCGAAAAACCGAAAAGGGACTTTTTCAAGGAAGAGGTTCTCAAAACATGATCTCAAACCCGTCCGCACAGGATCCCCGAGTCGGTGGGGCCTCTGAAGGGAAGGCGGATCACCTCTTTCACTCCCGCTTCGGACAGCATATCTTTCACTTCCCTTTCAGAATAGGAGCGGCCTTTGAGGGTGTTGACCAGCATGTTCAGGGCAAAGAGCGCAGGAAACAAAGGGGCGTCATGGGTATCGGACAGAAAAAAATCATGAACCAGAATAAGGCCGTCAGGTTCCAGGGCTGAAACGGCCTTCCTGATGACGAACAGGCACTCCTCAGGTCCCATGCTGTGAAGCACGTGAGAAAGCCAGACCACGTCATAGGGGCCGCTGATGCCGCTCTTCAGGTAGTCTCCGGCCAAAAACCTTACGCGACCCGAGAGCCCCGATTCTTCAATGACCTGAGATGCAAAGGGCCTCGCTGCAGGCAGATCGAATACGGTGGCCTTCATGCCCGGGTTGGCCAGGCAAAAGTGAACGGCGAAGGTGCCGGGGCCCCCTCCCAGATCCAGAAGGTGTCGTCTGTTGTAAAGATCGATCTCGCCGGCCACACGCGGCGCAATGCGGCCCGCCTGGTTCATCATCCCCAGAAGAAAGCTCCTGATTTCATCTCGGGTCCTTCTCTTTTTTCTTACGGGCAAACCTCTTCGCACCGCCTCGGGAAGCCTGGCCCAGGAAGAAACCAGGTGACGATGGTGCCTGATCATACCGCTCATGGAGGAAGGCGAGGTGGTCTTCAAAAAGGTGCTGCTGGCCTCTGTATTCATGAATCTTCCATCGGCCTTGCAAAGAAGCCCCATGGCCGTTAGAGC
>Ga0209498_1000874_pt1 | contig 18649 bp, 17 predicted proteins | sample WalLakDeSediment_FD_184131 | JGI IMG/M metagenome (GOLD analysis project Ga0209498, IMG submission 184131) | Lake sediment microbial communities from Walker lake, Nevada to study Microbial Dark Matter (Phase II) - Walker Lake 11/02/13 Deep... | ecosystem: Environmental > Aquatic > Freshwater >... | reverse complement strand
GATCTCCTCCATCGTCACGTCGTCGCGACGCGCAAGCCGCATCACCGCCAGCGCAACGCCCTTGGGGCTGGGCAGCCGGCCACTTGTGCGCAGTTCCCCGATGCTCATGCGCCCTCCCCCGGATGATGCACGGATGTCTTCACGCTGCGCGAACGGTCGTCGTGATTCGCGCAACCCCTGACGATGGCCCCCTCCCCCGCTCGCGGGGGAGCGCCCCCGGGGACAGATTGGTAAATCTGTCCCCTGCCTTTACGCAGGCGGGAGAGGGGAGAGCCGCGCGTCAGCCTGCCACCGCGTAGTGGCTCAGGGTCAGCAGCAATCCGGGGAAGATCCCCAGAAACAGCACTGCAAGTCCGTTCACGCTGATTGCGGTCGCGAACACGCCGCCACGGTCGATCACGGCCCGCTCCTCGACCGGGTCGTCGAAGAACATCAGCTTCACCACGCGCAGGTAGTAGAAGGCGCCGATGATCGAGAAGATCACCGCATAGACACCGAGCCATACGTAGCCGGCCCCGATCGCCGCCTGGATCACCGCCAGCTTCGCGAAGAAACCGACCGTCGGCGGCACCCCGGCCATCGAGAACAGCAGCAGCAGCATCATGAAAGCGAACCAGGGGTTCCGACGCGCGAGACCCTTGAAATCGTCCAGCTGGTCGGCTTCGTGGCCCCGGCTCGACAGCAGGATGATCATTCCGAAGCCGCCCGCCGCGGTCAGCGCGTAGACGATGATGTAGAACATCGCGGAGGCGTAGCCGGTCTCCGTGCCCGCGAGGATGCCCATGAACAGAAAGCCGACATGCGCGATGGTGGAGTACGCGAACATGCGCTTCAGGCTGGTCTGGGCAATCGCGATCACGTTGCCGACTGCGAGCGAGAGCACCGCGAGCACCACCAGCATGCCGCCCCAGTCGCCGTGCAGCGGGCCCAGCCCCTCGACCAGCAGCCGCATCAGCAGCGCAAAGCCGGCGATCTTCGGTGCGGTGGCAATGAACAAGGTGACGGCGGTCGGCGCCCCGTCGTAGACGTCGGGCACCCACATGTGGAACGGCACCGCGCCGAGCTTGAAGGCCACGGCGACCACCACGAAGACCAGGCCGAAGACCAGCGGCACGTTCATGCCCTCGTCGGCCGCGGTCAGCGCGGCCGCCACGGTGGCGATGTCGAGGCTGCCGGTCATGCCGTAGATCATCGACAGACCGTAGAGCAGCAGGCCGGATGCCAGCGCGCCCAGAATGAAGTACTTCATCGCGGCTTCGGAGGCGCGCTGCGAATCCCGCCAGAACGCCACGAGTGCGTACGACGTCAATGCCAGCAGTTCGAGACCCAGGTACAGGGTCAGGAAGTTGTGCGCCGAGATCATCACCATCATGCCCAGCACCGCGAACAGGCCGAGCACGTAGAACTCGCCCTTGTAGATATCGCGTTCGCGCAGGTAGGGACGTGCATACAGGAACACGAAGAAGGTGACCACGTACATCGCCAGTTTCAGCACGTCGCTCATCGGGTCGGCGATGAAGGTGCCGTTGAAGGTGAGCTGCGTCTCGGGACCGGCCAGCCAGAACGTGAGCACCGCGGCGCCGACCAGCGTGGCCTGTACCAGTCCATAGGTGACATCCCGGCGTGAATCGGGCAGGAAGGCGTCCAGCACCAGGATCAGGCAGGCCATGCCCAGCACGAACATCTCGGGCACCGCGGGCAGGAAGGCAGGAATCTCGAAATTCATGTCAGGTTCCGTGTCAGAGCGCAGGCAGCTTCGACTGGCCGATGTGAGCCACGAGGTGATCGATGGTCGCGTTCATCACATCGAGCAGCGGGGCCGGCCAGACTCCGAGCAGCAGCACGAAGAAGGCCAGCACGCCCATGATGAAGAATTCCCGTCGGTCCATGTCCTTCAGCTTCGCCACATTGTCGTTGCCGATCTCGCCGAAGATCACCCGCTTCACCAGCCAGAGGGTGTAGGCGGCGGCCAGGATCAGCGTGGTGGCCGCGAGGAAGGCCAGCCAGAAATCGGCGCGGAACGCGGCCAGAATGACCATGAACTCGCCGACGAAACCCGAGGTGCCGGGCAATCCGGTGTTTGCCATCGCGAACAGCACGAAGAAGGCCGCGAACCAGGGCATGGTGTTCACCACACCGCCGTAATCGGCGATGTTGCGACTGTGCAGGCGGTCGTAGAGCACCCCCACCGCAAAGAACATCGCCGCGGAAATGAAGCCGTGCGAGATCATCTGCACCATGCCACCGGCGATGCCGAGCGACGCGCCGGTCCAGTCGCCGGTATTGCGGTAGATCATGAAGACAATGAAGAAGCCCAGCGTCACGAAGCCCATGTGGGCAATCGACGAGTACGCGATCAGCTTCTTCATGTCGCTCTGGATCAGCGCGACCAGCCCGATGTAGACGATCGCGATCAGCGACAGGGTGATCACCAGCACGTCGAGCACCGCGGCCGCATCCGGCGTGATCGGCAGGCTGAAGCGCAGGAAGCCGTAGCCGCCGATCTTCAGCATGATCGCCGCCAGGATCACCGAACCGCCGGTCGGTGCCTCGACGTGGGCGTCCGGCAGCCAGGTGTGCACCGGGAACATCGGGATCTTCACCGCAAAGGCTGCGAAGAAGGCCAGGAAGATCAGGATCTGCGCCGTCATCGGCAGCGGCAGGTGGTGGAAGTCGAGGATTGCGAAGCTGCCGCCGGACTCGATGTACATGTAGATCAGCGCGATCAGCATGAACACCGAGCCCAGGAAGGTATACAGGAAGAACTTGATGGTCGCGTACACGCGACGCGGCCCGCCCCAGATGCCGATCACCAGGAACATCGGGATCAACATCGCCTCGAAGAACACGTAGAACAGTACCGCGTCGAGCGCCGAGAACATGCCGATCATCAGACCCTGCATGATCAGGAAGGCGGCCAGGTAATACGCGACGCGCTCCTTCACCGAGCCCCAGGCCGCGATCACCACCAGCACCGTCGTCAGCGTGGTCAGCAGGATCAGCGGCATCGAGATACCGTCGACGCCGAGGTGGTAGTTCACGTTGAACGCCGCGATCCAGGGGGTGAATTCCTGGAACTGCATCTCCGCTGTGCCCCGCTCGAACCCGAACCACAGGAGCAGGCTCGCCACGAACGTGCCCACGGCCACCGAGAGGCCGAGGCGCAGGGCGATCGCCGGGGCGTCGCGGCCGGCGGTCAGCGTCAGAAAGCCGCCCAGGATCGGCAGCCAGATCAGCAGACTCAGGATGGGCCACTCAGTAAACATGGTCGTTCCTTGATGGAGCCGAGGTGCCGGTTCGGGACGGCGCGTCGACGGCGCTCAGGCGATCGGGTTCGGTCAACATGGCGGCAGTCATTCAGATCACGAACGCGAAGATCAGGACCAGCAGGCCGATGATCATCACGAAGGCATAGTGGTAGAGAAAACCGGTCTGGATCGCGCGCACGCGGGAGGCGATCCAGCCGACCGAGCGTGCGGTACCGTTCACCAGCACCCCGTCAATCACGAAGGCGTCGCCGTAGCGCCAGAGCCAGTGACCGAGACGGCGCGACCCTCCGGCGAAGAACCGGTCGTTGAAGGTATCGAAGCCGTATTTTTCCTCGAGGATGCGCACACCCAGGTGCAGCCGCCCGGCGATCACGCCTGGCAGATCCGGCCGTTTGATGTACAGATACCAGGCCGTGAACAGACCGGCCATTGCGAGCCAGAAGGCGGGCAGCATCAGGCCGTGCAGCACAAAACCCAGCACGCCGGTGTAGCTCTCGCCCTTCTTGGCCAGCACATCCTGCGCTTCGAGAACGAACAGGGCGTCACGGAAGAAGTCGCCGAACAGCATCGGGCCGATGAAGTAGCCGGCCACCACCGACGGGATCGCCAGCAGGATCAGCGGCACGGTGACGACCCACGGCGACTCTTTCGGCTTCGCCGGTCCGTGGTCATGGTGGTGATCGTCGTGGTGTTCGTCGTGATGATCATCGCCGTGGTCCGGCATGTACTTGTGCGCCTGGTCGTAGCGCTCCTCGCCGTGGAACACCATGAAGAACATGCGGAACGTATACAGCGCGGTCACGAACACGCCCAGCAGCACCAGCCAGTAGGCGAAGGTCGCCCCTGGGGTCTGCGAGTACCCGACCGCCTCGATGATCGCGTCCTTGGAGAAGAACCCCGAGAAGAACGGGAACCCGATCAGCGCCAGCGATCCGATCAGCGCGGTCGCGTAGGTGATCGGCATGTGCCGGCGCAGCCCGCCCATCGCGCGCATGTCCTGCAGGTGGTGCATCGCGATGATCACCGAGCCCGCGGCAAGGAACAGCAGCGCCTTGAAGAAGGCGTGCGTCATCAGGTGGAACACCGCCGCCGCATAGGCGGAGGCCCCCAGCGCCACGGTCATGTAACCGAGCTGCGACAGCGTGGAGTAAGCGACCACTCGCTTGATGTCGTTCTGTACCAGCCCGATCAGCCCCATGAAGAAGGCCGTGATCGCGCCGATCACCAGGATGAAGCTCAGCGCCGCGACCGAGAACTCGTACAGCGGCGACATGCGCGCGACCATGAAGATCCCAGCGGTGACCATCGTCGCCGCGTGGATCAGCGCCGAGATGGGCGTGGGGCCTTCCATCGAGTCAGGCAGCCACACGTGCAGCGGCACCTGGGCCGATTTACCCATCGCCCCGATGAACAGGAAGATCAGCGCGACGTCGAGCAGACCGAAGGTGCCACCCGGCCAAAGCGTGATCGTGGCGTCGCGCATGGCCTCGGCCTCGGCGAAGACCTCGGTGTAGTTCAGGCTGCCGGCGTAGAAGACCAGAGTCGCGATCCCGATCAGGAAGCCGAAGTCCCCGACCCGGTTTACGATGAAGGCCTTCATGTTCGCGTAGATCGCGGTCGGCCGCTTGTACCAGAAACCGATCAGCAGGTAGGAGACCAGGCCCACCGCCTCCCAGCCGAAGAACAGCTGCAGGAAGTTGTTCGCCATCACCAGCATCAGCATGGAGAAGGTGAACAGCGAGATGTAGGCGAAGAAGCGCTGGTAGCCGGGATCGTCGGCCATGTAGCCGATGGTGTAGATGTGCACCATCAGTGACACGAAGGTCACCACCAGCATCATCATCGCGGTCAGGTTGTCGACCAGAAAGCCGATCTCGAAGTGCAGCCCGTCGCTGAACATCCAGGTGTAGACGGTCTCGTTGTAGACCGGCAGGCCGTTGAAGACGTGCTGGTAGAAGACGACCGCTGACAGAACGAAGGAGATCCCGACGCCGAGGATGGTCACGCTGTGAGCGCCGACGCGGCCGATCTGCCGGCCGAACAGCCCTGCGACCACCGCGGCCAGCAGCGGTGCGAGAACGATGATCAGATATACGGTGTCCATCCCGGCCTACCCCTTCATTGCGTCCAGATCCTGGACGTTGATGGTGCCCCGATTGCGGAACAGCAGCACCAGGATTGCGAGGCCGATCGCCGCCTCCGCCGCCGCGACGGTCAGGATGAAGAACACGAAGACCTGGCCCGCGAGGTCCTGCAGGAAGAACGCGAACGCGATGAAATTGATGTTCACCGACAGCAGCATCAGTTCGATGCACATCAGCAGAACGATCACGTTCTTCCGGTTCAGGAAGATGCCGGCCACGCTGATCGAGAACAGCAGCGCGGCGAGCACCAGAAAGTGCGACAGCGTAATCATGAGTTGGCCCTGAATCCCCAGTGAGGGTCCGGTCGCCCGGTTCCCGTCTCCATAGCGGGCGGCCCGCAGGCCGCCAGGCTCGTTTTCCTAACCGCCCTTCTTCTTGCCTTCCTTCGGCGCCGATTCCATCGAGACCAGCCGTACCCGGTCCTCGCGGCGCACCTTGACCTGATCGGCCGGATCGATGTACTTCGTATCAGGCCGCCGCCGCATCGTCAGCGCGATCGCGGCGATGATCGCCACCAGCAGGATCACCGCGGCGATCTCGAACGGGTAGACGTAGTCGGTGTAAAGAATCCGCCCCAGCTCCAGCGTATTCGCGTAATCGGCCCCGGCCCGCTCGGGCGCGTCCATGGTGATGTAGCGGGTGATCACCAGCGTCAGCACCGTCGCCATCGCGGCCGCGACCACGAGACCGGCGGGCAGGTACTCGGTGAAGCCTTCGCGCATCTGCGCGAGGTTGATGTCCAGCATCATCACCACGAACAGGAACAGCACCATCACCGCGCCGACGTAGACCAGCACCAGCACGATCGCGAGGAACTCCGCCTCGGCCAGCAACCAGATCGCGGCGGCGGTGAAGAAGCACAGCACCAGGAACAGTGCCGCGTGCACCGGATTGCGCACGGTGATCATCGCGAGCGCGGCCCCCAGCAGGATGGCACCGAAGACGTAAAACAGAACGAGTTCAAAAGTCATCGTCGATCCCTGGCTCAGCGGTACACCGCGTCCGCCGAGCGGGCGGCCGCGATCTCCTTTTCATAGCGGTCCCCGATCGCCAGCAGCTTGTCCTTGGTCATGATCTGCTCGCCCCGGTTCTCGAAGTGATACTCGAAGATGTGCGTCTCGACGATCGAGTCCACCGGACACGCCTCCTCACAGAAGCCGCAGAATATGCACTTGAACAGGTCGATGTCGTACCGCGTGGTCCGGCGGGTGCCGTCCGCGCGCTGCTCGGAGTCGATGGTGATGGCCAGCGCCGGGCAGACCGCCTCGCAGAGCTTGCAGGCAATGCAGCGCTCCTCGCCGTTCGGGTAGCGGCGCAACGCGTGCAGACCGCGGAAGCGCGGCGACATCGGGGTCTTCTCCTCCGGGTACTGCACGGTGAACTTGCGCGCGAACAGGTAGCGGCCGGTCAGGCGCATACCCATCAGCAGCTCCCAGAGCAGGAAGGTCTTGAAAAAGTTACGGATTGCGGTCATCAGAAAACCTCCCGCGAACCAGTGCCGAGACTCAGGCGAACCACGGCTCGAGCCCCACGAAAACGAACACGCCGAGCACGAACAGCCAGACGATGGTGACCGGGATCAACACCTTCCAGCCGAGCCGCATGATCTGGTCATAGCGGTAGCGCGGGAAGGTCGCCCGGAACCAGAGAAACAGGAACAGGAAGAACGCCGTCTTGATCAGGAACCAGTGGATGCCGGAGTCGAGGAACCAGCCAATGATCGGCCAGGCGAACGCGCTCTCGGGCAGGATCCCCTGGAAAGGCGACAGCCAACCGCCGAAGAACAACAGCGCGGTCAGCGCCGAAATCAGGATCATGTTCGCGTATTCGGCGAGGAAGAAGACCGCGAAGGCCATCCCCGAATACTCGACGTGGAAACCCGCGACGATCTCCGATTCACCCTCGGCGACGTCGAAGGGCGCGCGGTTGGTCTCGGCGACGCCGGAGATGAAGTACACCATGAACAGCGGCAGCAGCGGCAACAGGAACCAGTGATACATGCTCCCCTCCTGAGCCCGCACGATCTCGCCGACGTTCAGACTCCCGGCCACCATGATCACGCCGACCAGCGCGAAGCCCATTGCGATCTCGTAGGCGACGATCTGCGCCGCCGAGCGCATCGCGCCCAGCAAAGCGTACTTCGAGTTCGAAGCCCAGCCGGCGATGATGATCCCGTACACGCCCAGCGAAGTCAGCGCCAGCAGGTACAGCAGCCCGGCGTTCACGTCGGCCAGCACCATGCCGTCGTCGAAGGGGATCACCGCCCAGGCCGCCAGCGCGGGCATGATCGCGAGCACGGGTGCGCTCAGAAACAGGAAGCGGTTCGCGTTGGTGGGGACGATCACTTCCTTGGTCAGCAGCTTTACCGCGTCGGCGATCGGCTGCAGCCAGCCTCGCGGCCCCACCCGGTTCGGCCCGATACGCACCTGAATGTAGCCGATCACCTTGCGTTCCGCGTAGGTCGTGTAGGCCACGGCCAGCATCAGCGGCGCCACGATCAGGGTGATCTTGAACAGGATCTGCATCACCACCGGGAGGCTGTAAAAGCTTTCCATGATCCAGTCGAACATGAGTCGTTCCTTGTCAGGCCCGGGCGAGGGTCACGGGAGCCCCGGGAGCACCGAGACGGGCGAGCGCGGGCGCGCCCGCAACGGTCACCGCGACCCCGACCGGAACGGTCGGATCCAGCGACAGCTTCAGTTCCGCTTCGTCCCCGTTCTGGCGGATGCGGACCATGGCTCCGTCGGCATGGGCCCCGGCGGATTGAGGGTTCACGTAGACCGCCTCGATACGCCGACCTTCCGGCGAGGTCTGCAGCGGAGCGGCGCGGCGCACCAGCGGGTCGCCGGCGTACAACCCGCGGACCTGCATGCGCACCAGACCCTCGGCAACTGCCGGCACCTCGACCTGAACCAGCCGCAGATCGATCTGGGTGCTGAAATCGGCCTCCGGCAACTGCGGCTTGAGCTCGTCCCTTACCTGCCGCGAGTCCAGATGATCCATGCCGCGGACATTCAGCAGGTTACCGAGGACCCGCCAGACCTTCCAGCCCGGGCGCGCTTCACCAGGCGCGGAAGACACGGCACTGAAGCTCTGCCAGCGCCCTTCCGCGTTCACGAAGGTGCCCGACGTCTCGAAACTGGTTGCCGTCGGGAGCAGCACGTCAGCCACCGACTCCAGTTCCGCGCTGGCAAAGGCCCCGAGGGCTACGACCAGGCCCGCGCGGTCGAGGGTGCCGAGCGCCAGCCGCGGATCGGCGAAGTCGCGTGCCGGATCGATGCCCGCGAGCACGAACAGGTCGCGGCCTTCGCCCAGCATCGCCATCGTGTCCGCACCCGGGTCGCTGGCGACCCCGCCGGGACCACGGTGCGGGACGCAACCCGTGAGCCAGGCACCAGAGGCATTGGCTCCGGCAGCCAAATAGCCGAGCCTTGCGTCGGTGCTGCGTGCGATCCATCCGGCCAGCGCCCGCAGCGTCGAGAAGGCCGGGCTCGCGATCGCCTCGGCCCCGAGCAGCAGATGGGCCTGGTGCCCCTCCGAGAGCGCGGCCACAATGCGCCGCTGCGCCTCCAGGGTATCGCTGTCATCGGTGGCCGCGGCGGATACGACCTCGGCAAGCACCTTCGGCAGCTTCTTGCCCGACTCCGCGAGCTGCGCCGCGACCCCGGCAAGCGCCAGAACCTGGCTACGGGTATCGCCCAGCAACTGGGCTTCCAGGGAATAGTTCAGGTCGAGCCGGTGCGGGTACACGGCGCTGATCCGCGCACCCTTCAGGGCCGCCTTGCGCAGGCGGTGCGCGAGCATCGGCTGTTCCCGGCGCGGGTTGCAGCCGACCAGCAGCACGGCATCCGCGCGTTCCAGTTCCTCAATGCCGCTGCCCAGCCAGGGAAACAGCGGGGCCGCCGCGTCGTCGCGGAAGTCCAGCTGCTCCAGCCGGTGGTCGATGTCCCGGACGCCGATGCCGCGCAGCACCTTCTGCGCGAGGTAGAGTTCCTCCAGCGTCAGCGACGGCGACAGCAGGGCCCCGATGCGCTCGGGCGCGGTGCCACGCAGCCCGCCCGCAACCTGCGCCAGCGCCTCTTCCCAGGTCGCATCGCGCCAGCTGCCGTCCACCTTGAGCCTCGGCGTTGTGAGCCGGTCGGCCGCATACAGGCCGGTGTAGCTGAAGCGGTCGCGGTCGGAGATCCAGGTCTCGTTGACCACCTCGTTCTCGCGCGGCACCACGCGCATCACCTGCCCGTTGTGCACGTGCACGAAGACGTTGGAGCCAACACCATCGTGCGGTGCCACTGACGGATACTGGTGGTATTCCCATGCCCGCGCGCGGTAGCGCGACGGCTTCGCGGTCAGCGCGCCGACCGGGCAGAGATCGATTACGTTCCCGGACAACTCGTGGCTGACCGTGTGCTCCACGAAGGTCCCGATGCGCATGTGCTCGCCACGGCCGGTCGCGCCCAGCTCGCGCACGCCCGCGATCTCCTCGCCGAAACGCACGCAGCGGGTGCAGTGGATGCAGCGCGTCATCTCGGTCTCGATCAGCGGACCGATGTCCTTGTCCCTGACCACGCGCTTGGCTTCGGTGTAGCGCGACACGCTCTCGCCGTAGCCCATCGCGACGTCCTGGAGCTCGCACTCGCCACCCTGGTCGCAGATCGGACAGTCCAGTGGATGGTTGATCAGCAGGAACTCCATCGTGCCCTTCTGTGCAGCGAGCGCCAGCGGGGACCGGGTATGGACCTTCATTCCCTCCATCACCGGTGTGGCACAGGCCGGCAGGGGCTTCGGAGCCTTCTCGACCTCGACCAGGCACATGCGGCAGTTGGCCGCGACCGACAGCTTCTTGTGGTAGCAGAATCGCGGAATGCGGATATTCTCCTCGTCGGCGACGTCGATGAGCATCGCGCCCTTCGGCGCCTGCAACGTCCGACCGTCGATCTCGAGGGTGACCAGATCCTGGCTCATAGAGGTTTCCTGCACCGGGGCAATCAGGCGGCCTGAGCCACCACGCTCTTGCCGTGCTGAATGTAGTGTTCGAACTCGTGGCGGTAGTGTTTGATGAAGCTGCGTACCGGCATCGCGGCCGCATCACCCAGCGCACAGATCGTGCGCCCCTCGATCTTTGCCGCGACGTCGTCCAGCCGCTCCAGGTCCTCGGGGCGGCCGCGACCCTCGACGATCCGCGTCAGCATGCGGTAGAGCCAGCCGGTCCCCTCGCGACAGGGCGTGCACTGGCCGCAGGACTCGGAGAAGTAGAAGCGCGAAATCCGCTGCAGTAGGCGCACCATGTCGGTGGTCTCGTCCATCACGATGACCGCACCCGACCCGAGCATGGAACCCGCCTTCGCAATCGAGTCATAGTCCATGTTGGCCTGCATCATGATGTCGCCGGGCACCACGGGCACGGAGGACCCGCCCGGAATCACCGCCTTCAGCTGGCGCCCGTCCAGAACGCCGCCCGCCATCTCCAGCAGCTCCCGGAACGGCATGCCCAGCGGAACCTCGAAGTTGCCCGGATTGTTCACGTGTCCGGAGACTGAGAACAGCTTCTCGCCACCCGACTTGGGCACGCCCAGGCCCGCGAACCAGTCGCCGCCATTGCGCAGAATCGAAGGAATGGACGCCAGGGACTCGGTATTGTTGATGGTGGTCGGCCGACCATACAGGCCGTAGTTGGCCGGGAAAGGCGGCTTGAACCGCGGCTGACCCTTCTTGCCCTCGAGCGACTCGAGCAGCGCGGTCTCCTCGCCACAGATGTAGGCCCCCGCACCGAGCGAAGGATAGAGGTCGAAGTCGACGCCTGAGCCCAGGATGTTCTTGCCGAGGAACCCGGCCTCGTAGGCCTCTTTCAGCGCAGTGGTGAAACGGGTGTTCACTTCGTCCATGAACTCGCCGCGCATGTAGTTGTAACCGACCGTCGCCCCGATTGCGTAGCCGGCGATCGCCATGCCCTCCACCAGCGCGTGCGGATTGAAGCGCAGGATGTCGCGATCCTTGCAGGTGCCCGGCTCGGACTCATCCGAGTTGCAGACGATGTACTTCTGCCCCGGCGTGTTGCGGGGCATGAAGCTCCACTTGAGACCAGTGGGAAAGCCGGCGCCGCCGCGTCCACGGAGGTTCGACTTCTTCACTTCCTCGATCACTTCTTCGGGCGGCATGCGCTCCCCGAAAACCTTCTTCAGGGCCTCGTAGCCACCCACACTCAGGTAGCTCTCGAACGACCAGGGCTCGTCGAGATGTCGGGTCGCGAAGCAGATCCGGTTGGCCATGGCTCAGGACTCCAGCTTGGCGAGGATCTCGTCCACCCGCTCGGGCGTCAGATTCTCGTGGTACACGTGATCGACCTGCATCATCGGCGCGCCACAGCAGGCAGCCAGGCACTCCTCCTCCCGCTTCAGGTAGAACCGGCCGTCGGCAGTGGACTCGCCGAGCTTCACCCCGAGCTTCTTCTCCAGGTGTTCGATGATCCGGTCGGCGCCGCGCAGCATACAGGACACATTGTCGCAGACGGCGATGGTGTGCCGGCCCACCGGCTTCAGTTCGTACATCGAGTAGAACGACGCGACCTCGTAGACTTCCATCGACGGGATATGCAGATAGTCCGCAACCGCATCCATCATTGGGGTACTGAGATACCCTTCCTCGTGCTGCACCGCGCTTAGCGCGCCGAGCACCGCGGAACGTCGCTGGTTCTCCGGGTAACGCGCCAGCCAGGCATCGATTTCCTCGCGCACGTGCCCACTGAGCTGGGCCGGACCCTCTTTCTTCTGCGCAGACATCAGCGGTCAACCTCCCCGAACACGATATCCTGGGTGCCGATGATCGCGACCACGTCGGCCAGCATGTGGCCGCGAACCATCTCGTCCAGCGCCGACATGTGGGCAAATCCGGCCGCCCGGACCTTCAGCCGGTAGGGCTTGTTCGCACCATCCGAGACCAGGTAAACGCCGAACTCACCCTTCGGATGTTCCACGGCCGCATAGGCCTCGCCCTCGGGCAGGCAGAACCCCTCGGTGAAGAGCTTGAAGTGGTGGATCAGCGCCTCCATGTCCGCTTTCATCTCCTCGCGGCGCGGCGGCGACACCTTGTAGTTCTCGAGCAGCACCGGGCCCGGGTTGGCCCGCAGCCACTCCACGCACTGACGGATGATGCGGTTCGACTGGCGCATCTCCTCGATGCGCACCAGGTAACGGTCGTAGCAGTCGCCGTTCACGCCAACGGGGATATCGAAGTCGAGCCGGTCGTACACCTCGTAGGGCTGTTTCCGGCGCAGATCCCACTCCACGCCCGAACCGCGCAGCATCGGTCCGGTCAGGCCCAGTTGCTTCGCCCGCTCCGGGGTGACCACGCCAATACCGACCGTCCGTTGTTTCCAGATCCGGTTGTCGGTGAGCAGGGTCTCGTATTCATCCACGCAACGTGGAAACCGCTCGGTGAAAGACTCGATGAAGTCCAGCATCGACCCCTGGCGGTTGGCGTTCAGCGCATCCACCTCGGACTGAGTCTTCCAGCGCGAAGCCTGGTACTTCGGCATCGTGTCGGGCAGGTCACGGGCGACGCCCCCGGGGCGATAGTAGGTCGCGTGCAGGCGTGCCCCGCTGACGGCCTCGTAGCAGTCCATCAGGTCCTCACGCTCCCGGAAGGCATAGAGGAAGACCGTCATTGCGCCGATGTCCAGCGCATGCGCACCCAGCCAGAGGAGGTGATTCAGGATCCGGGTGATTTCGTCGAACATCACGCGGATGTACTGGGCGCGCAGCGGCGGCTCGATCTGCAGCAGCTTCTCCATCGCCAGTACGTAGCCATGCTCGTTGCACATCATCGACACGTAGTCGAGCCGGTCCATGTAGCCGATCGACTGGTTGTACGGCTTGCTCTCGGCCAGCTTTTCCGTACCGCGGTGCAGCAGGCCGATGTGGGGATCCGCGCGCTGGACCACCTCGCCGTCCATCTCCAGCACCAGGCGCAGCACGCCATGCGCAGACGGGTGCTGCGGGCCGAAATTCAGGGTGAAGTTGCGGATCTCAGGCATTGTGTTCCTCTCCGGCCGATTCACCCTCCGCGTAGCGGTGGTCGTCCCGGATCACCTTGGGCACCAGCACCCGGGGCTCGATCGTGACCGGCTGGTAGACCACGCGCTGCTGCTCCGGGTCATAGCGCATCTCGACGTGGCCGATCAGCGGGAAGTCCTTGCGGAAGGGGTGCCCGACGAAGCCGTAATCGGTGAGGATCCGGCGCAGATCGGGGTGCCCGGTGAACAGGATTCCGAACAGGTCGAAGGCCTCGCGCTCGAACCAATTGGCACCCGCCCAGACGTCGGTGACCGAGGCGATCTCGGGAAAATCGGCATCCGGCAGCCAGGCGCGCACGCGCAGGCGACGGTTGTGCGTCAGCGACAACAGGTGCATCACCACTGCGAATCGCGGCCCTTCACGATCGCCCTCGCCCGGCGCATCGTCGAAGGTGAAACGCCCGGAAGTCGCCGCCGTGACCCCACGGCCGAACCCCTGGTTGGACGCAGACTCCGTGGACCACTCCGCACGACCGTATTCGAGGTAATCCACGCCACACAGGTCGACGAGCATGTCGAATCCCAGCTCGGGATGATCCCTCAACCGCTCGGCCACGGCCTTCCAGTCGGCGGCAGGGACCTCGACGGTGACCTCACCCAGGCGCAGGTTCAGCGACTGCAGCTGCTCGGCAAGCTCGGCCTTCAGGATGTCGATCCAGTTCTTGCTTTCGGACATCGGTTACCCCGGGCAGGTCAGCGAGCGATGGTGTTGGTGCGGCGGATCTTGTTCTGCAGCTGGAGGATCCCGTACAGGAGTGCCTCGGCAGTGGGCGGACAGCCGGGCACGTAGATGTCGACCGGCACGATGCGGTCGCAGCCGCGGACGACGGCATAGGAATAGTGATAGTACCCGCCGCCGTTGGCGCAGGAACCCATCGAGATCACCCAGCGCGGCTCCGCCATCTGGTCGTAGACCTTGCGCAGCGCCGGTGCCATCTTGTTGACCAGCGTCCCGGCCACGATCATCACGTCGGACTGTCGGGGGCTGGGCCGGAAGACGATGCCGAAGCGGTCGAGATCATAGCGCGCGGCACCTGCATGCATCATCTCGACCGCGCAGCAGGCCAGGCCGAAGGTCATCGGCCACAGCGAGCCGGTTCGGGCCCAGTTGATCAGCTTGTCGGCGGAAGTGGTGACGAAGCCTTTTTCCAGAACGCCTTCTATTCCCATTCCAGGGCCCCTTTCTTCCATTCGTAAATGAACCCGATCACCAGGATGATCAGGAACAGCGCCATGGCCAGCAAACCGAACAGACCGATGTCTCCGAGGGCGACGGCCCACGGAAACAGAAACGCGATCTCGAGGTCGAAAATGATGAACAGGATGGCGACGAGGTAGAAGCGAACGTCGAATTTCAGGCGGGAGTCCTCGAAGGCCTCGAAGCCGCACTCGTAGGGCGAATTCTTTTCGGCATCGGGCTTACTGGGTCCTACGGCCATGCCCAGCGCGAGGGGAATGATGCCTGCCACGGCGCCGACGACCAGGAAAATCAGTATGGGCAGATAGCCTTCCAGCATGTTGTTCTCCCGAACGCCGCCTTCGGTGGGCGGGTTCCTGGTGCCGACCGCGAACGGTACTCGGTCCGCGACTCTGGTGTGCTGGGCGAGATCTGGTGCAACAGGCGGCTGGACCCAACGCCCTCAGTTCCACTGCGTTGGCAGTCTAGGTGAAGCCCGGAAACAGTGTCAAGTTCTCGTAATATTGTAAGTTATTGATATATGGAACCAAAAACTCCCTGGACCGGGATACTGCGCGGGCACGTGAAGCGTGCCGGAATGGTGCAGATGGTGGGACTCGAACCCACACGGCTTTCGCCACTACCCCCTCAAGATAGCGTGTCTACCAATTCCACCACATCTGCGAAAACGGCCGGCCTGTCGACCCGTTCCGGAGCCCGATCGATGGCATAGGCTCCGGCCCGGCACTTATTCCGGTATGTCGCCCGGACGACCCGGAAGCAGGTCGGTCGGGATCGGATCCATCGGAATGGTGTCGTCGAGGAGCCGCTGCTGGCGGGCCTCCTCCTGCATCTGTTCGATCAGACTGCGCGCCTCCGGCACCGAAGCGGCCAGGTAGGCGAGCGACAGACTGTTCACGAAGAATATCACTGCCAGGATGGCCGTGCTGCGGCTCAGGAAGTTCGCAGAGCCGCGCGAACCGAACACGGTCGCCGAAGCCCCACTGCCGAAGGCCGCACCGGCATCCGCACCCTTGCCATGCTGCATCAGGATCAACGCGATCAATGCGACCGCGATCACGACCTGGACGACCAGCAGAATGCCGTACAGCATGCCTATCCCCGCGCCTGCGCCGCAATGGCCGCGTTCACGATACCGATGAAGGAGTCGACATCCAGCGAAGCGCCGCCAATCAGACCGCCGTCGATGTCGGGCAGCGCGAACAGCCCGGCCGCGTTATCCGCTTTTACGCTGCCGCCGTAGAGGATGCGCAGACCCTCGGCGACGCCCTGGTCCCGCGCGGAGACTCGCGCACGGATGAACGCGTGGACCTCGGCCGCCTGCTCGGGGCTTGCGGTGAGCCCGGTGCCGATGGCCCAGACGGGCTCATAGGCCACGACCGCACGATCGAAGGCCGCCACGCCGGCCGCATCCATAACGGCATCCAGCTGTTCTGCCACCACCGCCTCGGTCCGACCCGCTTCTCGATCTTGCAGCTGCTCGCCGACGCAGAGGATCGGCACCAGACCCGCCGCCTGCGCCGCGATGAACTTGCGGGCAACCCAGGCACTGTCCTCGTGCTGGCGCGCACGGCGCTCGGAGTGGCCGACGATCACGTACTCACAACCGATCTCTTTCAGCATGCCGGCAGCGATCTCGCCGGTGAAGGCCCCCGCCTTCTCGTCGGAGCAGTCCTGCCCACCAACGGCGATGGCGCCGCCCTCGAGCTGCGCCAGCGTGTCGCGGAGATACACGGCCGGCGGACAGACGGCCACCGCGACCGCGTCGCTGGCCTGCAGGGCGCCCCTCAGCGCGGACAGAAGCTCGCGGTTCGCGTCCAGCGACCCGTTCATCTTCCAGTTTCCTGCGACCAGAGCCTTGCGCATGCGAACAACCTGCTGAAGTCTTCAATGAGGCGCGGGATGTTACCGGTGCGCCGTGTGCAAATCAACCGGAGCCGCCGACAGGGCCTCGCGGATCGCGTCCGCGATCCGTTGCGCCGCGCTCGCGATCCGGTCTGCGTCGCCGCCCTCGACCATCACCCGAACCAGCGGCTCGGTACCCGAGGGGCGCAGCAGCACCCGGCCGTCCCGCGCCAGCTCGGCCGCGACCTGCTGCACCGCGGCCTGCACCGAGGGCGCGTCGAGTAGCGGTGCCGCCTGCCCTTCCACAGGCACGTTGATCAGTACCTGCGGGTACTTCCGCACCACCTTGCGCAGCTCCGACAGTGGCCGCCCGGTGCGATGCATCAGGTGCGCGACGCGTAGCGCGGCGACCGTGCCGTCTCCGGTGGTGGTGTGCGTCAGACAGACGATGTGCCCTGAGCCCTCCCCACCCAGATGCCATCCATTGCGGCGCAGCTCCTCGAGCACGTAGCGGTCGCCAACGCGGGCGCGCACGAAGGGAATTCCGGCGGCGCCCAAAGCGAGCTCGAGTCCGAGGTTGCTCATCTGGGTCCCGACCACGCCGCCGGTGAAGATCCCCTCCGCGTGGTCGGACAGCGCGAGGATCCCCAGGATCTCGTCACCGTCCACGGTTTCCCCGGTTTCGTCAACCATGATCACCCGGTCGCCGTCTCCGTCCAGCGCGATGCCCAGGTTCGCGCCCGTGGCGAGCACCCGCAGCCGCAGCTTCTCCGGGTACAGCGCGCCGCAGTCTTCATTGATGTTGTATCCGTCGGGGCGGGCCCCCATCGTCTCGACTTCGGCACCCAGTTCGTCGAAGACCTGAGGGGTTACGTTGTACGTGGCACCGTGCGCGCAGTCGATCACCATGCGCAGCCCGCGCAGCTCGGAGCGCGCGGGGATCGCGCTCTTGCAGAATTCGATGTAGCGGCCGGCCGCGTCGGCAATCCGCACGGCCTTGCCCAGCCGGTGCGAATCCAGCGCGCCCATCGGCTGGTCCAGCCGGTCCTCGATCGCCTGTTCCAGCTCGTCCGGCAGCTTGTCGCCCTCCGGCGTGAAGAACTTGAACCCGTTGTCCTGGTAAGGGTTGTGCGAAGCACTGATCACCACGCCAGCCGCGGCCCGGAAAGTCCGTGTGAGGTAGGCCACCGCCGGGGTCGGCATGGGGCCCAGCAACGCGACGTCCGTCCCGGCCGCAGACAGGCCTGACTCCAGGGCTGATTCGAACATGTAGCCCGATACCCGGGTATCCTTCCCTACCAGGACAGGCCCCGGGCTCTGGCGCCCCAGCACCTCGCCGACCGCATGACCCAGACGTAGCGCAAACTCCGGCGTCATCGGCCAGTTGCCGGTCCGCCCCCGAATTCCGTCGGTTCCGAAATACCTGCCCACTCTCACCCCTCCAGATTCTGCTCGATTTCCAGCACGCGCTGGATCGTCAGCGCATCCACCGTATCCCGAACGTCGTGGACGCGCAGGATCCGGGCGCCGGCGCGCACAGCCAGCAATGCCGCGGTGACACTCCCCACCACACGATCCGAGACCGGGCGGTCACCCAGCAGGGCCCCGACCATGGACTTCCGGGAAACCCCGACCAGTAGCGGATACCCTAATGCCGCGAGCCGCGGCAGCGATCGGAACAGCGCTAGATTGTGCTCCAGCGTCTTGCCGAAACCGAAGCCCGGGTCGAGAACGATCCGCTCGCCCGCCACGCCCAGGGCCCGCAACGCTTTCGCCTGCCCCACGAGGAAGTCCGACACTTCGGCAACCACGTCCGCGTACTGCGGTCTTTCCTGCATCGAACGCGGCTGACCCTGCATGTGCATCACGCAAACGGCGGCCGTGCCGGATGACGCCACTTCCATCGCACCGGGCGCACGGAAGCCGTTCACATCATTCAGCAACCCCGCGCCCGAATCCAGCGCCGCCCGCATCACCGCCGGCTTGCTGGTGTCGACCGAAAGCGCCACGTCCAGCTCGGCGCGCAGCCTCTCGAGCACCGGAATCACCCGGTCCAGCTCTGCCTGCACCGGAACCGGTTCCGCACCGGGCCGGGTGGACTCGCCCCCGACGTCAATGATGTCCG
>Ga0209498_1000870_pt1 | contig 18654 bp, 13 predicted proteins | sample WalLakDeSediment_FD_184131 | JGI IMG/M metagenome (GOLD analysis project Ga0209498, IMG submission 184131) | Lake sediment microbial communities from Walker lake, Nevada to study Microbial Dark Matter (Phase II) - Walker Lake 11/02/13 Deep... | ecosystem: Environmental > Aquatic > Freshwater >... | reverse complement strand
GGGACTACTCCGCGTTGACTTCGATTCGAAATGCGCAGGAGGCGGACAAGAGTTCGCTTGAGCAGTACCGGAAGAATATGCCGGCAAGCGAAGCGACAGTGAAACATGCGGAAACAGCCCTCCAGACAGCCGCTGCGTGGCTTGATGCATGCAAGTCGGAGCTGCGGCAGGCTCTCCCCGTCATTCAACGGATCAGGGTCTTGGATCAGAGAATCGCCGATAAACATGCGCCCATCACATCCGTCCGCGACAGTATTACGGAGCACGAAGCATCTCTTGAAACCCTCCGCGCAAAGCAAGAGACGGACAGCACCAATCTTGTCGAAAAACAGAAAGCCTTGAATGACTTGTTGCTTCTGTTGGAGACGCACAAGGTCGACGAGAGATTGGTCGAACACCTCACGGGACTTCGGAGTAGATGCGAGGGTTTGCAAAACATCCACGAGCAACTGAACAACAAACGCGAAGAGATACAGCAAGCACACGAGTGGTTACAGGAAACATCGCGCTTGCTACATGAGCATACGGCAATTCTGGAAAAGGAAACACGGCAACGAGACGACACGCAACGAGTGCTCAAGGAAAAACAATCGACGCTGCACGATATTCTGGAAGGCAAGGAAGAATCCCACTGGCGTGAACGTTTGTCCTCGTTGACGACTCAAACACTCATGCTTGACAAGGCCAGCGAAGCGCACAACGCCCTGTCGAAATCTCAACAAATGCTGCACGCACTCGGGGAACGAAAAGCATCGCTCGTTTCCAAGCAATCCGCACTTAATCAGCAACTCGAGGAAGAAAGCGAGAAGCTGTCAGCACTGGAAAAGAGAATCGATACTCTCGAAACACAACGTGCTTCGCTACAGACAATAGAGAACTTCACGGAAGCTCGTTCGCAACTTGCGGATGGCGAGCCCTGCCCGCTGTGCGGTTCCATTGAACACCCCTTTGCGGAGGGGAACATCCCAGTACTTGATGAAACGCGCCAACAACTCGATGCCATACGGTCTGAATTCAAATCGACAGGGAACAAAGTTTCCGAATCGAGAATCCATCTCGCCCGACTGGAGAAAGACCTCGAGCAGATCGCAAGTGATCAGAAGGAATACACCGAGAGAATAGAGGACGCCAGTCGTCTGATCGATCAGGCATGCACCACGCTTCACTTGCATGCTTCGGATACCGACCTGGCTTCGAAACTCGCCCTGCTGCAGCAAGACCACGGCACTCAATTTGAATGCGCCACAGCAATTGTCCGGAGTGCCGAGAAGATGGAAGTGGAATTGAACAAGCTACGCGAAGCGCTGGAAAAAACCCGTGAGTCGGTGGTGAGGGCCGAACGAGAGACTCAAACAGCAACACACAATCATGATACAGCCGAACAGTCGCTGTCGCGGCTCAACAAGGAAGCCGATTCGCTTCGGAGTCAGCAAGAAAATATTCTTACGCAATTGCGGAATGATGTTCAGGTGTACGGAATCGATTCCTTGACTGTGGACAATACGGAGCACGTTCTAGAACAACTGGCGACACGACGGGAACAGTGGCTTTCGCTTCAACAGGAGAGAATGACACTACTCCGGAAGATCAATGAGCTGGAATTGCTGACGAAACACCAATCCGAGCAGGTACAACAGTATGTCGGCGAAATCAACAAGCAACAGGAACAACTGGAGAAACTACTTCACGATGAAGCAGCTCTGAAGAGCGAGCGGCTGGAATTGTTCGGCGATAAGAACGCCGAGGAGGAGGAGGAACGCTTATCCGAAGCTGTCAATTCCGCCGAGAATGCGCTTGAAACGGCACGCCAGAAACTGACTGCCGTCAAGCAGGAACGCGACCAGTTGATATCGAGAATCGATGGGTTGGTGGAAGCCATCGCCGATCGCGACAGTCGGATACACGCGTCGGAACAAGCATTTCTTCAGCGACTCGAGAGCGTGGGTTTCGCAAATGAAGACGGCTACAAAGCTGCTTGCCTGCCTGAAACCGAACGCAAGACACTCGCAGCGCAATCTCAGAATCTTGCCGACGAAAAAACCGAACTCAATTCAAAAGAACGCGAGACGAGCACACGGTTGCAACAAGAACGCGCTAAACAGATCACTGATGAATCCATGGAAGCACTCAAACTCACACTGACACTTCGTCAGGACGAGCAGAAGGAAATACAGCAGGAAATCGGAGGAATACGTCAGAAACTCGTGCACAACGATGAGCTGAAACGGAAGTATGAGCAGCAAGGTGTGGCCATCGAAGCGCAAAAGCGCGAATGCTCGCGCTGGAATATGCTGCATGATCTGATCGGTTCGGCGGATGGAAAAAAGTACCGGAACTTTGCTCAAGGACTGACCTTCGAATTGATGGTCGGCTACGCCAACCGGCAGTTGCGGAAATTAACCGATCGCTATCTGTTGATACGGGACGAAGCCCAAGCACTGGAACTCAACGTCATCGACAACTACCAAGCCGGCGAAATCCGATCCACGAAAAATCTTTCCGGGGGGGAAAGTTTCATCGTGAGCCTGTCGTTGGCACTGGGCTTGTCTCACATGGCTAGCAAGAACGTGCGAGTCGATTCGTTGTTTCTGGACGAGGGGTTCGGGACGTTGGACGAAGATGCTCTGGATACAGCACTCGAAACTCTCGCAGGCCTACAGCAGGATGGCAAGCTGATTGGCGTCATTTCACACGTCCCAGCGCTCAAGGAGCGCATCAGCACACAGATACAGGTTACACCTCAAGCAGGAGGGCGAAGCCGTATATCAGGTCCGGGGGTACGACGTCCACAATAGCATGAACACTGTGATCGCCTATCCGAACATGCAGGTATCTTCGGGAGCAGAGCGAACGCCCGTACAATGTCCAGTCACTATCGATATCACGCATGCTGTCCCTCCGCGTACATAGCACCCGAAAAGCCATGCACGGATTCACGGATTGCGATGTGTTTGCGAACGAACTTTCGGTGAAAGCATGCAACATCAGTGTAGTGAATGGCATCTCCCAGAATACAGCGACCTGCCCCGGGGCCGCAGCATCGGTACAACATAATATTCGGATCTTGCAATACGGTATATCATCGATCACGAATATCCGCAGATTATACGCGTTTGCTGATACATGCCGTGTGATGTAGTTTGCTATGGAACATTGCAGGAGCACTCCATGCCAATCGCATCTTCATCAACGCATCACAAGCCGGCGATGTACAAAGCTGCTACATATCCGAATATCCATCGCTTGTGCCTCATTACTTTTTTCATCCTTATTCCCTTCTTCGCGTCTGCACAGACTCCGCGCATTCTATGGAGCTTCGACACGGAGGATGCATCGTTCGGACAAACCGCAGCGGCGGACATTGACGGCGACGGCAAGCTCGAACTGGTGTTCGGCTGCTATCGCAACGATAGCTGCATCTACGCCCTGAATGCGGACGACGGTTCCCTACTGTGGAAGTACAATGCACGTGTACCGAACGGTGGTGGTTGCAACGATACAGCTCCAATCATCATGGACGTGGACGGTGATGGAACACTCGAAGTCATCGTTCCGAGTTCATGCAATCCGACGACGTATTGCTTTGACGGCAGAACTGGAGCAGTGAAGTGGTCCGCACATACACGAGGAAGCGATTCACCACCCACCGTAGCAGAAATCGACGGTGCCATGTACATTCTGCACGGTGAATTCGGTGGATGGGTTCGCTGTCTCAATGCCGCGGATGGCAGTCTCGCATGGGAACTTGAAGTAGATCCGCGTTCATGGATACAAACCGCTCCCACGCTTCTCGACGCGGACGGTGACGGAGAGTTGGATTTCGTCGTCGCAACGTGGAATCGTACAGCAGGCGATGTCAACACTATCCGTGCGTATACGTTGCGGGATCGCGCACTGCTATGGAGCACGCCACTCGCTGATGTTGCATACCATGGCACGGCGGTCGTCGATCTCGATCGCAACGGAATGTTGAAACTCGCGATCGGCGATTACAGCGGCACACTCACGGTTCTGAACGCCAACGACGGGAGCATTGCCTGGACAATGCCAAGTCTCGGACCTGGTCACTACATCGGTGCTCCTGTGAGCGTCGGAGATCTCAACGGCAACGGATATTGCGAACTCGTCGCCGTGAGTTGGTATAAAGTGCTGGCGTTCGATCGAGAGGGCCGGCGTCTTTGGGAATACGATATCGACGGATACGGCACTGCGTTTCGCGGTGTGGTTCTTGCTGACGTCGATGGTGATGCGCTGCCCGATGTTGTCTTCGGCACGAGCAAAGGTCAACTTGTTGCTCTGAGCGGGCTTGATGGATCGCTGCTATGGTCCGTTGATCTCGCGGCGGACTATGGCGATGCACGCTTCGGTCTCGACCATGCGCCAGTGATCGCGGATTTCACCGGTGACGGAAATCTTGACGTCTTTATTGTCGGTGGGCATACTGGATACCCTGACATAGAAGCAAGTTTCGGACGCGCATATATGCTGTCAATTGGCCGCGGCGAGGGCCCTGAGTGGCTGATGTTTCAGCAAAATCATCGTCGCGACGCGAGTCTCTGTCGGAGCGTGACAAATTCGGCGGACTTTCCGGCGAACGATATGCTGCCCGAAATGCGTCTCTATCCTCATCCCGTGCGTGACATGCTGCACGTCGAACAAGAGGGATTTTACCGTTGTAGTATTATCGACATGGCGGGACAGTGTGTGTCGAGCACGGGAACGGTGATGCACGAGGTATCGATGGATGTCTCCGGACTACCCGCCGGCATCTACTTTCTCCGAGTGGACGGCAAAGGGGTGCCTCGTATTCACGCCTTCATCAAGCAATGAGGAAGGATCACTTGTCTATGCGTATCGAAACGCAAAGGCGTCACTGCACAACAAGAGAATGACGAGTGTTTTCCGAAATGTTGCTGCTGGGTTCTTCTTCGTAACCGGTGTGTCCGGAATACTGGATATGATGGAAACTTCGGATTGAGTAGTTACCGATAGAGAAAATCAATACGCGAACATTCGTCGCGGTTGAAGTCGAAATGAGGTGTTAGAGTTCAAGCATTTCAATCGAACGATTGATGCAATCGCACTCGTCCATTCCGGCATTCGCGAGCCAGGAACGAAAAACATCTGCGACCCACTCTTTCGACACACGATCCCAACGCAGTCGGGGATTGCGCATGCATTCACGAAACAGTCGCCGGGCATGCACATCGTCCGAGCAGCGCAGATCACCCAAGAAATGAATAATGGAATGTTGATCTCCATACAGCGCGGCGATGCGCAGTACGTAAAGCATGGCTCTGTACGTACTCTCCTCGTACAAGAAAGGCAGGGCCTGCCGAAGAAGGGTGAATGCTGCTTCGGCTTCGTCAGTACGGGTACCGATAATCCGTGCAGCGACGCCAAGTGGAAGCACGCGACGCCATGTTTTACTCCCCGCGGCGATCCGCTCGAGTTGCTGCTTGTTTTCCGGGAAATCCCTATCGAAATGATCGACGAGCGCCAAACTGACCAAGTTGCGTGCATCGACCCAATCTATACTCGAATCGAACAACTCGATGACCGAGTCGGCACGCAATGGTTGTGCGGCGACATACATTCCCGCTATGGTTGATGCAATACGTCGAAGATGAATCGCACCATATCCCACACCGCGGCCAGGTGCAAGCGCATTGGCTTGCGGCATGTGAACGACATGCAATGGCGCTACATCCCACAGCCAGCATGCGAATTCGAAGCCGTTCGGATGCAAGCCGGCAAATCCGTCACACATGGATTCAGCAATCAACCGAGCTGTATCAAGCGTTGTCAATTCCCTTTCACCGATACTCTCGGGCTGCTCCAACTGTTCGATGATATCAGCCAATGCATGCTCGAAATCGTTCAGAATCACGCGCCTGCTATTGGCAATATTCCGATGCGATACTTTTAATAGCAGCGCTTCCTCGGGCGTGTGCGGACTTGTTGCTTGGCTCGTCATAGTACTTCAATAAATACGCTAAATCCGACGATAGCAAATTCCAAATACGAGGGGTTCGGTTTGTCCTGATACGTGTTCATTCCATTACGCACGGAACAAGCATCATTCATGGTGAGCCACACTCCGATGTGCCACATCGCTCGAGACGACACATACAACCGAAAACCATATCGGTCAGAAACATCAAGAAAGTGTTCTGCTTCGGAACAGAAGCAGCGATGCGAACATCGAGTACAGCACAGAGCAAATCCGGGGAGTATAGAGTCTCTTCTGAGAATCCCGTGCAAGCTCCGACTCGCCTAATGACGTCATCAGTAACGTTGCGACGAAGAAGCAGGGCATTGTTCATTTCGGATTTTCACTCACTCTTACCTATAAATATCGTTCTTTTCCTGCTGAATACAACCGCGACGCGGAATTTGTTCGGCACTGTTCGAACGGTATCTTCATTAGCTGAGGGTATAGTGGAAACAAGCACGGCTCGAACTGCTTGACGTATAGAATAGAGCCGCGACTGCCCGGGTTGTTGCGCTGTCTGTCTGCGTCACTCCCAACCGAGCGCTTGTGCTGTAATTCATCTTGACCGAATAGATACGCGACCACTCGTCAACCAGCAGTCTTTTCAGCTTCATGCTCACGCGTCCCTTCTTCAACGAAACGAATGGGCAGACGTATGACGAAGCTCGTACCCTCATCTTCGATGCTTTCGACTTCGATATCACCATGATATGAATCCACGATTTGCTTGACTATGGAAAGTCCCAATCCGGTACCGGGGATAGCACGGGTTTTATCGTTTTTAATCCGATAGAACTGGCGAAACAACATTTCCTTATCCTGCGGTTTCATTCCAATGCCTGTATCCTCGACGCTGATGATCACGAAATCCGCCTCGCGCCTGGCAAGGACGCGCACACTCCCGTTGTCACGATTATACTTGACGGCATTGCTGAGCAGATTCGTCATCACGCGCATGAATTCGTCGCGATCAACATCCACTGTTGGCAAATCGTTTTCAATGTCGACTTCGAAACGCAGGCCGCGTTTTTCCATTTCGCCATGGAACAACTCGCGATTCGCTTGAATGATGTCCGGAATGTGCACCGGCGCGATCTCGCGGCGAACAGAACCAAGCTCGCGTCTACTGATATTGAGCAAATCGTTGACCAAATCGATCAGAGCCTGAAGTCGCTCCCTCGAGCGATCGATCATTCTATCATATTTCGATATGTCGCCGCCGAGCATTTTCCCCTGCATTGTATCGAGGTAGCCGGTGACGGCGGCAAGTGGAGCTTTGAGTTCGTGCGCGACCATGGAGACGAATTGGGATTTCTGCAAATCCAGACGCTTGAGTTCGGTCACATCCTGTATGGTTGTGACAAAGCCGATGATCTCCGCAGACGCGTCACGCACAGGTGCCGTTTTCATGGACACGACGAGTTCAAGATTTGCTTTCATTTCCCATTCATGGGAAAAAAGTTCGACACCCTGGTGAATTCTTTCCCTCGCCTCATGAATCAAATCGATTGCTTCTCGCGGTAGCACATCGTCGATATTATCTCCCGCTTTTATCGTGCTGGGAAAATCGAACAGCGAACGCGTCTGGGGATTCGCGAGTACGATTTCGTTTTGGAGATTGGTAACGAACACCGCATCATTGATGGAGTTGATGATAGTGCGGAGCCGACTTTTCTCCTGGCTGATTTCCAGCAGACGCCGCTCCTGTTCGGCACGAAGTTCCCGGGTTTCGAGCGTGAGGCGACGCTTCCCCAGCGCGCGGTTGACTTCGAATACAATCTGATCCGGGGTGAACGGTTTTGGGATGTAGGTGTACGCACCGTGTTTCGTTGCTTCGACAGCGGAGTCGATGCCCGCGAACGCGGTGATGATGATATACTCCGTGTCCGGATAGACGACCTTCAGCTTGCGTAACACCGTCAAACCATCGATGTCCGGCATTTTCAAATCGAGCAGTACAACGTCGTATTCTCGTTCGGATCCTTTTGCAAATCCTTCGCTACCGTTTTCCGCAACAGTGACGGAGTATCCCTCGAGTGTAAGAATTCGCCGAATCCCTTCTCGCATTCCCAATTCGTCATCCACGACCAGCAGCGTGGGTTTGTTTTCATCCATCGATTACTCGCTTTGTGAAACAATCGAAGCAGATGATAAAGCTTCGGCGAAATCACTGGGAGTTATGCGAGCACCCGACGGGTAGTCTCGCAAATCAACGGGCAGTGTTATGCTGACCGTCGTCCCCTTCATCACCGTACTCCGCACGGATATTTGTCCGTGATGCAGCTTGACTATGCCGTAGGCTATCGGCAGCCCGAGGCCGGTCCCCTTCCCGATCTGTTTTGTGGTAAAGAACGGCGTGAACATTTTCGACATGTTTTCCTTGGGAATTCCCACACCGGTATCGGTCACGCGAATGAGTAATTCCCTCGGAGAATCCCCGTGTTGCATCGACAAGGTAAGTATCCCACCATCGGGCATAGCTTCGCATGCGTTCATTATCAAGTTAAGGAGCACTTGTTTCATCTGATCGCCGTCGATGTACAAGCTCGGAAGATCATCCGCGATTTCGGTGCGCATTTCCACTGATGAACACTCTTCCCGCTTCTCCATCATTGTCGTGATGAAAGAGAGCAATTCATCGACCCTGACCTCGGACACTTGCAGCTTGCCCTGCCTTGCGAAATTCAGCAAGCTGCTTGTGATGGTCTTGCAACGCTCGGCCTCGGCTATGATGAAGCTGATATCCTCGCGTGCGGGGTCGGATTCCTTGAGTTGTTTTAGAAGCAAATGCGAATACAGAACTATTGTCCCGAGCGGATTATTGATTTCATGCGCAACGCCTGCTGCCAGTTGCCCTACGGAGGCGAGTTTTTCCGTATGTATGAGCTGCGCCTGTGCTTCGGCCAATTCACGGTGCGATTGTTCGAGGTTATCGATTGTGTATTGCAGACACATTTCGCGCTCGGCAATACCCTGAGCGGCCGCAATGGCGAGTTCGCGGCAGGTCGCATAACCGCATGCACCGCAATTGATTTGAAAGGATGTATCGCTCTTGCCCATGGAAGCAAGAATGCGCTCGATTTCGATCTCGTCCGGCGACCGTTCAGTCACACGTTTGTTCTCGTAGCGTCGAGAGATATCCACATGCTTGTACGCTTGCAGGAAATTGCGCCAGATCGCTGCGTTCAGATGTTCACGACGAGATTTGACCCAGGAGATGATGCACTCCCGTTTTTCGAAATAGTTCAGAGAGCTAGTCATCCCGGGACCATTGATGCACCCTTCACAAAACAATATGTCTATGAGCTTGCTGTTGACCTTGCCGTTGGCCAATTCATTGATGATGTTCATGCATCGTTGGCGACCTTCGACAACAATCACCTGTTCGTCCATGACATCGGAACTGATGCCGGCGCTCTTCAGCAGGCCACCGGAAACGGGATAAATCTGTCCAAGGTCCGAGCGTGGTTGATCAAATTCCACGATCGGCTGCTCCGCTGGATCAATTCCGAGGCGTTCGAATAGTTGAATGCACTCGTCGAAGGTCAGAGCTTCGTCTACGATACCGGAAACCTGGGTGTCGAGCACCTCCAACTTTTTCGCGATACACGGACCGATGAACGCTGTCACACTGTTCTCGCCGTACTTTTCGCGGACGACTTTCCCGGCTGCAAGCATCGGTGAAACGATGGGTGCGAGATTCGGAATCAAATCAGGATAATACTTCTCGATATACTCGACGATAGCCGGGCACGGTGTCGTAATAATCGGGTCATCGCTTTTATCGACGTGCTTGCGGTATGCTTCACTGACGAGGTCCGCGCCGAATGCCACTTCGACTACCCGAGTGAAACCGAGCGCATGCAGAGCGCCGACAACGCGCAGCGGTTCGACATCGGGAAATGCAGCAGGAAATGAAGGAGCAAGCAGAGCGATGTACTCATTCACCGACGTATCCGCAAGTCGATGCAGAAGCGACTCCGCTGCGTCCGCTACGGATTTCGCATGTTGCGTGCACACTTTCATGCAATTGCCGCACCCGACGCAACGCGTAGCCAGCACCACCGCCTGACCACCTTGTATCTGTATGGCGTTGGCCGGGCACTCGCGTACGCAGCAGTAACAGCGTTTGCAGCGCTCGGGGATGGTGGTGATAACACAGTTCATGAATTCGTCTCGCCCTCGCATCGTATTCCATGAAAGATCGCCATAATCGGCATGATTTTCAATGTAAATATTCAGTATTAGCGAAGTTTTTCACACCTTGCGAAACATCCGTTTGTAGTCGGACATCAATTCAAAAAAATGCGGAGTAAAACATCTATTAGTCGTTGCATCCGCAATCTTTTGTGAGTATTTTATCGATTGAGCGGTACCGCATCTCAGTAAGAGAGTAAATCTGGGGTTACGAAGGAATAGAATTCAACAACGGGTCAGTGAGGTTGTCATGCCTGTAATCGCTCTTATCGACGACGATGCCGATATCGTCGAGAACAACCGGATTCTACTGGAAGCAAACGGGTATACAGTCGTCAGCGCTCACTGTGTCGATGACGCTGTGGAACTCGTGGAACGCGCACCACCCGACCTCATCATTCTCGACGTCATGATGCAGGAGGCCGATGACGGTTACTACCTCGCGAATCGCTGGAGAAAAAGCGGATACACGTTTCCCATCATCATGTTGACGTCGATATCCAAATCCATCGGATTTCGCTTCGGGGACAGCGCTTTGGCGCCGATCGAGGAGTTTCTCGAAAAACCGGTCGACCCCGAGGTATTGCTCGCGAAAATAGACCATCATCTTACTCAGTCCACGTCACGAGCATCCCAATAATCTTCAACCACCATCGGTGATGTTGATACACGAGTCACACCGGTACCCAGGAAACGAATGATTGAACTGATTCCCAAGTGGATCATGTACGAAGAGTTCTGGAGAGCGCTGAAGCGGCGCAATCTCTGGTTGATTCGCTTGCGCTACGCCGCAGCGGTGATGCTAATCGGGATTATCGCAGCAGGTGCGTTGTTCGAACACGTGTACATCGATTCATGGGTCATCGCAGGTTTGTTCTGTTTCATTCTTCTGTACAACGCGACATTTCATCGCTTGCATCGCTTGCTGCCGGATGGGTATAGCGCTTTTCACGGCCTGCATTTCGCGCTCCTGCAAATGACGTTCGACTTCATTGCTCTTATGGCATTGATCTACGTAACCGGTGGGGTGGAATCACCATTCTTCTATTTTTTCATCTTCCACGTGATCATCGGGAGTCTGTTGCTTCCGATGCAGGTCATCTCGCTACTCATCACCGCAACATTGTTCATCACTCTCGGCGGTGCAATGATGGAATTGCACGGCATTATTCCTCATCAGAACGTCGACGGGTATATGCCCTGCCCAATGTACCTGAACAGCACATATATCGGCGTACATTTCACCATACTCGCCGTAACGTTGTTCATCAGCAACTTCCTCGCCAATTCCATTTCGAAGGAGCTGTATCTCCGCGAACGTTCGTTGACGGAAGCATACCGTCAATTGGAGGAGGCCGAAGTGGCGAAGTCCCGTTACGTCATGTCGGTGGTGCACGATTTGAAAACACCTATCGCCGCAGCGTCCACGTATCTTGACATGATACTTGATGGTTCGCTCGGCACCCTGCCGGAAGTATTCGAACGGCCGCTGGAGCGCTCTCGTCTGCGATTGACGAACGCTATCAACGTCGTCAATGATATTCTGCAATTGACGCAGTTGAAACTCGAGGACAAGCCGGATTTCTCCAACGTGAATCTCACCGAATTGATTGACGAAATCTATCAGGAAATGCGCATTTTGTTCGTCTCAAAAAAGCTTCGATTCTCGACGTGGATCAACAGCGAACACGACGTACACGTGGAAGCGGAGCGCCGCTTGCTCAAACTCGCCCTCTCGAATGTGATATCCAACACGCATAAATACACACCAAGCGATGGAAAAGTCGAAATCCACATTCGCGAAAAAGACGACAAGGTGCGCATCGAAATCGCCGACAGCGGAATCGGCATCCCCCCGCAGGAGCAAAAGAAGATTTTCGAGGATTTTTTCAGATCCAGCAATGCCAAACGCCTCGGTATCGAGGGGACGGGACTCGGTTTGAGCGTCGTGTCGCATATTCTCAAGCAGTTCAACGGCAGCATTACCGTGGAATCACCCTCGCGCTTGGCAACCGGACCCGAACGACCTGGTTCCGCCTTTTTCATCACCCTCCCGAAATCGTATTCTCCACCGCTCTCGCTTGTCGGCAACACCGAAGTATAGTCCGGCGAACACGAAGTATAGTCCGGCGAACACGAAGCCATACCCCGATTCCAGAGTACTGCTCTTCCGACCCCGGTCGAATTCGGAGAAATCATGGAAATACGTTAAATTCTTCCATCGTATTCAACCCATCTATCACGAAGCGTAGAGAAGCATGGCAGAGCAAATGAAAGGCCCGCAACCGCATCCGGCAAACGCCGTCTTCGCACTCATGGATGACAGGCAGTTTCGATATTCGGTCATACAACCGGCGTTGGAGGCGGATAAACATGAATTATGCCGACATGCCACCGGCAAGAACCAGGTCAGGGGATTCCGAAACCTGGCGAAAGCCCCGACATCACTGTTGCTGCCCGTCATTTCCGACGAGGCGAATCTCTCGGCCGAACTCGCGAGACGTATTCTCGAACACTGGATGGAGCGCGAGCGGACGTTGCGCGAACGTGTAACCGAAACACTGCGTGAACACGGCTACGAGCCCGTGGAACAAGCCTTCGACGATGCGGGCATGGTGCGCTGGAACACCGTATCCAAGGAGCACGCCGAGATGCAGTACGATGGCAAGTTCATCGATGGAGAGGACAAGAACGCCGTAATGCTCATGTCGTTGTTGCTGGGATGGTTCGGTTCCGAAGACGAGGAAGAAACCGAAGAAACCATTGAGTCCGAGAACAAACAACGCAAAGAACCCGAACAAGAAGAAGCGTAGCCCATAATAGCGGAAGCGGCGATCTGGTCGCCGCTTCTTTGATATTTGTACACCTTTCGCGTGTAAGCCGTCAACCTTTCAAAGGTGACGGAATGCAAAATGAGGCGGTATGTGGATCATGTCTGTGTCGATCGCGCCTCCATACTGGTGAGAGATATCAATGGCTATGTTACACAATCTTTTCGTCAATGTCAACACCATGTGCCCCCCCTCTCCCCTACACCGCATTGGCTGGAAGCAGAAGCACTCGCTACGATGCATCCATGAGGTAACGGCACGGGGTGTGGAGGCCGGCAATCGCACCCACGGCAAGTGTGCCACGATGTACTCACAGCCAACAAGAGCCGCCGCACAGTAGCGATGGAGACTAGTCACTTCAATATACTCGGGACTCGCATACGGCTGGGGGATTACGACGAACTCTTGTCACTCGTCTTATGCCATCCCGAGCCGGTGACGATAAGCTACGCACATTTCGATATTCTGCTACAAGCAAGGAAGAACGAAAAACTCCGTGCGCTGCTGAATTCGTCATCCACTATCACGTACATCGACGGAATCGCAGCCCGGCTTGCCATACGCATGCTGTTTCGTCGCTCCGCCCCGAAGGTGAACGCAACGGATTTCAACTACCGCCTGCTCGATGCCGCACAGCAACGACAATGGCGCATAGCATGCATCGGCGGTACTCCCGGCATCGAATATGCCTTGAAACGCAGTCTGCTCGACCGGGGAATCCCTGAAGAATGCCTGTTCATCCGGCACGGGTACTACGAGAAAGACGACGGGAGTATGTGTGCCGACTTGTCATCGTTCGGAGCGGACATGTTGTTTCTCGGTATGGGACATCCGAAACAATTCGCGTGGGTGCACAGCCATGCATCATGCCGTCATGCGCCGATCATCGTTATTGCCGGTGCCTTTCTCGATTTCATTGGCGGCATGCGTCAACGTGCACCTCGATGGATGCGTCGGGCTAACCTTGAGTGGCTGCATCGCCTGCTGTTGGAACCTGGACGGCTGTGGCGTCGCTATCTGCTCGCCATCCCCGCATTCTTCATGTATTTGCTGATGGCACGTTTCAAACGCAGCGCACGCTGACAGGCTCCATACTACAGACGAGATTTCACGAAAACACCTGAACTGCACCGAACGTAGCCGCTTTACTGCGGCAAGATGATGTACCGCCTCTGCGTCATACCAACTCGACTCTGCAGCAGCACAGTACGACATATCATACTCGAAACAATGCACTATTCGGAGAGAAGTTGCATGCACGCAATCAGCATTCCATCATATTCACCGATGCGCATCCGATCTTCACTTGCGACATACAGGCACTTCTTTGCCACCGAAACGATGCATCGAGGCATCGTACTGGCGTAAAGCATTCATCGACTATACCCGTTTATCCAGATCGCGGTATTGTACTGCTTCCGCAACATGCTCCGCTCTGATGTTCTCATCGCCCGCAAGATCCGCAATGCTTCTACTGACTTTGAGAATGCGGTCGTACGCTCTTGCGCTGAGTCCGAGAACTGTTATCGCATGTTTGAGCAGGTTCTTGCACTGCTCATCAACTGTGCAATGGCGCGAGAGATCGCGGGAGATCATAGACGCATTGCAGTGCAAACCTTTGCGGTTCCGAAAGCGCTCACGCTGAATCTCTCTCGCCCGCACGACGCGTTTTCGAATCGCCTCCGAGGGCTCGCCCTTGCGATTGCTGGAAAGCTCCTGATACTTGACCTGTGGACATTCCACGTGTATGTCTATTCTATCGAGCAATGGGCCGGAAATGCGTCCAACGTAACGCTGAATATGCTGCTCCGTACATGTACACTGCTGATGCGGATTCCCGCTGTTCCCACAGGGGCATGGATTCATGGCGGCTACCAGCATGAAATTCGCGGGATACTCGATGGACATTTTCGAGCGAGCTATTGTCACCGCTCCCTCCTCAAGAGGTTGCCTCAGTACTTCGAGCACGTTGCGTGCGAATTCGGGAAGTTCGTCGAGAAACAACACGCCGTTATGCGCAAGACTTATCTCCCCGGGACGGGCATACCCTATTCCCCCGCCCACAAGCGCTGCATCGCTGATAGTGTGATGCGGAGCACGAAAGGGACGCGTCGCGACTATGGCCATACCCGGCGTCAGCAATCCGGCGACAGAATGAATACGCGTGCTTTCCAGTGCTTCGTCAAATGTCGGAGGAGGTAATATCGTCGGTATACGTTTCGCTATCATGGTCTTTCCCGATCCCGGAGGACCGATAAGGATGATGTTATGTCCTCCAGCGGCGGAAACCTCCAGTGCTCGCTTGACATGCTCCTGCCCTTTGACATCACCGAAATCCAACAGCGATTGTTGATGCTGTTCACGAAACACCGCGTCGATGTCAACACGGAAGGGTTTTATGCTTGGATGCGTCCCATTGGCAAGCTCCACCGCCTCGACGAGTGATTCGCAAGGCAGAATATCAATACCTTGTACCATGGCAGCTTCGCGGGCATTCGCGACAGGAAGTATCACTCGCTTCAACCCCCGTTTCCGGGATTCGAGCGCCATGGATAGCGCGCCGTGTACAGGACGCAAACTGCCGTCCAGTGCCAGTTCACCAAGAAACACCGTCTCTCCGAAGCGTACACCGTTAACGATACCCATTGCATTGAGAATGCCGATCGCCACTGGCAGATCGAAAGCCGACCCCTCCTTGCGGACGTCGGCGGGCGCGAGATTGACCACGATGCGTTTGATTGGAAATGCGAAATTTGAATTCTTGATAGCGGCCGTGACTCGTTCTCTGCTCTCGCGTACGGCGTTGTCCGGCAGACCGACGACGACGAAACCCGGGACTTGCGATTCGAGATGCGTTTCCACCGTAACAAGAAATGCGTTGATTCCGTGCGTTGCCGCACTGATGACTGATGTAACCATGGCTCCCTTACCTGATATATTCAAGAACTAGATATCCCTTTTCCAGACGACAAGATAGCACATGTACTGTAAAAATGCGAGGGATAAAAAAAAGCACCCCTCAGGGTGCCGTAATGCTTAAACGATTCTCAGTATTTCAGAGAATTCCATCCTTTGCGGCTTTTGCGACACGGAACTTGAGCACCTTCTTCGCGGGAATCTTGATCTCTTCGCCCGTTGACGGATTGCGACCTTTCCGCGCCTTCGACTTGCCGACGACCCACTTGCCAAGACCGGGCATAGTGAATTCCTTCGCCTTCTTGACCTGCTTGTACACGAGATCGTTGTACTCGGTCAGGAACTGCTCGGTCACTTTCTTGTTCGTGTTCAGCTTCGTGGAAAGTTGATCGACGATTTCCTTCTTCGTCATCGTCTTGACGGTCTTGGCCGTCGTTGGAACCTTTGCCATATATGCCTCCTTGTGGTGTTGGATAAAGTTGATAGCTCGAACAAACTTAATGAATTTCCATTACGAGTCAAACGGTTTTTTCAACTTCACGCAAATTTTTCCTCAATAAATTCAGGGGTGAACGCCAACCAGTCAGCCAATGAGGTCGGTCTCCACTTGCCGGGAGCATCCACGCGGCATTCGATTGCCGAATCCCACACCTGGTCATCGAGTTATTCCAGGTTGTTTCGCCCTCATTGATGGCATATTTTGCCATTGCACCATTTCAGGACAACACAAGGGCGGCGATGGCCAACAAAACGGATTCCGGGAACATGCATTTGCATCGAGCTGGTGAACGTCCCGCCCCTGTCAGCGACGAGATGCTGCTCGAATTGTATCGCTTGATGCATCTCGGGCGGGGTCTCCACCAGCACGAAGCACGCATCTTCAATATGCAAGCGAATATGCGTCAACACGGCACATGTATGAATCGGGAGTCAATGCAAGTTGTGATAGGATCGTCCTTCAGCAGTCGCAACGACTTCCTGTTCCTCCGGCAGGGCGATGTGCTGACCGCAATCGCCGCAGGGGTAACTCCGGAAGAGATTCTCCTGATGAAGCGGATGGAATCCGACGCTGCGAACGCGAACGACGACGGATCAGGGGAATATACCAGGCGCTCGAGCGCATCGATGCGCGTTCAGAACCTCGGCAGTTGTTCCGGGAGTCATCCTTCGCACGCCCTCGGCCTAGCACGCGCGATACGGTACTATGGCGGAGAAGAACTCGTCTGCTACGTCTGTGATGCCGAGTATTTTCAGCGAGGGGATGTGGTACAGGCATTGCGAACAGCGTGCAGGGAATCACTGCCTGTACTGTTCGTACAGCCGTACATCTTGAATCACGCTTCTTCGGAAAGCGAATTCGCCGGAGTGTTGGAGCATAAGGAGGCTGGCGACAGGCTTCTTGTGTTGACGTATGATGGAGAGGATGTTTTTCAATGCTGGACGAACATGAATGAAGCCATTGCCCATGTCCGCTCCGCTACGGGTCCGGCGATACTTATCGAGGATGCACACGAAGCAATCCAGCAGTATGAAGAAAAGCAACAGCGGTTTGACGACGAAAGCGCAATGGGAGCAGTTCGTCCCGATGCGCTGTTGCGCCTTCGTGATCACTTGCTGGTACACGAGCTGTGTGACGAGGCGCAACTTGCAACTATTGAAGACGAGAACCGCCGCAAGCTGGAACGCGTCGCCACACTGGCGGAGAGTGCGCGCATCTTCGACACAGCTACCATTTTCCGAGACGCGTATATCGATGATACGCACGAATGTCCTGTTTCTCAGCGTCAATTCGAGCGCTCGTTGGATACTCAGACCCACGACGCATCACATGTTACGCTGCATGATGCGATCAACCGGAGCTTTCACGACGAATTCCGACGAAATCCCAACACATTCTTCCTTCGGCGCAAATCCATTGCAAGCGAAAGCGATGCGTGCAACTTCGTCGATGAAATGCAGGCGGAGTTCGGACACGACAGAGTGTTCAATACTTCGATGACCGAGGATTTCATTCTCGGCTCGGCAAACGGTCTGTGCCGATACAGAGATGACATCTGGGTGGCAGTGGAAATCTCGCAGGCCACTGATTCCTTGCTGCGGGCCATGCAGGAGTACACACGCACAGCAGTGGAATGCCGAAATACGCAAGCCGATTTCGTACCAAACATCGTCGTGCGATTCGTGTTATGCGGAGAAGCTTCCGGCGGTGGGCGACACTCGCAAGGCGTTGTCGGTGTGCTGACTGCTATTCCCGGTGTGCGCATCGTCATGCCCTCGTCTGCGGACGACGCTGCGGGATTGCTGCGTTGCGCCTTCAGAACCCGCGGCATGACGGTGTTTTTGGAGGAAAGCGTTCTCCATAATCACGCTTGGGCGAATGCTCCCTACCCCAACCCCGATAGTTGCGTTCCGATCGGCCGCGCGCGATTGCGCCGTGATGGCGACGCTCTGAGCATCATCGCTCAGGGTGCAACGGTACCGCTGGCCATGAATGCAGCCGACGCACTATCCCGCGACGGTGTGCAAGCGGAAATACTCGACCTTCGAACACTGCAACCCTTCGACACCGAGGCAATGTCCGCAACAATTCGACGCACCGGGAAGGCTCTCATAGCAGTTGAAACGGACAACACCGTCGGATTTGGTGCTGAGATAGCTGCATTCATATCCGGACATCTTTTCGAGTATCTCGACGCGCCAGTGCACCGTTTGACT
>Ga0209498_1000869_pt1 | contig 18657 bp, 23 predicted proteins | sample WalLakDeSediment_FD_184131 | JGI IMG/M metagenome (GOLD analysis project Ga0209498, IMG submission 184131) | Lake sediment microbial communities from Walker lake, Nevada to study Microbial Dark Matter (Phase II) - Walker Lake 11/02/13 Deep... | ecosystem: Environmental > Aquatic > Freshwater >... | reverse complement strand
CGCCAGCAGCGCCCGATCGGTCGGCGTGATGTTGAAGATCTGCCCGAGCATCGACACGTTGAGTACGAAGCAGGCGAACGCCACCAGCGCCGCGAGCTTGGCGAAATAGGCGCCGCCCTGGCGGCCGGCCAGCCACGCGGTGAGCGCCAGCATGGCCAGTGGCGCGCCCGCCAGGATCACCACCTGGGCGGCCGTGCCCAGTAACCCCCAGAACTGGTAGAACAGAAAGTACACCGAGGCGGCCAGCGCCAGCGCGCCCAGGAAGGAGGTGATGCGCATGCCGAGCGACAGCTGCCGGGCGCGCAGGTCGCGGTCGATGTCGAATTCACGGCTGAATTCGGCGAGCAATGCGTCGTGATGCGCCTGCACCGCGGCCTGTTGCGAGTCGCTCAGCTGCAGAGCCTTGGCATCACCCAGGCGCGCCAGCTCCGCGCGGAACACGCGAATCTCGTCGCAGCGCTGCTGGGCGTCGGAGCGGTTGGCACCGGTCATCGCGTGACTCTACAACCCCGAGGCCCGGGACAGGTAGAATCGCGCGATGAATTCCCTGCGTGCCCTGCTGTTGTCCTGCGGACTTGCGTTGCTTGCCGTGCAGCCCGCCGCCGCCTGCAATCCCGATCCGCCGCGGCCGCCGGTGCTCGAGGGCTACAGCTACGACGCGATGGCGGCCGGTCACCTGGTGCGCGAGTCCGACACGGTCGCCGCGGTGCGCCTGGCGACGGTGCTCGAGCTCGAGCTGGATGACGGGCGGCCCGCCGGTGCGCGCAAGGACTACGTGTTCGAGGTACTCGAGGGTTGGAACGCAGTCGTGCCGCGCCGCCTCACCATCGGCGGCCACTGGGTGGACTGCGCGATCGAGCCGCGCGTCGGGCGCGTGTTCCTGCTGTTCCTTGAGGGCACGCGGCTGCTGCACGCCGTGCCGGTGGATCGCCTCGACGTCGAGCTGCAGCTGCTCGGTGAGCCGGCCTGGTTCTACGATGCGGGCGGCCGGCTCGTCCGCAAGGTCGAGGAGTAGGATCGCCTCGTGCGCCGCGTCCTGACGTTCATGCTGCTCGGCCTGGCCGTGGTCGGCGGTCCGCCCGCGATGGCGCAGCAGGCCGACTCGCTGCTGCCGCCCGGCTTCGTCGAGCGCGAGCTCGAGATCGATCTCGGCGGGGCCACGCTGCGCCAGCTCGAGGTGATTCGCGTCCTCGTCCAGGCCGCCCGCATCATGGACGCGCTCTACCGGGAGCAGGTCGAGGGCGAGGGTTTCTATCCCGCGGACATGAGCCGCGAGGAGTTCGAGGCGTGGCGCGACCCGGGCGCCGCCAGCCCCTACACGGTGGTGCGCCGCGATCCCTGGGGCGCGCTCGAGGCGGTGCCCTACCACCAGGCCTGGTCGCGCGAGCTGGGGCTGGTGGCGCGGCTGCTCGCCCGGGCCGCGGCGCTCAGCAGCGACGAGTCGCTGCGCAATTACCTGACGCAACGCGCCCGCGCCCTGATTACCGGCGACTACCGCCGCGCCGAAGCCGCGTGGCAGGCCATGCGCTACAGCGACATCGACGTGCTGATCGGGCCGATCGGCCACGACGCCGACCGCAAGCTCGGCCTGAAGGCGGGCTTCGGCGCCTACGTGATGCTGCGCGACTGGTCGTGGGGCGCGCAGGTGGCGGGCTTCACGGTGTTCCTGCCGGAGATGCAGCGGGACCTGCCGGTGTCGCAGGCCTTCAAGGCCGAGGTGCCCGACGTGGACATGAAGGTCGCCGTGTACGACCTGCTGTTCCACGCCGGTTACGGCGCCGCGCACACCGAGTCCGTCACCGCGGATGGGGTGGGCGAACCGCGCCTGCGGTTCAGGCACGGGCCGCAGCGCCTGCAGCTGCGCAACGTCACCCGCGCGCGCTTCGACGCGCTGGTGCTGCCGGTGGCCGACGCCCTGCTGGTGCCGGAGCAGCGCGGCCACGCCGACTTCGACGCCTATCTGCTCAACCTCGTGTTCCACGAGATGGCGCAAGTTCTCGGGCCGGTCGAGACACTGTCTGGCGGCGTGCCGGTGAGCCGCGCACTCGCCGAGCACAGCGACGCGATTGCCGAAGCGAAGGGCGCCGCGCTGTCGCTGTGGCTCGCCGGCTGGCTGCATGCTCGCGGCGAGCTGCCCGCCACCACGCTGCTGCACCACTACGCCAGTTTTCTCGCGGGCGCGCTGCGTACCATTCACCTCGACCGCTATGGCGCGCCGGGACGGGGCAACACACTGGTGGTCAACTACCTGCGCGACTGGGGCGCCATCCGGCGCGACGCCGCGACCGGCCGTTACCGCGTCGAACCGGACAACATCGACGCAGCGGTCGAGGCGCTGGTGGCGCAACTGCTGACCCTGCAGGGCAGCGGCGATGTCGAGGGCGCGGCGGCGCTGCTGGAGAGCATGGGATACCCGCGCGCCGATCTCGACGCCGATCTTGCACGCCTCGCTGCGTCGGGCCTCCCGGCCGGCGTGCTGTTCCGGCGCACCGCCGAATTGCCGGGAATGTGAACCCGCGCGCTTTCCCGGTGTTTCGCTGCCGCGCGCAGGCCTCTAGAATAGGGACCCGTGAAACTCAAACTCCAAGACGCAAGATGAGCGTGGCGGGCCGCATCGCGGTGCTGGCCGCAGCGTGCGTGTTGCTGCACGGCACGGCCGTCGCCGACATGGCGACGCCGGGCGCCCGCGCGGCCGAGTTCCCGATCGCCGACCACGTCGTCGTCCACAAGGCCGAGCGGCGCCTCGAGCTGAAGCGCAACGGCGAGGTGTTCAGCAGCTTTCCCATCGCGCTCGGCGGCGCGCCCGAGGGCCACAAGGAGCGCGAGGGCGACCAGCGCACGCCGGAGGGCACCTACCGGCTCGACTGGCGCAATCCCAACAGCGCCTTCTTCCTGGCCATGCGCGTGTCCTACCCGAACGAGGCAGACATCCGGCGGGCCCGCGCGCGCGGCGTCAGCCCGGGCAACAACATCATGATCCACGGCTTGCCGAACGAGCTGCGCCTGCCGAGCGACCAGTACATCCTCGACGACTGGACCGACGGCTGCATCGCGGTGAGCAATTCGGCGATGATCGACATCTGGCTGTCGGTGCCCGACCACACGCCGATCACCATCCTGCCGTGACCGACAAGCTGCCCGGCACCCTCACGATCTCCCCGGTCGGCAGCATGGACCTGCTGTCGCAACTCGAGGTCACCAAGCTGCGCGATACCGGCCAGGGCGGCCTGCACGAGCGCTTCCGCCGCTGCGCGCTGGCCGTGCTCAACACCGGCAGCACGCTCGACGACGCGCGCGCGGTGTACGAGCACTTCGCCGACTTCCAGGTCGAGCTCCTGCAGGTGGAGCGGGGCATCCGCATGCGCCTCGATAATCCCCCGGCCCAGGCCTTCGTCGACGGCGAGCTCATCCACGGTATCCGCGAGCACCTGTTCGCGGTGCTGCGCGACATCATCTACGTGAGCAACGAGATCGAGGGGCGCAACGGGCTGTACACCAGCGCCGCGATCACCGACTCGGTATTCCAGATCCTCCGCAACGCGCGGCTGCTCAAGACGCGCACGCCGCCCGACCTGGTGGTCTGCTGGGGCGGCCATTCCATCGGCCGCGAGGAGTACGACTACTCCAAGAGCGTCGGCTACCACCTCGGCTTGCGCGCGCTGAACGTCTGCACCGGCTGCGGCCCGGGCGCCATGAAGGGGCCGATGAAGGGCGCTGCGGTGGCGCACGGCAAGCAGCGCAACCGGGACGGCCGCTACGTCGGCATCACCGAGCCGGGCATCATTGCCGCCGAGCCGCCCAACCCGCTGGTCAACGAGCTCGTGATCATGCCGGACATCGAGAAGCGCCTCGAGGCCTTCGCGCGCTTCGGTCACGGCATCGTGATTTTCCCCGGCGGCGCGGGCACGACCGAGGAGTTGTTCTACCTGCTCGGCATCCTGCTGAATCCCGCCAACGCCGAACTGCCGTTCCCGCTGGTGCTGACCGGGCCGGCCTCGTCCGCCGGCTACTTCGAGCAGGTGGACGCCTTCCTGCGCGGCACCATCGGCAACGGCGTCGAGCGTCACTACCAGGTGATCCTCGACGACGCCGAGCGGGTCGCGCGCGTGATGCGCGAGGGCCTGGCGCAGGTGAAGGAATTCCGGCGCGCCAACGGCGACGCCTGGTTCTTCAACTGGCGGCTGCGGATCGAGGACGAGTTCCAGCAGCCCTTTGTGCCGACCCACGAGTCCATGGCGGCGCTCGACCTGCGCCGCGACCAGCCGCCGCATCTGCTGGCCGCGAACCTGCGCCGCGCGTTCTCGGGCATCGTCGCGGGCAACGTCAAGGACGAGGGTATCCGCCTCATCGAGGAACACGGCCCCTTCGAGTTGCGCGGCGACGCGGAAATCATGGGCCTGATGGACACGCTGCTGCGCTCCTTCGTGACCCAGCAGCGCATGCGATTGCCTGGATTCGAATACCAGCCCTGCTATCGCTTCGCGTCCTGAGCCCCGCGCCCGGGGCCAATCTCGTGATGTCTTTCACATTAAGGATGCATGACAAGGCGCTTGCAGGCAGCGCTGTGACCCGGGTCACGGTCGGCGGCGCGGAGCGGCCCCTATGCTGGCCGCCAGTCGCACCAGAAGGATGTCGCGCATGTCCGGACCCGAGCGTAAACGGCGTTCCCGCAGGAGCCGTTTGCCGATCCTCCCGCCGCCACTGCCGGAGCACCTCGCCGGTCGCGGTGCAGTGGGCATGCGGCCGGGCGCCGGCGCCGAGGACTCGATTTACACGCTGCGAGGCTACAAGGCCTGGGCAGCGCGGGTGAAGGCCGCGTGGGACGCGGAATCCTGAATGACCGGCATCATTGAATGCTTGGCATAACGAGGTGCCGCCGCGAGGCGCGGCGCACTATCTCTGCTGGGGGATTAGAACATTGAGCGAGGAATTCACCGAAGGCACGGCGGCGCGCCCGGCAGGCACGCACACCCTTGACGCCTGGTCCTGGATCGCGCGGGCGCGCGCCGCCGCCGCGCGCGCCGTCGAGCCGCCACCGCCCGAGTCGCCGCTGGAATCGCCGTCCGAGCAATCGGCCGGCACGCCCGGCGCCGGGCCGGAGGCGACTGCCGCCGCGGGCGGCGCGCCGCCGGGCTGACCCGCCCGTCATGCCGCGCCCTGCTCGCTTGCGCGCCGGCGAGCACCCATGCCGCTGATCGCGCTCCTGTTGGTGCTCGCCGCGCTTTCCGGCCTGGGCTGGCTGGCGCGCGCCCGCCGGATGCGCCGGGAGCATCGTGCCCGCATTCGCAAGGTGCTGTCGCAGGCGAACGTCGGCGGTGAGTGCTTCGCCGCCGAGACGCTCGCTGCCTTGCCGGACCCGGCCGCGCGCTACCTGCGTCGCGCCATCGCGGCGGGTGCGCCGCTGGCCCGTTCCGTGGACGTTCGCATGACCGGCAGCCTGCGGGTCGGCGTGGACGACTGGGTGCCCTTCGAGGCGCGGCAACGGATCTGCGCCGAGCGCGGTTTCCTGTGGGAGGCGCGCGTCGGCGTGGTGGGACGGCTCCGGACGCACGGCGCCGACTGGCTGGTGGGCGAGGAGGCCGGGATGGCGCACGCGCTGGCCGACTGGTGGCCCCTGTTGCGTCGGCACGGCGCCGAGACGGCCCGCTCCGCGCTCGGCCGCTTCATCGTCGAGCTCATCTGGCTGCCCTCGGCGCTGACCCCGCAACGCGGCGCCAAGTGGATGCGCGGCGATTCGAATCGCGCGGTGGTCACGCCCGCCGGCGGCAAGAGCACCGTGGCGGTGGCTGTCGCGGAGGATGGGCGGCTGATCGAGGTGAGCACGGTACGCCGCCGGGTCTCGCCCAACGGCGAGAGCCTGGTCGCGCCCTTCGGGCTGGTGATCGAGAGCGAGCAGCGCTGGGGCGACTACGTGGTGCCCTCGAAGCTGGTCGCCGCCTGGGGCATCGGTACGGACGATCGCGAGGATTTCCTGCGCCTGTCCGTCGACGACATCCGCTGGCTGTAACACGGCCGCGTTATTTTCGCGAAGCCGGTCACGGTATCCGCGCTGCCGCGATGGCAACGTGGAATGCGACTGATTGCAAGCCGGAGCCGATGCTTGGAAAGAATGCTGCTTTGGGCCGACGACCTCGACGACCTGGTGGTTGCGGCCGGCCAGTTGTTCGAAGGCTACGGCTATCGGCTGCTCGGTCTCACGGGGCTCGCCGCCGCGGGGCTTGCGGGTGTCGCGATCGGGCTTGGCCTTGGCGCGCTGGGGGGATGAACCCGGAGATGAACTCATGATCGGCTGGAAGCGCACGAGCGCCGAGAGCCCCGCGGACATCCTCGAGGACGACCGCACCTGGCAGGGCGACTACGATCCCTACCTCGGCCAGCTGGCGCACGAGGGCCGCAAGCATCGTGCGCCGCCGCCGCCACGAGGCGCTCGCCTTGCCGGTCCGGCCGATGACGGCGATCCCTATCCTGCGGCGCTGGCGCGGCACGGGCGGCAGGACGCGGGCGACGCCTGATTCCGCGCCGCGGCTTGCGCGGCGCGCCGGCCCTGCACTATGGTGCGGGCTCCATTTTCCAGGAGCCTGCCCATGCGCCGTTTTGCCATGCTGATGACCACGCTGTTCGCGCCCGCCATCGCCGGCGGAACCCCGCCCGCCGAACCCCCCGCTGAACTGGTGTACACGCAACTGGCCGCCGGCGACGGCCCGGCCATCGCCTCCGGCAGCACCGCCGTGGTGCACTACACCGGCTGGCTGTTCGATCCCGCCGCCGAAGACCGCAAGGGCGCCAAGTTCGACAGCTCCGTGGACCGCGGCCAGCCGTTCCGCTTCCCGCTGGGCGCCGGCCGCGTGATCGCCGGCTGGGACCAGGGCGTGGCGGGCATGCAGGTGGGCGAGAAGCGCCGGCTGTTCATCCCGCCGCAGCTCGGCTACGGCAGCCGCGGCGCGGGCAACGTCATCCCGCCGAACGCAACCCTGGTGTTCGATGTCGAACTGCTTGGCATCGAGTGACCCGCACAGCGCAGCCTGACCCATGACACGATTCATCCTTGCCGCCTTGCTGGCGGCCTCCACGCTCGTCGCGCCGGTGGCCGCGCCGGTCGTGGAGGCCGCCACGCTGATCCATGCCGGTCGCCTGGTGGACGGGCGCGCCGAGCGCGCGGGCGGACCGGCTACCATCGTCGTCGCGGATGGCCGGATCGTCGCTGTGGAGCCCGGTCTGCGCGCGCCGGGCCCGGGCGAGGCGCTGATCGACCTCTCCGGCTCGACGGTCCTGCCCGGACTGATGGACATGCACACCCACCTGTCGCAGGAACTCGGCCCGGATTCCTATATCAATCGCTTCACCCTGGGTGCGCCGCAGGTGACGCTGCAGTCCACGGTGTACGCCCGCCGCACGCTGGAGGCGGGCTTCACCACGGTGCGCGACCTGGGCGACAGTCACAATGTCTCCATCGCCCTGCGCGACGCCATTGCGCGCGGCGACGTGGTCGGCCCGCGCATCTTCACCTCCGGCAAGTCCATCGCCACCACCGGCGGCCACGCCGACCCGACCAACGGCTGGGCGGCGCACATCGCCGGCGATCCCGGGCCGCGCGAGGGCGTGATCAACGGCGTCGCCGAGGCGCGCAAGGCGGTGCGCCAGCGCTACAAGGACGGCGCCGACCTCATCAAGGTGACCGCTACCGGCGGCGTGCTCAGCCTGGCGGCCAGCGGCGAGAACCCGCAGTTCCAGCAGGATGAGCTCGACGCCATCGTCGCCACCGCGCGGGACTACGGCTTCCACGTCGCGGCGCACGCGCACGGCGCCGAGGGCATGAAGCGGGCCATCCGCGCCGGCGTGCATTCGATCGAGCACGGCACCTACATGGACGACGAGGTTATCCGGCTGATGAAGCAGCACGGCACCTGGTACGTGGCGACCATCCACGCCGGCCGCTTCGTGGCGGAGCAGTCGGCTGTGCCGGGCTACTTTCCCGACATCGTGCGTCCGAAGGCGGCCGTCATCGGGCCGCAGATCCAGGACACCTTCAGCCGCGCGCACCGCGCCGGCGTCAAGATCGTGTTTGGCACTGACTGCGGCGTCGGGCCGCACGGCGACAATGCCCGTGAGTTCGAGTACATGGTGGAGGGCGGCATGTCGCCCATGGACGCGATCCGCGCGTCGACCTCGGTCGCCGCCGAGTTCCTCGGCGTCGCCGACCGGCTCGGCGCCATCGAGCCCGGCAAGCTGGCCGACATCATCGCCGTCGAGGGCGACCCGCTGGCCGATATCAGCCGCATGCGCGCCGTGCACTTCGTCATGAAGGAAGGCGTCGTCTACCGCTCCGACGTGGAGCCGGCGCGGGCGCCGTGAACCGGCCGCTGCGCTTCCTGGTCTCGGCGGCCATCGCTTCGGTGGTGGTGCTGGCGCTGCTGGTGGCGGCGCTGTGGTCCTTCGGCCTGTTCGAAAAGCCGCAAGAGGTCGTGTACGCGCACCCCGTGGAAGTGCTGTCGCGCAGCGACCGGGTGGACGTCGCCGAGTTGCTCGGGGCGGACCAGCGGCAGCTGCCGCGCCGCCCGGCGCCGCAGCCGGTCGAGCCGCTGGAGATCCCGCGCCGCGAAGTCACCGGCTTCGTCCAGCTGGAAGTGTCGGTGGACGCAGACGGCCGGGTGCAGAGCGCCACGGTCGTCAACGCGCTGCCCGGCGGCGTCTATGAAGAACAGGCGCTGCGCCAGGTGCAGGGGCGGCGCTACCCGCCGCGCGAGGGCGGCGGCACGTACGTCGAGATCGTGCCCTTCCGCGTCGCCGCGGACGAGCTCCCGCCGCCTCCCGACGGCGACTAGAACCTAGCCGGCCCGCACCCCGGGATTGAGGGAGTAGACGCCGGTCACCTCGGCGCGCGCCAGCACGTGGCCGGTCAGCGCGGTTTCCACCTCTTCCGCCGAAAACGCGCCCTCCACCGGGCAACGCTCCAGGTCGGTGGCGTACAGCACGAAGTGGTAGTGGTGCGGGATCGAGTCGTTCCACGGCGGGCAGGGGCCGTCGTAGCCGAGATACACGCCGCCCATGTCGGCGTCACCGTCGAACCACGCCGTGTAGTCGTTGCGGCCCTGGCGCGAACCCTCGGGACCGTGCGGCGACTGCTTGCCGCGCGCCGTCACGCCGCGACTGCACTCGCCCTCGGCGATGCTCCGCAGCCCGGGCGGCAGGTCGACGATCACCCAGTGGTAGAACCGCCCCCGCGGCAGCGACGCGGGCACCGTGCGGCCTTCCTGGTTCACGTCGTCGGGCTTGGTCGGCACATCGGTGTCGACGCAGATCAGCACCATGGTGCGCGCGGTGTCCGGCGCGTCCTCCCAGCGGATGCCGGGATTGAGGTTTTCACCCAGCCGCAAATGCTCTGCCGGGTCCTGGATACCGAACGCGAACTTCTCCGGGATCGGCTTGCCGTCTTCAATGCCTGCGACGATCAGTTTCATGTTGTCTCCTCCATTTCCTCGAGCACTTCGCGGATCTGCGCCAGCGACCATTCCAGCAGCGACTGCGGGATGGCCAGCGGCGGCGCGAGGCGCACGACGGTTGCGTGGGTTTCCTTGCTGAGCAGCCCGCGGGCCATCAGTCGCTCGACCACTGCGCGGGCACGCGCCTTCGCCGGGTCGATCTCCATACCGATGAACAGGCCGCGGCCGCGCACTTCCGTGACCAGCGGGCTGTCGATTTCGCGCAGGCCGGCGAGCAGCCACGCGCCCTTGGCGGCGCTTTGCGCCACCAGGTCCTCGTCCTCGAGCACGCGCAGCGCCTCCAGGCCGACGGCCGCCGCCAGCGGGTTGCCGCCGAAGGTGCTGCCGTGGTCGCCGGGCCGGAATACCTGCATCACCTCGCGGCGCGCCAGGAACATCGACACCGGCAGCACGCCGCCGCCGAGCGCCTTGCCGAGCACCAGCCCGTCCGGTGTTACGCCCTCGTGCTCGCAGGCCAGCAGCTTGCCGGTGCGGCCGAGGCCCGTCTGGATCTCGTCGGCGATCAGCAGCACGTTGTGGCGCCGGCAGATCTCGGCGCAGGCGGCGAGATAGCCCGCCGGCGGGATGATGATGCCGCCTTCGCCCTGGATGGGCTCGACCAGGAAGGCCGCGGTGTGCGGCGTGATGGCCGCCTCGAGCGCCGCGGCATCACCGTAGGGCACGGTGCGCAGCCCCGGCGGGAAGGGGCCGAAGCCCTCGCGGTACTGGCGCTCGGTGGACAAGCCGCAGATGGCGATGGTGCGGCCGTGGAAGTTGCCCTCGCAGGCGATGATCTCGGCCGCGCCGTCGGCCACGCCTTTCACCTTCCAGGCCCACTTGCGGGCCGCCTTGAGTGCAGTCTCGACAGCTTCCGCGCCGGTGTTCATCGGCAGCGCCATGTCCTGGCCGGTGAGCGTGCAGGCGCGCTCGAGGAAGGCGCCGAGCCGGTCGCTGTGGAAGGCGCGCGAGACGATGTTGAGGTTGCGCGCCTGGGCGATGAGCGCCGCCACGATGCGCGGGTGGGCGTGGCCGTGGCTGACCGCCGAATAGGCGCTCATCATGTCGACATAGCGCTTCCCCTGGTCGTCCCACACGAAGTGGCCTTCACCGCGCACCAGCACCACCGGCAGCGGGTGATAGTTGGGCGCGCAGAAGCGGTCCTCGAGCTCGATCAACGGATGCATGGCGCAGGCTCCTCGCCTTGCGGCATTCTATGCCTATGAGCGCATTGTACCGTGATCAGGCGTGGCGGCCGCCGCCGCCCGAACTGCTGGAAATTCCGGGGCCCGCGGGCCCGCTCGAGGCAATTCTCGAGGACCCGGGCGCGGGCACCGGGGAACCGCCGGCGCTGGCGGTGGTCTGTCATCCGCATCCCCTGCACGAGGGCACGATGCGTAACAAGGTGGTACATACCGTGGCGCGCGCGGCCAACCGGCTCGGCGCGCCGGCGTTGCGCTTCAATTTTCGCGGCGTCGGCATGAGCGCCGGCGCCTGGGACGAGGGACGCGGCGAGACGGATGATGCCCTGGCCGCGATCGCGTGGGCGCGGGCGCGCTGGCCGGGCGCGCCGCTGTGGCTGGCCGGGTTCTCGTTCGGCGCCTTCGTGGCGCTGCACGCGGCTGCCGTGGCGCGGCCCGCGGCGCTGGTGACGGTGGCGCCGCCGGTGGGCCGCTTCCCGGTCGGGGAAACGCCCGAGCCCGCCTGCCCCTGGCTGGTGGTGCAGGGCGAGGCGGACGAACTGGTCGACTACCGGGCCGTGGTCGAGTGGGCCGGGGCGCGACCGGCGCCGCCGGGGCTGGCGCTGCTGCCGGCCACCAGCCATTTCTTTCACGGTCGCCTGGCGGAACTGCAACAAGCGGTGCAGGATTTCCTGGCGGCGAACAGGGAGCAGGACAGTTGATCGGAAAACTCAAGCAGCTGGTGCGCGAGGCGCTCGGCGAGGAGCAGCGGGGCGCCGAGGTATGTCACGACTTGCGGCTGGCCACCGCGGCGCTGTTGCTGGAAATGGCGCGCGCCGACCGCGACGAGACGCCCGAGGAGCGCCAGGCGGCCGAGACCATGCTGGCGCGCCATTTTGCGATCGAGCGGGAAGCCGCCGAGGCGCTGCTGCAGCGGGCCGAGGACCGGCTGCACCACGCGGTCTCGCTTTACGAGTTCACCCGCGTGCTCAACGCCACCCTGTCGGCGGCGGAGCGCCGGCGCGTGGTGGAGATGGTGGCGGAAGTGTCGGCGACCGACGGCCAGTTCGACAAGCATGAGCAGCACCTGCTGTCCAAGCTGGCCGACCTGTTGCACCTGCGCCGCGCGGAGTACGCGATGATCCGGGCGTCCCTGCTGCAGCAGCGCCGCGACGCCGGGGAGTGACGGGGCCCGGCGCCGTCCGCCGGGCCCGCGCCGTCAGGTCAGTGTCAGACCATGTCCTTCAGGCCCTTGAGGGCGGTGACTTTGACGGTCTTCCGCGCCGGCTTGGCCTTGATGGTGATCTCTTCGCCGGTGAACGGGTTCTTGCCGAGGCGCGACTTGGTGGCGGGCTTCTTGACGACCCGGACCTTCATCAGACCGGGCATCGAGAATTCGCTGGCCGTCTTGAGTGACTTCTTGATAACGGCGTTCAGCTCGTCGAACACCGCGCCCACGTCTTTCTTGGTCAGCTGGGTCTTGTCGGCGATCTGCGTGATGATCTCTGACTTGGTCGGCGCCTTGGTCTTCTTGGCCACGGCGGCGGCCGCTTTCTTCATAACAGCCATCTGGTTCTCCTGCCTGTCTTCTCGTGGTGTTAAGGAGCGTGCTTTATTGAGCCTCCGGGGGAACGGCCGGTCCTCATCGGCCAGTGTTTCCCCGGGTGCCCGGTCCGGCCACCCCGGTTTGCTTCAGTTCGTGTAGAACTGCTGCTGGAACTTGAACTCGTAAGACGCGCCGGCGCCCGCCGGGCGAACACTGATGTTGAACGTCACGATCTCCTCGTTGGCGACCGTTATTTCTCCGATGTAATAAATCGCTTCGCCCTCGCGCAATTCCCGCATGCTCACGTCCTTGAGCTGGCCGAGCAGGTTGATCGCGCGTACCGCGACCTCGGCTTCGACCGGCGTATCGCCCTCGCCCGAGCCGCGGCGGAGCACCGTCACGTTGAGCATCGCGCGATTGCCGCTGCGCCGGATACCGAAGGCGCGCGCGACTTCGGCAGGCAACATGGTCGTTGACTGCGCGTTGAAGTGCACTATGTAGTCGCCGAAAGTTTCCGAGCTGGCGCGGGTGATTTCCTGGGCCTTTGGCACTGGGCGCGAGCCCGGCGCCGCGCCCTGGCCACAGCCGATAGAACCGATGGCGAACATGGCCACGGTGCCGGCAATGGCGAGCTGTGTGCGGGTCATGGGCGGGCTCCTGGTCCGCCGCGTGGCGGCGAACGCGCTAACTATAGCGCATGTTGCGCGATTCGGCGCGGTCGGCGCGGCGATTTCGTAGGGTATTTTGCAGGGCGAGATGATTTGCACCCGCTCGTCGCGCTTGTTTCAGGCGAGGTAACCCGGCAGTCGCAGCATGATCAATACGGCCTGCAGCCCGATCAGTACGAATAGCGGTGACAGGTCGAGGCCGCCGATGGTCGGGATGAAGCGGCGGATCGGGCGGAGCACCGGCTGGGTCAGGCTGTGCAGGACGCTGATCAACGGGTTCCAATGCCCCGGGCTTACCCAGCTCAGGATGACGTGCGCGAGGATGGCGAAGAAATACAGCCGCACTACGCCGACGATGATGCGGAGCACTGCGTAGTAGAGGAGCATCCCGGCCGACGCGATGGCGCCGGTGGCCATGAGCAGCAGCGTGGCCGTCACCACCAGCTGCAACAGCAGCAGCGCGACCAGCGGCGAGAGGTCGTGGCCCCGCCAGCCGGGCACGAGCCGCCGCAGCGGGCGCACTACCGGGTCGGTGATGCGCAGGATGAACTGCGACAAGGGGTTATGGAAATCGGCGCGCGACCACTGCAGCAGGAACCTGAGCAGGAAGGCGATCAGGTAGAGGTCCAGCAGCGTCTTGATGATGAAAAACAGCGCGGCATTCATTTCGCAGTTGAACTCCAGTGAAGGTCCGGGTGGGCCGGCCGCTATTCCTGGCCGAAGCGTGCGGCCAGTTCGCGGGAGCGGGCCTGCGCCCGGTCCAGTGCGTCCGCGACCAGCGCCCGGAAGCCGCCGGCCTCGAGCGCGTTCATGGCGGCCTCGGTGGTGCCGCCGGGTGAGGTCACCCGTGCCCGCAACGCCGCGATGTCTTCCTCGCTCTCCAGCGCCATGCGCGCCGCGCCTACGGCGGTCTCGATCGCCAGCAGCCGCGCGAGCTCCGGCGCCATGCCCTGCGCGGCCGCGGCGTCGGCCAGCGCCTCGGTCAGCAGGAAGAAATAGGCGGGACCGCTGCCGGACAGGGCGGTCACGGTGTCCATCTGCGCCTCGTCCTCGATCCAGCTGACCGAGCCGACTGCGCGCAGGATGCTCTCGGCCAGTTCCCGGTGGCGCTCACCGGCCCCCGGCCCGGCGCACAGCACGGTGGCGCTGCAGCGGAGCAGCGCCGGGGTGTTCGGCATGGCGCGGATCACCGGCACGGACCCGCCGAGCCAGCGGGCGAGGTCGGCGCTGGGGATGCCGGCGGCGATCGAGATGACCAGGACGTCGCGCCCGGCCAGCGGCCGCGCCAGCTCGCGCGCCACCCCCGGCATGACCTGCGGCTTGACGGCGAGCACCACGACATCCGCATCTGCGGCGGCGGCGGCGTTGTCGGCCGTGACGCGGATGCCGAAATCATGCTGCAACGCGGTGCGACGGTCCGGATCCGGCTCCGTCGCGACGAGGCGGGCGGCGGCGACGCCGTCGGCGAGCAGGCCTCCGACCAGGCTGCGCGTCATGTTGCCGCCGCCGACGAAGGCGATCGAGGAATTTTCCATCCGCTAAGGATAACCCCTCAGGAGCGCGGGCCGAAGATGGCGGTGCCGATGCGCACCATCGTCGTCCCCTCGGCGATCGCGGCCTCGAGGTCGTCGGACATGCCCATGGACAGGGTGTCGAGGTCCAGGCCGCCGGCGCGCAGCTCCGCATAGAGCCCGGCCAGCTGGCGGCACCAGGCCCGCTGCCGCGCCGGGTCCGTCTCGGGCGGCGGCACCGCCATCAGCCCCCGCAGTCGCAGCCGCGGCAGCGCCGCGACCGCGCGGGCCAGCGCTTCGGTTTCTTCCGCCGGCACGCCCGCCTTGGAGGACTCGTCGCCGATGCGCACCTGTACGCAGACGTTCAGCGGCGGCAGGGCGGCCGGCCGCTGGCGGTCGAGGCGCTCCGCGAGCTTGAGCCGGTCCACGCTGTGCACCCAGTCGAAGCGCTCGGCAACCGCCGCGGTCTTGTTGGATTGCAGCGCGCCGATGAAATGCCAGCGCGCCGCACCCGCGGCCAGCGCGTCCATCTTGCCGAGCGCCTCCTGCAGGAAGTTCTCGCCCAGGTCGCCGAGCCCGGCGGCGATCGCGGCGCGCACGGACTCGAGCGGCTGGCGCTTGCTCACGCCGACGATGCGGATTTCCGCCGGGTCGCGCCCCGCCGCGACGGCGGCCCGGGCGACGCGCGCCCGCACCGCGGCCAGCCGGGCCGTGATACCGGTCGCACCCCCGTCGGCGCTCCGCTCGGCGCTCCGCTCGGAACCCCCGGCGCTTTCTGAGAACCCCGTCATATTCTCCGTTTCCATGTTATGTATACTTTCTGCAAGCCTCGCTACGGGGCGCAAGAGTGCCGTTCGGGCAGCACTTAAAGGATTAAACGATGGCCGTAGACATCGAGCAGCTGCTCCGTTTTTCCGTCAAGAACGGCGCTTCCGACTTGCACCTGTCCTCGGGCGTGCCGCCGATTATCCGCATCGACGGCGACGTGAAGCGGATCAATATGCCTTTGCTGACGCACAAGGAAGTGCACAGCATGGTCTACGACATCATGAACGACAAGCAGCGCAAGGACTACGAGGAGTTCTTCGAGACTGACTTCTCGTTCGAGATCCCGGAGCTGGCGCGCTTCCGCGTGAACGCCTTCAACCAGCACCGCGGCGCCGGCGCCGTGTTCCGCACCATCCCGTCGAAGATCATGTCGCTGGATGACCTGAACGCGCCGAAGATTTTCAAGGACATCTCGATGTACCCGCGCGGCATCGTGCTGGTCACGGGCCCGACGGGCTCGGGCAAGTCCACCACGCTCGCCGCCATGATCGACCACGTCAACAACCACCGGCCGGACCACATCCTCACCATCGAGGACCCGATCGAGTTCGTGCACGAGAGCAAGAAGTCGCTCATCAACCAGCGCGAGGTCCATCGCGACACGCTGGGCTTCGCCGAGGCGCTGCGCTCGGCGCTGCGCGAGGATCCGGACGTCATCCTGGTGGGTGAGATGCGCGACCTGGAGACCATCCGCCTGGCGCTGACCGCCGCCGAGACCGGCCACCTGGTGTTCGGCACGCTGCACACCAGCTCCGCGGCCAAGACCATCGACCGCGTGGTGGACGTGTTCCCGGCCGGCGAGAAGGAAATGGTGCGCTCGATGCTGTCCGAGTCGCTGCGCGCCGTCATCAGCCAGACGCTGCTGAAGAAGACCGGCGGCGGCCGCATCGCGGCGCACGAGATCATGATCGGCACCGCCGCCATCCGCAACCTGATCCGCGAGGGCAAGATCGCGCAGATGTATTCGGCGATCCAGACGGGCCAGGCGATCGGCATGCAGACGCTGGACCAGTGCCTGCAGGACCTGCTGCGCAAGGGCATGGTCAGCCGCGAGGAAGCGCGTTACCGGGCCCAGAACAAGGAAGCTTTCTAGGAGGCCTCCGCCCCTTTACCCGTACCGGGACACACCACTATGGAACGCGACCAGGCAATCAGGTTCATCCACGACTTGCTGCGCAAGATGATCGAGGTCAACGGTTCCGACCTGTTCCTCACGGCGGGCTTCCCGCCGGCGATCAAGGTCGACGGCCGGGTGAAGCCGGTGACCGACCAGCCGCTGACGGCGCAACAGAGCGCGGCGCTGGTGCGCTCGATCATGAACGACCGGCAGACCAAGGAATTCGACTCGACCAAGGAGTGCAACTTCGCGATCGCGCCGCCTCGCATCGGCCGATTCCGCGTCAGCGCCTTCATCCAGCAGGGCTGCTCCGGCGCGGTGATGCGCACCATCAACACCAAGATCCCGACCTTTGAGGAGCTGGATCTGCCGTCCACCCTCAAGGACGTGGCGATGACCAAGCGCGGCCTGGTGCTGATCGTCGGCGGCACCGGCAGCGGCAAGTCCACCACGCTGGCCGCGATGCTCGGCTACCGCAACGAGAATTCCAAGGGCCACATCATCACCATCGAGGACCCGGTGGAGTACGTGCACACGCACCGCAATTGCGTGGTTACGCAGCGCGAGATCGGCATCGACACCGAAGGCTGGCACATCGCGCTGAAAAACACCCTGCGCCAGGCGCCCGACGTGATCCTGATCGGCGAGATCCGTGACCGCGACACCATGGAATACGGCATCCAGTTCGCCGAGACCGGCCACCTGTGCCTGGCGACCCTGCACGCCAACAGCGCCAACCAGGCGCTCGACCGCGTCATCAACTTCTTCCCCGAGGACAAGCGCGACCAGCTGCTGATGGACATGTCGCTGAACGTGAAGGGCATCATCGCGCAGCGCCTGCTGCCGCGCGCCAGCGGCACCGGCCGCATTGCGGCGATGGAAGTCATGCTCGCTTCGCCGCTGATCTCGGACCTGATCTTCAAGGGCGAGGTGCACCAGCTCAAGGAGGTCATGGCGCGCTCCAACCGGCTCGGCATGAATACCTTCGACCAGGCGCTGTTCGAGCTGTTCGAGGACGGCAAGATTTCCTACGAGGACGCGCTGCGCAACGCCGACTCCCGCAACGAGCTGCGGCTGCGCATCAAGCTGGAAAGTAAGCGTGACTTCAAGGCCAGCGACGACGGCAGCGAGAGCCTGCGGCTCGCGGAAGATGCGAAGGTGAAGACTTATGGCCGAGATACCTGAGGCGCTCGTCGCGCCGCCGGCGCCGACCGTGTTCAAGCTTCGGCCCTACCTGAAGCTGATGTCCGACAAGAAGGCGTCGGACCTGTTCTTTTCGCCCAAGGCCCCGATCAAGATCAAGATCGAGGGCCAGATCGTGCCCGTCGGCAAGGAATTGCTGACCGTCGAGGTGGTCAACCAGATCGCCATGTCCATCATGAACGAGGAACAGCAGCGCGCCTTCGAGCGCGAGATGGAGCTGGACTTCGCGATTTCCGAGACCGGGCTCGGGCGCTTCCGCGCCAACGTCTTCCGGCAGCGCGGCAACGTCGCCGTGGTGCTGCGCTACATCACCATCGACATGCCGCTCCTCGACGACCTCGGCCTGCCGCCGGTGCTGAAGGAGCTGTCGCTGAAGAAGCGCGGCCTGCTGCTGATGGTCGGCGCGACCGGCTCGGGCAAGTCCACCACGCTCGCCGCGATGGTCAATCACCGCAACGAGTCGTCCAGCGACCACATCATCACCATCGAGGACCCGATCGAGTTCCTCCACCCGAACAAGAAGTCCATCATCAACCAGCGCGAGCTCGGCTGGGACACGCACTCCTATGCGCGCGCCCTGAAGAGCGCCATGCGCGCCGCGCCGGACGTGGTGCTGATCGGCGAGATCCGCGACCAGGAGACCATGGAGGCGGCGATCACGCTCGCCGGCACCGGCCATCTCGCCATCGCGACGCTGCACGCCAACAACGCCGCCGAGACTCTCGACCGCATCATCAACATGTTCCCGGAAGGCCAGCACCGCCAGGTGCTGATGGACATGTCGCACTACCTGTCGGCGGTCATCGCGCAGCGCCTCGTCATCGGCACGGACGGGCGGCGGGTGGCGGCGGTCGAGGTGCTCCTCAACACGCCGCATATCGCCGAGTTGATCTCCCGCGGCGACATCGGCGGCATCAAGCTGGCCATTCGCGAGACCAGCCAGGGCGACATGCAGAGTTTCGATGCGTCGCTGTACAAGCTCTACAAGGATGGCCGTATCGACCTGGAGCACGCGCTGGCCTACGCCGACTCCTCGGTCGACCTCGAGGCGCGCATCAACTTCGGCTGAGCGCCCGAACGCTAGTCGTCCGGCCCGGGCCCGCCGCGCCGCTGCTTGGTCTCGCCGC
>Ga0209498_1000868_pt1 | contig 18662 bp, 21 predicted proteins | sample WalLakDeSediment_FD_184131 | JGI IMG/M metagenome (GOLD analysis project Ga0209498, IMG submission 184131) | Lake sediment microbial communities from Walker lake, Nevada to study Microbial Dark Matter (Phase II) - Walker Lake 11/02/13 Deep... | ecosystem: Environmental > Aquatic > Freshwater >... | reverse complement strand
GACCATATTCCCGGCCGGCAACGTCCGGGTCACACTGTTCCCGGCGGCTGACGCGGGCCGAGATGGCCCGCACGGAGCCGTCGCACATCGCCACGTTGAGCACGTTGTCGTGGTTGGCCTGGAGCCGAAACTTGTTGCAGCCTGCCATCGGTGGCCGCTGCTGGAACATGAGCGTGTTGCCGTAGGCCATGAACATGTCGCCCCAGGAGCCGCCGCCGGCCTCGGTGACCGTGATGTCGATGCCGAAGGCATGCTCCTTCTTGCGTTCGGCCGTGGGCAGGAAGGCATGGCGAAACGCCTGCCCATTGTCGCACTGCCGCATCCCCTCACCGAAGAGAATCGTGTTGGAGAGGCCGTCGATGATGTGGGCGAACTGACGGGGCGGCAGGCCAGTCGTGCCCGAGATCCAGTGGTTAAACTCAGGCGGCGACCCGGTGGGCTGGACTCTCGCGGAGATCGCTCTGCGGAACCTCCCGCCCATGTTCCAGGAGTTCGGACCGACGCCGGCGGCGCTGAACAGTCGCTGGCTGTTAAACTTCATGAACACATGGGCATTGGCCTGATAGTTGGTGAGTGACCAGTTCTCGCCATTGCGGCCACGGGGCATGGTATGGACCGGCACGCTGGCTCCGTCGTCGCTGCACTGGAGCACATCGAGCGACTTAAGCGACTGCGTTGCGGCGAAGGAGGGATGCAGCCCCCGGGATACCATCGATGTGCCGGTCACTCTCCAGCGATTTTCAAACCATGGCCCCTGGGCGGGCGTACCAACCTGGCCGACCAGCTCCGACCTCGTCACGGGGATCGAGATGCCCACGTGGTTAATCACGCTGGTCGTGGAGGTGACCCACGTGCCGGGCTGGTAATCGGCGCTGGCAGGGATCGCCGGGGCGATCATGGTGCCCGTCACATAGCTCCCTACCTCCACGCCGACGCCTTCAGACGCCTGAAACATGTCGTAAAACGGCTGCTCGCCGAGATCGGGTAGCAGGTGCAGGATCCAAGGGCCGAAGATCTCGCCACCGCCCCCCTTCATCGCGCCCCAGTAGACCGGCATCGAACCATGTCGGTCGTGAAACTGGTGGACGGCTGAGCCGAGCTGCCTGAGATTGTTGGCACACTGCGACCGGCGGCCGGATGACCGGGCCGACATCACCGCCGGCAAGAGGATCCCGAACAGGATGCCGATCACGGCGATCACGACGAGCAACTCGACGAGCGTCAGACCGCGACGATCCTGATGAGACAGTCGGAATTGCGGCATGAGGGTTCCTCCCCGAAACACGGGTTTGATCCGCTGAGCCCCATCCGGCTCTCTCGGCATACCCACCTCAAAAAATATTACCCGCATTGCGACCGCGAGGGAAGCGGAAATCCCGGGCCAAACACCGCGTCATCCCGCCGCTGCCGCAACGGGCTTTTCGTGGGCGGGGCATTCCCGGGCCCAAAAACCCCCGGCGGAAGCAGGTAAATGAGGGTCTTCAGTAGAATTTGTGGGCAGATTGGCCGGCTTTCGCCGCGGGGCTCTGCCCCGAACCTCGAGGTTTGAGAGCCATGGCACAGGCATCAGTCTGAGTCTGGAGGCGTGTGGCTGAGACGTTGGCAGCTATCACACCGGTCAGCCAGCGGCATGGGCATGCACTAGGCCGCCGCTTCGCGGCGGCATCTCATCGGGGCGGAGGAGGATAGCCCGGGTCCGCGGCTTGGTCATCAGCGGGAACTGTTTGAGCCTCCGTTTGATGACCCGAGGCTCGGTTCGCCCAGGGCGACAACGGTTGACACGAATCTGAGTGAGCTGAGCTCCTTGCCCCGCGACTCAAAGCCAGCTGAGAGAGTCGGCAAAGCTGATTTGATCCGGGTCTACTCCCTGTCTGCCTGCCGATTCGAGCATCACAAGCCGCACCAGGTTGGAAGCGATGGCGAACATCACGAGTTCCTTCTCGATCCCGTCGACCGTCTTGGTGCGAAGGACGTCCATTCCCAGGGTCTGCTTGAGGTGCCGGAGGTTGGTCTCCACCTCCCAGCGTCGCGGGTACAGGGCGGAACGTGCATCCTTCCCTTGCGAAAGCTCAAAGGCTTGTTGTGGTGCAGGCGGAACACGGCATGAACCCCGGTCTTGGAGAGCCATGCGAGGTGCCAATGCAGAAGCTTGATCGGGAGCCGGCTTCGAGCCTGGCCGTATGCCTCCGCGCACACCGCCATGCCAAGCAATCAGCAGGACGAGCCGTCGCTGCCATGCCGTAAACGTTCGTGGGTCTGCCTGTCTGGCTCAACTGCCTGAAACGCCCTACGGAATACTTACGGACTGGCCGTCGTCGATCCAAGCCAGCCGCTGCCAGGTGCCGTAGGGAGCCACGGTGCTACTCTCGATCGCGTCGTCAATGAATTGCACCCGGCCGTCACAGAAGAGCACGTTTACTCCGCCACGATGTTTGCTGCGGGCGGTCGCAGCGCCGTCGATGCCGAGCCGGTCGTTCAGTTCCGTCCCCCCCTCACAGGGCAGGTTGCGGGCAGGCTCGTTGTTCAACGAATTAGTGGATGTCGAACCACCACGGTTCGTCTGGCCAAAGCAGCCCCAGTCATTCAAATTTGCGGGCCCAGGACTCCGCTGCGGATGAAGCCGATCGGGAACGGGTGAGTTTGGACCCGTCGAAGCATGCAGCATCTGCATGCCGGAATCGTTGTACCAGAAGGCGCCCCGACCATCGCGATCGGAGACGCCCCGAAGATACTCCGCAACGGCTACGGTGTTGGTGAGGCCGTCCTTGATCGTCTTTGACGTAGTGCCTTGCCCAAACCCAAACACAGCCCGACGATCAAACGCGGCAGTTCGCGGCGGAAGCGAACGTACCGGCTGATTGATCCAGCCGCCGCCGGCAACGATGAGCGAGATGCCTTCCGCCACGTTCGTGCCGGAGAAGATCCCCAGGTAGTTCGATTTCGCCAACCGCATTGCTCCGGCCGACGGGAATGTGTCGGGCGTTTGCCAGAGTGGCCCAACATCGCCGTCTGATGGGCAGAGGAATGGGGGGAGCGATACGCCGTTGACCCGCGCGTAATCGGCCTGGGCCTGAGCGCCGGTGGGCTGGTGTTCCAGCGTCAGCACGCGAAAGAGCGGACCTCTGAGACCGTCGTAGTAGGCCTGTTCCTCGACACGCGGCAACAGGTCGTGCAGGAAATACGTCCACGCGTAGAAGCCAAACTTGGCGACAGGCCCGGTGAGCTGCGTACTACTGGATTCCGTCGCCCCGGAGCGCCATGCGCTCGCGAGAATGCCCGCAGGGTAAGCCCCCGCCGTCGATTCGTGGCCAGCCAGTGCGACCCCGATCTGCTTGAGATTATTCGCGCAACTTGTGCGCCGCGCCGACTCACGTACCGACTGGAGGGCCGGCAGCAGAAGCGCCACCAGGGTCGCCATGATCGCGATTACCACAAGCATTTCGATAAGCGTGAAAGCGGCGCGAGTGAATTGTCGCATGGGAAGCATTTTGACGACGAGCATCAAAGCCTGGTGTGTTGTGACGTAGTCTACTAGTGAGCGCCAGCAGATGAATCTGCCGCACGGGAACGCTCCCCGCCTACCAATCAAATGATACGGATGTGCCGGCATCATTGCCAGCAAGAAAAGGGCTCATCAGGGTCTTCAGCAGAATCTGTGGGTCAGAACGTGATCTGAATACGCCTCAGCTCGACCTCCGGGAGGTTCGGTCGGCTGCTGCGGTTGCTTCGCCAGCCCCTTTGCCGGTCCTGGAGGCCCCCGTCAGAAGGATGACGATGCCGGTCAGGCGACGTGTGGACGGAGCCCCGTTCAGGTCAGTGGCAGCGGCGGCCTCCGCGGGCGCCTGCGGGTGGTGGGGGGGCCAGACGAAGGCCGTACGAGGCGACGGGACGTCATGGTAAAGTTGAGAACTGTGGCGTCGGCCGTATGGGTGAGGAACCTCTCTTTTTTACCGCTGGAGTGCAGCGTGCAGCATGCGAGTCTTGTGCATTGCCATGTTGATCTTCGCAGCCGGCTTCATGATCCATTGGATCTGGTGGCGGGTGAAGATCCCTCAGCGACAGACGGCCTCGCTGCTAGCCGTCTTCAGCCTGACGCTTGTCGCGGGATTGATGGCGTTGTCTCTCCCCACCATGGTCGGCGAGACGGTCGGCGAGACGGTCGGCGAGCGTGATTTTTGGGAACTCAGGAATGCGTGGGAGATCGCGCATGTGGCGTGCTTCGGGGTCGCGGCGATGCTGGCCTACGTCGTAGCATACTCAGCGCTCGAAGAGCGGAGCCCGAGCATGACGATCCTGACCCATGTGGCTGACTCCGGCGATCGCGGTCAGTCTCGGGAAGAACTGCAGAAGATGTTGCTCGACGTGTCGCCGGTCGAGATTCGCCTCGCGGCGATGGAACGCGACGGCATGGTGCGAGAGGAGGCCGGAAGCCTGGTGCTCACCTCGAAGGGCTGGGCCTGGGCCACAACATTTTCGGCGTGGCGGCGGTTGCTGCGGTTTCGGCTGGGGGGTTAAACCGGATTTCCGGGAAGGCGGTGTTTCTCGTAGTGGCACGTATATTCGAAGAGCTCCGCCGGGCCGTGATTGGCCGGCAGACACCGGAGGAGTGAGCTAGCGATGCAATTCGGCCCTGAAACACAAACCGAGTGCGACATTCGGCGCGCCAAAACCGGCCACTCATCGGCGCCCAAAACCAGCCACCGTGTGGGGGGGGTATTGGGTGGAAGAATCGTCTTGTTCGGTCCTGTTGGCAAGGGGCATGATCAGGTCGAAGCGGTCTGATCGGTTGTATCGGCGGCATCTTTGGCTGGTTTAGGCCGACGCTGGCCGGTCGCCGCGCTGGCCGGTTTTGAATCGTCGGCCGGCCTGGGTTTGGGCTTCGGATCGTCGCCGAGCCGGTTCCGCAGGCACTGCTTCTGGTTGCCCTCGTCTTCCAGCCGCACGTTGACGTGAATTCCGTCGGCCCAGGCGTAACGGCTCTTCCGCAGATAGGGCGGCAGAATCGCCGACACGGCTGCCTGACTCCTGGTTGCCTCAATCACCTGCTGGCGATCCCGGCCTTTCGACCGCTCCCGATCTGATGCCCAACTCGATCCGCGTACCGCACAATCGGGCACGGTGGCGTCTTCATTCGGCCCATCGTGGGCTGCTGGTGGTGAACCCGGGCGGGTCGCGCTTCGGTGATGCCTCGCGTCGTGCGCGACTCAGCGGCTGTGGATTTCGATCGCAGGCACGTCGTCTATCCGCCGCTTGAAAGACGTCGCGATTGTGCGGAATCCGGCGGCGGAGGCGGAGCAGGCCCGCCGCTTGGAACTCGGCGGGTCGGCCTCCCGCGGGCGGCCGCGAGTCGTGGGGGGCCCGGGGGAGAGCCGCGGCGGAGCGGCGGGTGCGGCGGAAAGCTCCTCGCCATCGCCATGGTGCGGCCTCCCGCGAGTCTGGTACCTTTGGCGGAGCGAGTGGTCGCCGCCGGCGCGGTCTCGTGGTGAGACCGGCTCGAGGCATGAAGCGGGAGTGCGATGCGAGTTCTGGTTGTCGCCATGACCATGGCCGGGGGGGCCTTCGTCGTGCACTGGCTGATCTGGCGGGTCCGCATCCCCCGCAGGCAAACGGCCGCCCTGCTCGCGATCTTCATGCTCGCGCTGCCGGTCGGGCTGGTTGTCGCGACGACGACCGGTGCCGGCGCCGGCCCCTGGCTGCGGACTCCCTGGGAGTGCCTCCATGTCTCGCTCTGGCACGTCGCCTTCATGCTCGCGTACATCGTGGCCTACTCGGCGATCGAGGAACGCAGCCCCAGCATGACGCTGCTCTGCCACGTGGCCGACGCCCCGCCGCCGGGGCCGACCCGGGCCGAGCTGATGGAAGCGGTCCGCGTCGTCTCGCCAGTCGAGATCCGGCTGGGGAACATGCTCCGCGACGGCATGGTCAGGCAGGATGCCGAGGTCCTCCATCTTCTGCCCAAGGGCCGCCGGTGGGCGGCGGTGTTCGCGGGGACGAGCAGCTTCCTGGGACTGCCGCGGGGAGGCTGAATGACGCAGGACGCGTGGTATCCGCTGATCGTGCTGGCGCCGGTGGCGGGCCTGGCATCCTATGGCGGTGCCCAGGTGCTGATCGCCAGGCTGGGGCGGCATCGAAACCCCTATCGTTCGCTGACGCTGGGATTTCTGGCCGGCCTGGCGGTGCTCCTGGCGTGCACCTGGTACGCTCTGCCCGGCGGCCGGTATTCGGCCCTGGATGCGGGGGGCCTGCTGATTCTCAACGTCCTTATCTATCTCGCCTTGGCGTTCGGGTATTTCAACTTCGTCAACCTCGGGATCGCATCGCTCCGGATCCGGATGCTCGCGGAGCTCGTCGCTGCCGGCGGGCAGCTGCCGGCCGCGCGGCTGTTGGCCCTCTACAACAGCGAGGCGGTGGCAGCCGTCCGGATCGAGCGGCTGTTGGCGGGGGGCCACCTCACCGACATCGACGGTCATCTCCGCATCGGCCGCCGCCGGTTCCTGCTGGTGGCCCGGATCTTCGACGGCCTGCGGGCGCTGATCCTCGGCTCCCGAACCGCGACCGGTCGGCAGCCGCCCCCCCGCGGTCCGCGGGAGCAGGTGACGCCGTGACACTGCCCGCCCCGCCCCCAGAGGAGAGCACGCCCGCGGCCGCAGGCCTCGGCGACGAGGTGTTTCTCGGCCTGTTCGTGGCCTGCTACAACGAATCGGGAAACATCGTCGGCACGCTGGAGACCGTCGTGGCAGCCGCCACGAAAACGGTTCCCTCCTACGAGGTCGTGGTCGTGGACGACTGTTCAAAGGATTCCTCCGTCGCCGAGGTGCGGGAGTTCATGGCCCGGCATCCCGAGTTGCCGATCCGGCTGATCATCAACTCGCGAAACCAGGGGATCGCCCACAATTACGCCGAGGCGGCGTTTCGCTCCCGCGGGGAGTGGTATCGGATGATCTGCGGCGACAACGTCGAGTCGGAGGAGACGTTGACGACGATCTTCGCCTCGATCGGCGGTGCGGACGTGCTCATTCCATACTACGTGAAGCATCCCGGACGGGCCTGGCACCGACGGGCCCTATCGAAGACCTACACCGCCCTGGTCAACCTGATAAGCGGGAATCGGCTGCGTTACTACAACGGGATGCCGGTCACGAGGCGCTTCTCCGCGATGCGGTGGCACTCGAACTCCCACGGCTTCGGCTTTCAGGCCGACCTCGTCACCAGGCTGCTGGCCCTCGGGGCGACGCACCAGGAAGTGGGGGTGATCGGCAGGGAACGAGCCGGCGGCAGGTCGCACGCCATGACGTTCCGGAATTTCGCCTCCGTGGCACACTCGTTGCAGAACATCCTTATCCGGCGGATCTCCAAGGCCCTCTACGGCCAGTGCTGATTCGCGGCCCGGAACTCCAGCGGCGGGTCAGGCCGGGGGCCCGGCCGGCTCGGCCCACGCCCTGACCACCGGGTCGAGGGTCGCCCAGGGCGAGGGCGGAACGAGGCCCGTCAGCTCCTCGAGCCGCGTCGAGTCGAGGGTCGCGTGCCGCACGATCTGGTCGGGGGCCAGGCCGGCCGCCTGGCCGCTCGCGGGCTGGATCAGGCCTGCGTCGTAGCCGACCGCGGCCGCGGTCGGGTCCCGTCGAAGACCAGGCTCGACGACGGAAACACGACCCGGACGCCGGCGGCCACCAGTCGCCTGGCCAGCGTGATCGTGCCCGTCACGTTGACGGCCTCCGCCGCGCGGGGAAAGCGCCGGCAGTCATCGATCGAGGTGACCGCGGCGCAGATGCAGGCGGCCGTGACTCCCGCCGGGATCGGCCAGGTGGCGGCAGCGGCCGCCAGGTCGAGGGGGGCGGGCCCGCGCCGGTGGCTCGTCGCAATCACGCGCCGCCCGCTCGCCTCCAGGCTGGCGACGACCGCTGCCCCGAGGATCGCCTCGCCGCCCACGACCACGATCGCGCCCGGCTCCGTCACCACCATCGAACCCTCCCGGAAGCCCCGGTCAATCCTCCCGGCCGATCGCGATGATCGCCCGGCCGGCCAGCGTGCCGTCCCGCATGGCGGCGATCGCCTCGTTGATCGACTCGAGTGGATACCGCCGGCCGATCAAGGGCCGGAGGGCGAACCGACCGTGGTCCAGGAGCCGCAGGTAGCGGGGAATGTCGATGTCCGGCCGGCTACCGCCGCCATGCGAGCCCGTCAGCCGCTTCTCGAAGTGCAGCGGCAGGGTCGAGATCGCCGCCGTCGCCCCCGCCGGCGGCACGCCCACGAGCACCGTGCGGCCGCGCGGGCCGGTCAGGCGGCTGGCCAGCGCGATCACCTCGACGTTTCCCGTGTTGTCGATCGCGACGTCGAGCCCTTCCGGGCCGACGAGCCTGTGGACCTCCCCGGCGGTGTCGGTCCGGGCGACGTTCACCGCATGGGTCGCGCCCAGCGACCGGGCCAGGTCGAGGCGATTGTCGAAGCGATCGATCGCGATGATCGGATGGGCCCCGGCCAGCGCGGCGGCCTGCACGATCGAGAGCCCCACGCCCCCGGCGCCGAACACGGCCACCGATTCCCCGATCGCCAGGTGGGCATCGTGGTTGACCACGCCGAAGCCGGTGGTGACGGCACAGCCCAGCAGCGCGGCGACCTCCGGATCGACCGCGGACGGAATCGCCGTGACGCGGTTCTCCGAAACGACCGCATACTCGTTGAACGTCGTGACCCAGCCGGCGTTCACCCGTCCGATCTTCGACTCGTACGTGGGCGTGACCGATTCGAGGCCCGCCCCCTTCCGCCAATGGAGCACGACCCGGTCGCCCGGCTTCACGTGCCGCACACCCTCGCCCACCTCGAGCACCTCGCCGCAGCCCTCGTGGCCCAAGAGATGCGGCAGGAACCTGTCGGGCCCCTTCACGCCGTCAATCTCGCCGAGCTGCGAGCCGCAGATTCCGCTCACGAGCACCTTGACGAGCACCTGCCCGAGCTTGAGGGGGGGCACCTGCACCTCCTCGATCACAAGGGGCTTCTTCTGCTCGACGAGGATCGCAGCACGGGATTTCATGATTTCACACGGCAGATGGTCACTCGAAGTAAATGAGCGAGTGGTCGCCAGTGTAGCCAGTGTGGGCGAACCACCATTCCCATTCGCGGGGCGTGCAGAACATCTCGCAGGTGAACTGCCAGTAGAGCAGGTTCACCTTCTCCTCTTCTGTCCGCCACGACTCCACGCACACGTATTTGTGCCGCCGGCCCACCCGCTCGATCTCTCTTAGAGCGTTGTCGAGATCGTAGCACTCGAGGTTGTGGAGCGTGTTGATCGAGATCACGAGATCGAAGCTCTTGTCCGGGAAGGGGAGCTTCGCGGCACTCGCCTCCTGCAGAAAGGGCTTTACTTCCTCCTTCGCGTGGTCAAGGGCGTACCGCGAGACATCGATCCCCGCCACCTCCACGCCGGGCACGGCCTGCATGAGGTCATACAACAAAAACCCCTTACCACAGCCGACATCGAGGATGCGATCGCCGGGCTTGATGCCGTAGTAGGCCACCATCGCGTCGGCCACCTTCCGCCACCGGCCGTCGTAGGAGTATCCACCGTAGCCGGTTCGTCGGTCGCCGTCCCAGTAGTCTTTACCCCACTGCTTGGCGAGCTTCGCCGCCTCGGCCTTGGGAAACTCCGTCACGCGGGCCACATAGTCGCGGTTCGTGGCCTTGTGGACGCTCGATAGAAAATCGACGTATGCCATGCGGTGTGGTTCCTGTTCAGGCGTCGAGCAGGGTGAGGGCGGCTTGGACTTTCCGGATTTGATTTAGCTGCCGGGCTTCGTGGCTTTCGTCCCCGCGAGCGAACGACCGGCGGTCGATGCCGGCGGGTAGGAACTCGTTGAGCATAATGCAGCACCACTTGAGTTCGTAAACGGGCAGCAGCAGGGCCACGCGGCCGCGGAGCGCATCGCCGCCGCCGGCCAGGACCGCGATCGCCGAGAGAAACCGCTCCAGGTGCTCCCGGGGGACCGGCACGGCCGGCTGGCAGAAGAAATCGCAGACGGTCTTGGCCGGGTCGTCCCAGCCGGCGTATTCGAAGTCGATGAAAGTCAGGCCGGCGGAAGTCGCCAGGCAGTTGTGGAACCCGAAGTCGGACGGGCTGATCACGCGGTCGGCGGTCGCGAGTGGGGCGTCGATCGAGAGGCTCGTCGCGGCGACCGTCGCCCGCGCCCGGTTCCACACGGGCAGGAGCCGTGTGGCGACGAGGGCTACCGCCTGGCGATCGAGATCCGACTCGGGCTCGATCGTGGCCAGCCGTGCCACGCGGCGGTCGACGCAGGCGAGGTGCTCGGCGAGCGAGAAGCAGGCTTCCGAGGCGAGCGGCAAGCCCGCAGCGTCGGGCTCATGACGATGCCGGTTCACGGCGACGAAGAAGGCCGCCGCCTGGGCCACGTGTTCTGCCGTGACCTCGCCCGGGGCGAGCCTTTTGCCGGGGACAAACTCGTAGAGCCCGATTCCGGCGGCCTGGTCGCAGGCGAGCGGCCGGGGAAGGGCCCGCACGCCGTGCTTCCAGGCAAACCGGGAAAATGCCTGCTCGGCGCCGAGGCGGTCGCGGGGATCGGCGGCGTGGCGGAAGTATTCCTTGAGCAGCACCGGCCCGGCGGCTGTCTCGATCCGGAACACGCGATTGTTGCCGCCGCCAGGGAGGCGCTCGATGGCGCGGGGAAGCCCGAGGCCGAAGGATTCGAAAAGCGTTGTTGCGTTTGTCAGCACGTCGCCGATTGCCTTGGGCTGATTGGGGTTTGGCCGCGCGGGCTTGCCGTTTGGGAGGAACTGGTGTAAGATAGTCTTACCATGAAAACGACGCTATCGAGCAAAGGTCAGGTGGTGCTTCCGGCGACAGTCCGCAGGAAACTCGGGCTTCTGCCCGGGGCATCCTTGGAGATCGCTGTGGAAGAGGAACGGATCATTCTGGAGCCGATTCGTCCGCGGCCACCAAAGCCCGTGTTGGGGATCGAGCGTCGCACCGGACTGCCGGTGCTGAAAGCGAGCCCGCACACGTTGCCGCTTTCGTCGGAACAAGTCAAGGAACTCTTGGCGGACTTTCCGTGACCTGGCTCTTGGACGTAAACATTCTGATCGCTGCGCTCGTCGCGGCACACGAGCATCACGACCGAGTTTCGTCATGGCTGGCATCGCTTGCTACCGCCGACCGCCTTGCAACCTGTTCGATCACGGAGCTTGGCTTCGTGCGGGTCCTGAACCAGGCCCCGTATCTACGGGTGCCGGTGAAAGAGTCGGTTCAGCTCTTGACTCGGTTTCGAGCCAATCGTCGTCGCGTCGTTGTCCGACTGCCTGACGACCACGGCGGCTCGGATCTCCCGCAATGGGTCAAGGCCGGCCGCCAGATCACCGACGGCCATCTGGCCGGTCTGGCTGTGCGGCATGGAGTTCGCCTTGCGACGCTCGACAACGGCATTCCCGGAGCGGTCGTCATTCCCGGATAGCGTCGCCACGCAGATCACGGGCCATATTCGAGGCCCAACACGGCCGCCGCCTGACTCCAAGCGGAAAGTCGTGCCGTGTCTGCGGGGAGCGGAGTGGCGGCGTGGGGATCGAAGAGGATGCGGCGGACGTGCGCGGGGAAGAGCGGGTGCGTGAGCAATTCGGGCAGGTCGTCGACGAAGTGCGTGCAGCCCACCGCCGCGATCCGGGCGAGCTTCGCCTCCTTCGTCTCCTCGAAGAAGACCCGCTCGACGGGCAGGCCGATGCCCGCCGGATCGTGAAACCCGTGCCGGGCGAGCCAGTCACGTGCCGCCGCATGAAGGTCATGCCGCTCGCCGAGATAGGGAACCCGCGTGCGGTGGCTCACGATCGCGACCGGCCGCCCGGCCGCCCGGCAGGCCGCGAAGAATTCGATCACGCCCGGAAACGGCCGGGCATCCATTATCCTCGGCCCGTAGATGGTGCCCTGCAACTCAGTCCAGCGGTCTTCCTGGCCCAGCGACCGCAGGTGATCGCGGATCGCCGTCTTCGAGGTCGCGGCCTCCGGCGGCACGAGCCCCAACTCCACGGCCACACACCCGAAGACCTCGTCGTAGCAGACGATCGTGTTGTCGAAGTCAATCCCGAACTGCATCAGCTGCCGGACCTCCTTCCCGTAAGCGGTCATACAATCGACCGCGCAGTGTCGCAGCAATCACCACGGCGGTGAGCCCATAGCGGCCTCGTGCATAGGCCTGGGAACCGATTTCATGAAGGAACGTGTCGGCGGCTCCAAACGTGACCATCGGGGCGAGCTCCTCCTTGCGGCCGCATCGCCATTCCGCGATAGCCCCTCCCAGCCCGCCGATGCGACCATGCTCCTCAACCACACCTACGAGAGGAAAAGCGTGGAAGACCTCCTCGAGCATCGTGACGTCGAGGGGTTTGACCGTATGGCAGCTCATCAGCTGGCACGAAAGTCCTTCTTTCGCCAACAGCTCGGCGGCTGCGAGCGCCTCGCTCATGATGGTGCCGGTCGCGATCAGGCACACATCCGAACCGCGCCGGATGATGCGACCTCGGCCCAAGTGAATCGCGGGTTCCACGGCGGGAATGGTCGGTTCTCCCTTCTTGCCGATGCGCATATAGACCGGGCCGTTCTGCTGGAGGCCCTGCCGGAGCAGAGCCCTTAGTTCCTCGGAGTCGCATGGCGCGAGGACGGTCATGCCAGGAAGCGTGCGCATGATCGCCAGATCTTCGAGTGAGTGGTGAGTCGGGCCGAGCGAGGCATACGACAAACCCGATCCCGTGCCGACGATCATCACTGGAGCCTCGTGGTAGCACACGCCGACGCGGACCTGCTCGAAGCAGCGGGTCGTCGTGAAGGGAGTGATCGTATACACGACCGGCCGAAAGCCGCTGAGCGCGAGCCCGGCCGCGGTGCTCATCATGCATGCCTCGGCGACGCCGCAGTTCAGGAACCGCCCTTCCCCGACTTCCTTGAAGGAATCGAAAAGCTTGTTGCCGATATCACCCGAAAGCAGCACGACTCTGGAATCGATCGTAGCCAGACGCGCGATCTCGTCGGCGAAGGCGTTTCTCATGGCGTGAGTCCCAGTTGCCGTTCCGCCTCCTCGACCTCATGTGGGCTCGGGATGCGATAATGCCAGTCATTGTCGTCTTCCATGAAACTCACGCCTCGGCCCTTTGTCGTGCGGGCCACGATCGCCACCGGCTTTCCCGTGCCGTCCGGCACGGCCTCGAGCCGCCGCGCCAGGCTACCCATGTCGTGACCATCAACCTCGACCGCTGACCAGCCGAAGGCACGCCACTTTTCCGCTAAAGGCTCGATCGCCATGATCTCGCTGCTTCGGCCGGTCGCCTGCCAACGGTTGGCGTCCACGATCACGCACAGCCGCTCGAGGCGTTGCGCCCCAGCCAGTAGCGCGGCTTCCCAGACGGCACCCTCATTGCATTCGCCGTCACCGACGAGGGCATAGACATTGAAGGACCTTCCTTGCAGGCGGCCTGCGAGGGCCATGCCGAGCCCCATCGGAAGGCCGTGGCCCAGCGATCCCGTCGCCGCCTCGATGCCGGGCAGATGGTTCGGGGTCGGGGGGTGCTCGGCGAACAGGCTGCCATCCTTTCCGTAATCGGCCAAGAGCGACTCCGGAAAAAACCCCCGTTCGGCCAGCACCCAGAACAGGGCTGGCGCTGCATGCCCCTTGCTCAGCAGGAAACGATCGCGGTCGGGGTGCTTCGGATGGTGCGGATCGATCCGCAGTGCATGAAAGTAGGCAGCCATGAGAATGTCGATCGCCGACAGGCAGGAGGCCAGATGCGGGGTCTTCGTGCGATGGGAAGTGCGGATCACGCGGCCGCGTATTTGCCGGGCGCGTGCCTCGAGGTCGGCCACTGGCAATTTCAGAGCGCGGATTTCCATCAGCTTCTGGTCGCCTGTGGCGCACCGCTTGCGGCGGTTGGAATCGCAGCCGGCTGGGCTGCGAAGAAATCCCTGATCGTCTCGACCACGTGCCCCGTTTCCTCGTCGGTGAGTTCCGGATAGATCGGCAGACTGAGCATCGTCGCGACGTGCCGTTCCGTGACCGGGAAATCGCCCGCCCGGTAGCCGAGATCCCGGGCCGCCTCCTGGAGGTGGATCGGCACCGGATAATGAACCCGCGTGCCCACTCCGTGGCTTGTAAGGTGGGCGGCGAGGGCGTCGCGGCGGTCCGTGCGGATGATGAAGTTGTGATAGACCGACTCGTAGGGATCGGCATCGTCCGGGGCCCAGACGAGATCGCGGAGCCCCTCCCGGTAGGTCGCCGCGATCTCGCGGCAGCGGGCGTTCCAGCGGTCGAGATGCCGAAGCTTGATCGCGGCGATCCCGGCCTGCACCGCGTCGAGCCGGGAATTGAAGCCCCACACCTCGCACTCGTCACGGTTCCGGAGGCCGTGGTTGCGGAGCGTGCGGACCCGTTCGGCGACGTCGGTGCGATCGGTCGTCAGCAGGCCGCCGTCGCCGTAGATGCCGAGGTTCTTGAGCGGATGGAGGCTGAAGCCCGCGGCCGTGCCCAGGCCGCCCACCCGGCGGCCCCGATACCGGGCCCCGATCGCCTGGGCCGCATCCTCCACTACGAGGAGGTCGTGCCGCCTGGCGATCTCGGCGATCGCGTCCATCTGGGCCGGCCGGCCAGTCAGGTGAACCGGCATGATCGCCCGCGTCCGTGGCGTAATCGCGGCTTCCACACGAGACGGATCGATCGTATAGTCGTCGGTCGCGTCCACGAACACCGGCCGGGCTCCGGCCGCAACGATCGTCCAGGCCGTGGCGATGAACGAATTGGGGCAGGTAATGACCTCGGCGCCTGGCCCGACGCCCAGGGCCTTGAGGGCCAGGAACAGCGCGTCCGATCCGGAGGCGACCCCGACCGCATGTCGGACCCCGCAGAACTCCGCCGCCTCCCGCTCGAACCGCTCCAGCGTCTCACCCATCACGTAGGTGCCGCTGGAGCAGACCCGATCGAATTCCGCGATCAGCTCGGTCCGCAGTTCCCGATACTGCCGGTCGAGGCTCACGAAGGGCACGTGGGTCATACGGGCCGGGTTCACGATGCGTAGAACTCGCGGATCAGCGACACGACGCGGTCACGATGCTCGGCCGTGATGAACTCGTGGACCGGCAGGGACAGCACCTCGGCCACGGTCTGTTCGCAGACCGGAAAATCGCCCCGCCGGTAGCCGAACCCGGCGGCGGCCGGCTGGAGGTGCATCGGGATCCGGTAGTGGACCTTAGCGTCCACCCCGTGGGCCACCAGATGGCTCTGGAGCTCGTCCCGCCGCTGGCAGCGGACGATATAGAGGTGGTAGACGGCCCTGATGCCGGGATCCCGCTTGGGCACCCGGACCTGGGGGATGCCGGCCAGGGCCCGGTCGAAAGCGGCCGCGTTGGCGATCCGCGCGGCCGTGATCCCCGCCAGCTTTTCCAGCAGGTGCCGTGCCACGACCGCCTGGATCGTGTCGAGCCGGGAGTTGTAGGCGAAGACAACGCACTCATCCCGACTGACAAGTCCGTGATTGCGAAGCAAACGCAGTCGCGATGCTGTCTCATCGCTATCGGTCGTGGCAATGCCGCCATCGCCCCACACGTTGAGGTTCTTGAGCGGATGAAAGCTGAAGCACCCCACCGATCCGAGGCTGCCCGCCGGCCGGCCTCGATAACTCGCGGTAACGGCGTGGCAGGCATCCTCGACGATCGCGAGACCATGACGTCGAGCGATGTCACCGATTGCGTCCATATCGCACGGCTTGCCCGACCAGTGCACCGGTAGAATCGCCTTCGTCCGCGGCGTGATTGCCCGCTCGATGAAGCGGGGATCGATGTTGTAGTCATCGGTGATGTCCACAAAGACCGGTCGTGCTCCTGCGGTCACGATCGCGCCAATGGTGGCATGAAACGTGTAGGGGGTGGTGATCACCTCGTCTCCCTCCCGCACGCCCAAACCCTTGAGGCTCAGCATGAGCGCATCTGTGCCGCTCCCGACGGCGATCGCGTGCTTCGTGCCAGCGAGTTGCGCAAACTCCTCCTCGAGCAGGTCCACCTCGCGACCGAGCGTGAAGTCGCCCTTCCGGACGACCGCGGCCACCTTCGCGAGGATCTCCTCGTAGTCCGCGAACTGCTCCTGGAGATAGTTGTGGTTAATCTCCAGACGGCTGGTCGCCTCGTATTGGGCGGGCAGATAATTGTGGATGGCAGGCATAGCTGATTACCGGTTTGCGGGGCACGGCGGCTCGCGCCGGCGGCCGATCCGCTCCGACTTATTATAGCCGAACCGTGGCAGCCGACGAACGCCTTGGCCGGACCGCCGGCCGGAGGGCGATCAGGCCTGGTGCACGTATTCAGTAGGCATTCGGCGTAGCCGGTCGAGGTTGCGGCGGGTCCATTCGATCGTCGCGGCAACCGTCTCTTCGAACGACCATCGCGGCTGCCACCCCAGTTCCCGACGCGCCTTCGTGCAATCCAATTCATAGGCCGGGTTTTCACCTAGCCGCGCCGGAGTCGTTTCAACGACATCGTCGAAGGCGACGTCCATCTGCCGACAGATTTCCCCAACTACCTCGCGGATCGTCTGCATGTGGTCGGTCGCCAAGTGGTACGCCTCGCCAGGTGTGCCGTACCGGGCCACGGCGAACGTGCCGTTCGCGACGTCATCCATGTGGATGAAGGAGCGGCGGGTCGTGCCGCCTCCTTCGAGCCGAAGTTTCCTTCCCGAGAGCACGCAAAGGATCGTCCGCGGAATGATCCGGTAGAGCTGCTGCCCGGGCCCACACACGTTTGCGGCCCGCGTGAACGCGACAGGAAAGCCGCGGGCACGCTGATACGCGAGCAGGTTCATGTCGCAGGCGGCCTTCGAGACGGCGTAGGGTGTGCTCGGATTGAAGGGCGTCGTTTCCCTGACAATGCCATGCGTCGAGCCGTACACTTCCGGTGTCGAAGCCTGGACGAACTTCCGCACGAACGGCATCCGCCAAAGCCGGTCCACGAGCCGGGCCGTGGCCACGACATTCGTCTGGTACCAGTGCTCGGGGTGTTCCCAGCTCTGGGCCACCATGCCCTGGGCGGCGAAGTTGACGATGTACTCCGGGCGGACTTCCTGGATCACCGCCTCGATCCGATCGAGGTCGTGGTTGAAGTCGAGGGCGTGAAATGTGAAGCGACCGCGCGGGCCGCCGTCATGATCACCGTGCGAAGCCCACTTGTAAGGCAGCAGCGCCTCATCGGGCTCGGGCGAGCGGCTGATGCCAACCACGTCGGCCCCGGCCTCGAGAACGGTCGCGACGAACGTAGCCCCCGAAAAGGAGTTGCTCCCGAGAACGAGAAAGGTTTCAGCGGCCATGCGTCGGGGTCGAAAAAAGGGGACAGGCACCTTGTGCTTCGCAAAACCAGCCAGTCCCCGAGGGTCAGTTGAGATCGATCGCCTTCATCATCTTGATATTGGAGTAGCGGATGGCGGTCATCGAGTCGGGCAGTTTGCCGGCCTTGAACGCGCGGATCAGGTCGCGGGCGCCGTCTTCGATCGTGTGCCTGGGCACGAAGCTGAGTTCGCGGCAGATCTTGTCGGAGTTGATCCGGTAGGAGCGGATGTCGTCCGATGGCGTCGTCACGATCTCGATCTCCCCCTTCTCGGGCAGCTCCTCGCGCACGACCTCGCGGATCACCGTCGCCGTGTCGGCCACCGTGTAGTTCTGATAGCCCGCGTTGAAGACCTGTCCGGCGATCTTCTCGTCGGGCACCTCAAGCAGCAGGCAGTAGAGATCGATCATGTCCTGCATGTGGAGATTGGGCCGCATCTGGGATCCACCGAAGACCGTGATCCTGCCGTTATTGACGGCATGGTTCGTGAGGATATTAACCGTGAGGTCGAGCCGCTGCCGGGGCGAGTAGCCGCAGATCGTGGCGGGGCGGACCGCCACCGTGGTAAACGTCGGGCTCTGCTCGGCGAAGAGCACCGGCTCGCAGGCAGCCTTGAACCTGTTGTAGAGCGAGACGGGCACGAGTGGATGGTCTTCCGTGACCTGTGGCGAGTCGCTCACGCCATAGACACTGCCGGAGGAGGCGAAGATGAATCGCCGCACGCCCGACGCCTTCGCGATTTTCACGCACGGGCCGAACGAGTCGAAGTTGACCGACTGGCTGAGCTGCGGATCAAGCTCCACACTCGGATCGTTGGAGATGCAGGCCAGGTGGATCACCGCCTCGCAGCCGTGCACCGCCTGCCGCACCGTGCCTTGGTCGCGGACGTCGCCCTTGATCACGATCAGCCGTGGATCGCTCCGGACGGCTGCGAGCGGCTCCTCCCCGTAAATGAACAGGTCGAGCACGACCACCTCGTAGCCCTCGGCGAGCAGTCGCGGCACGAGGACGGCGCCTACATAGCCCGCGCCGCCGATGACGGCCACCTTCCCGAATCGTTGTGTCTGCGGTCCGGTTGCGGTCGTCATGGGAGGTCACCGTCTTGGAGTTGAATCAGATCCATCCACCAGTGGAGGGCCACGGCATGGGCCGTTTCGGCCAGGCCGTAGGTCGCGGCGGCCACGTACAGATTCAGATCGCCCCGCTTTCGGAGCGGGTTGGCAGGATCCTTGCCCGTGAGCGTTACGACCGACATCTCGAGTTCGTCGGCTACGTCCACAGCCGCGAGGATGTTGGGCGAGCGGCCCGAGGA
>Ga0209498_1000867_pt1 | contig 18664 bp, 16 predicted proteins | sample WalLakDeSediment_FD_184131 | JGI IMG/M metagenome (GOLD analysis project Ga0209498, IMG submission 184131) | Lake sediment microbial communities from Walker lake, Nevada to study Microbial Dark Matter (Phase II) - Walker Lake 11/02/13 Deep... | ecosystem: Environmental > Aquatic > Freshwater >... | reverse complement strand
GACCGATGGTGATTTCGTTGAACAGCATGCCGATATTGTAGTTGATAAAATTGAATATAATAAAATATATGTAAAACGTAAAGATCAAGATCATGGATAATCAATTTCTTGTGATCCTGGCCATTGGCCTGGGATCTATTTTTGCCATCTGGTTTATTTTCTACTTCATACCAGTAGGGATCTGGTTCAAAGCGCTGGTGTCCGGAGTCCGCATTTCATTGCTGCAGCTGATCATCATGCGCTGGCGAAAGGTGCCTGTCACCGTTATTGTCAATAGTCTCATTGCGGCAACCAAGGCGGGTCTTTCGCTCCACCGGAACTCTCTCGAAGCGCACTTTCTGGCGGGTGGAAATGTAACCCGGGTGGTCAACGCGTTGATTTCGGCCGACAAAGCGAATATGAAACTCGATTTCCAGACCGCGACCGCCATTGACCTGGCCGGCCGTGATGTGCTCGAGGCAGTGAAAATGTCGGTTAACCCAAAGGTGATAGATACGCCTTCGGTGGCGGCGGTTGCCAAAGATGGTATCCAGCTCGTAGCCAAGGCCAGGGTCACCGTTCGGGCTAATATCAAGCAGCTCGTCGGCGGCGCCGGAGAAGAGACCGTGCTGGCCAGGGTAGGCGAGGGGATCGTCTCCTCCATCGGTTCGGCGCAGTCACACAAATCGGTGCTCGAAAATCCCGACAGCATCTCTAAAGTGGTGCTTGACAAGGGGCTCGACTCAGGGACGGCCTTCGAGATCCTTTCCATTGATATTGCCGATATCGATGTGGGAAAAAATATCGGAGCCTTCCTGCAGATGGACCAGGCCAACGCCGACAAGAACATTGCCCAGGCGAGGGCCGAAGAGCGCCGCGCCATGGCTGTGGCCCGCGAACAGGAGATGCGCGCCAAAGCGGAAGAATCACGGGCCAACCTCATCCAGGCCGAGGCCGAAATCCCCAAATCCATTGCCGAAGCTTTCCGTTCCGGAAACCTGGGGATCATGGATTACATGCGCTATCAGAATATCAAGGCAGATACCAAGATGCGCGATTCTATTGCAGACCCCCCCAGAACTAAACCGAAAAAAGGGATAAAGGATCAGGATAAAGATGAGTCCTGATCAAATTTCCTGATAAATGAGGATTTCTGAAGCCGATCAACAGTCTGTTCAGGCAAAATATGATTCGTTGCTGGTCGCTCTCCAGGGTTCGTTGCATGAAAACGATCGGCGGATCATTGATGAAGTGTTTGATTTTGCCGCGAAAGCCTATGGCGACCGCAGGCACCTCACGGGTGAATTGCTGATATGCCACGCGTTGGCTGTGGCACGCATTGCGGCAGAAGAAATGGGCCTTGGCCCCAACCCGGTCGCAACCGCTTTGCTGCACGATGTGATCACCGCCCGGCTGGTTGATATTGATGAAATTACGAAACGATTTGGCACGGTGATAAGCGGGATGGTATTCAGCTACGCCAGGATCAGCGAACTGCCTACCCAAAAAGTCACCCTCCAGTCGGATACGTTCCGCAAGCTTTTCCTGGCCGTAGTGGACGATATCCGTGTGATCCTTCTCAAACTGGCACACCGGTTGAGAGATATGCGGATGATCGATAAACTGCCCTCCGAATACCAGATACGGTATATCGATGAGGCCAACCACCTCTACAGCCCGATCGCGCACCGCCTGGGACTGTACCGCGTCAAAAAAGAGCTGGAAGACCTTTCGATGAAGTTTATCCAACCGGAAATATACCAGCAGATTGCCCAACTCATTCGTGACACCGAAGCGAAACGGAACGCTTTCATCAATGAATTCATTGCCCCCATTCAACGTGATCTGTTTAAACAGGGCTTCACTTTTGATATTAAAGGCAGACCGAAATCCATCCCATCGATATGGAGTAAGATGCAGAAACAGGATGTCGCATTTGAACAGGTTTTCGACCTGTTTGCCATTCGGATCATACTGCAGTCATCTACTGAAAACGAAAAACCGGACTGCTGGAAAGCCTATTCCATCGTTACAAATATTTATTCTCCCAATCCGAAAAGATTAAGGGATTGGATATCAACACCCAAGGCATCCGGTTATGAGTCGCTGCATACAACCGTGAAAGGCCCGAATAATAAATGGGTGGAGGTCCAGATCCGTTCGCAGCGAATGGATGAGATTGCTGAAAAAGGTCAGGCAGCCCACTGGAAATATAAAGGATTCGGGTCCAAAGAGGATACGGAACGATGGCTGCTCCAGGTTAGGGATATTATCGAACACCCGGAGCAAATCAAATTTGACGAAGCGGAAATTGTCCCCGATAAACAGAAACCCGATAAGGTTTTTGTATTCACGCCGACAGGTGATCTGAAAGAACTGCAGCTGGGGGCGACTGTCCTGGATTTCGCTTTTGAGATCCATACCAATGTGGGCTATTCTTGTACCGGTGCCAAGGTCAACAACAAGATCGTCCCGCTGAAACATGTCCTGCAGAATGGCGATAAGGTGGAGATACTTACCTCGAAGATTCAGAAGCCGAAGATGGACTGGCTGAACTACGTTATCACCACCAAAGCACGGAACAAGATCAAGCGGGCATTGAAGGAAGACCAGTTCCTTGAAGCTGAAAAAGGCAACGAGATCCTGCGACGAAAATTCCGGAACTGGAAGATCACTTTCAAAGATGAAAATATCGACAGGCTGATAAAAAAGTATAAACTTTCTTCCGCTGTTGATCTTTATGGCTTGATTTATAATCAGAAGATAGACCTGATTGAGATCAAACGCTTCCTTTCCGGTCAAATCGATAAAGATGAAGAGGGCAGAACTGCACTTTCAGGTGAATTAAAACAGCCCGAATCATTAAAAACGCCGGTGAAGTCTGAGGAAGATGTTCTGATGATTGACAAGAGCTTGAAAAAGGTCAATTTCAAGCTTGCCAAATGCTGCAACCCGGCGCCAGGTGATGCCGTATTCGGATTCGTGACCATCAGCCGGGGTATCACCATTCACCGGAGAGATTGCCCGAATGCCGATCAACTGCTCAACCGGTATGGGTATCGTAAAATTGAGGTGCAGTGGAAAGATGCTGAACAGGGTGAATCTTTCCGTGCCACTATCCAGATCACCGGCACAGACAGGATCGGTATGATGAATGAAATTTCGCAGATCATCTCCAATGACCTGAAAGTGAATATGATATCAGTAAAAATTGATGCCAAAAAGGGCGTCTTTAACGGTATCATCAAGCTGATGGTAAAGAACAATGCTTCACTGACTGAGTTGATACGAAAAATTTCCAAACTCAGTGGCGTGACCAAAGTGACCCGGCTGTAATCTTTTCTTATGAACTGACGGGTTTTTTACGCCTGCGCCGTGGGCCCGCCGAGATGGAAGGGGGGTAACCCTTCAGGGCCTTCAGGTGTTTCGATAACCCCATGCATGCTTTCATATTTACTGATGTTCTCTTTCAATGCACGCAGCAGTCGTTTGGCATGCTGCGGTGTCAGGATCACACGTGATTTGACTTTGGCTTTCGGCATACCGGGCATCATCTTGATGAAATCGATGATGAATTCGGCATGCGAGTGGGTAATCATGGCAAGGTTTGCATATGTACCTTCCGCCTGTTCCTCTCCCAGTTCAATATTGATCTGGTTCTTCGGTTTGTTATCTGGCATGTCTATAAAATTTAATGTTATTCGCTGTCATCATGCAGGGTTTCAAAATCTTCCTTTCCCGACATGATCTCTTCGTATTCTTCGAGAGATCCGACAATGATATCATCGTATTTCCGGAGGCCTGTTCCTGCCGGGATCTTGTGTCCGACGATCACATTTTCCTTCAACCCTCTCAGTTCATCGGATTTTGCCGCGATAGCTGCCTGGGTCAATACTTTTGTGGTTTCCTGGAAGGATGCGGCCGAGATCCAGCTATTGGTCTGCAGCGAAGCACGGGTAATCCCCTGGATCACCTGGCGTCCCGTTGCGGGGCGGGCATCCCTGGCCTCCACCAGGCGTTTGTCCTTACGCTTCAGCATAGATATCTCATCGCGCAGTTTGCGGGCGCTGACGATTTGCCCTGCACGGTAAGTGATCGAATCACCCGGGTCAATGACGACCTTCTTGCCGAATATTTCATCATTCTCATCCTGGAAATCAATCTTATTGACCAATTCCCCTTCGAGGAACCGCGTATCGCCCGGGTCGTCCACCTCCACTTTCCGCATCATCTGCCTGACGATGACCTCAAAATGCTTATCATTGATCTTAACCCCCTGCAGACGATAAACTTCCTGCACTTCATTCACGATATATTCCTGCACCTTCATCGGCCCTTTGATGGCCAGGATGTCAGCAGGTGAAATTTCACCATCCGACAGGGATGTCCCGGCACGGATGTAGTCGTTCTCCTGGGCCAGGATCTGCTTGGAGGTTGGAATGAGGTATCGCTTCTCTTCACCGGTCCGGGAAGTAATGATCACCTCGCGGTTGCCTCTTTTCAATTTCTTGCTGATGGTAACAATACCATCGATCTCCGCGACGACTGCCGGTTCCGAAGGATTACGCGCTTCGAAAAGCTCCGTGACCCGGGGCAACCCTCCGGTGATATCACCGGTTTTTCCGATAGCCCTTGGTATTTTCACCAATGGTTCACCGGCTTTGATTTCATGACCGTCTTCAACCACAATACGCGCCCCAACGGGTATATCGTAAGATTTCAGCACTTCACCGTCGGGTGCAAGAATATTGATAGTAGGGTTCTTGAGCTTTTGCCGTGTTTCGATTATGACTTTGTCGGCATAACCGGTTTGTTCGTCCGATTCTATACGGAAGGTTTTCCCTTCAACGATATTCTCATACTGGATATTACCGTTGAGTTCGGCAAGGATAAGGGCGTTGAACGGATCCCAGTCGCTGATCAATGCACCTTTGGTCACCTCGTCTCCTTCATTGAAGTAAAGATTGGCTCCGTAGGGAATATGTCCCGAAGCCAGGATGATACGGGTCTTTTTATCGACGATCCGCATTTCAGCCGAGCGTCCGATGACCACATGATATGACTTGCCCTCGCGCTTGGTGAATGGCACAGCCCTTAGTTCATCAATTTCCAGTAACCCATCGTATTTGGCTTCGATTTTCGAGATGATCGCCACGTTAGAGGCGGCGCCCCCGACGTGGAAAGTACGAAGGGTCAGCTGGGTTCCCGGCTCACCAATGGATTGCGCGGCAATAACCCCCACCGCTTCACCATCCTGGATCATCTTGCCGGTGGCCAGGTTTCTTCCATAGCATAAAGCGCATACCCCGTGCTTGGATTCGCAGGTGAGCACCGATCGGATCTCTATTGTTTCTATCGGGGACTCCTCGATAATCCGGCATTTTACTTCCGTTAGTTCCTGCCCCGCCCTGGAAATAAGCTCCCCGGAGTTCGGGTGATAGATATCGTGTAATGCAACGCGACCGAGGATACGGTCGTAGAGTGACTCGACCACTTCCTCATTCTTTTTGAGTGTGGTAATAGTGATTCCTCTCAAGGTACCGCAGTCTTCCTCAGAGATGATAACATCCTGCGAAACATCCACAAGACGGCGGGTCAGATAACCGGCATCAGCGGTTTTGAGAGCAGTATCGGCAAGCCCCTTACGCGCGCCGTGGGTCGAAATAAAGTATTCCAGTACCGAAAGGCCCTCCTTGAAATTGGAAAGGATCGGGTTTTCGATGATCTCTCCTCCGGTAGCGCCCGATTTTTGCGGTTTGGCCATCAAGCCACGCATGCCCGATAACTGGCGGATCTGCTCCTTGGAGCCCCTGGCCCCAGAATCGAGCATCATGAAGATCGGGTTAAATCCACCCTTGTCCTGCGTCAGCTCTTTCATCACCTGCTGTGTCAACCGCGAATTGGTATGAGTCCATATGTCAATAATCTGGTTGTACCTTTCGTTATTGGTGATGAAACCCATGTTGTAATTGCTGAGGACCTCTTCCACTTCAAGATTGGCCTCTTCGATAAATGATTCTTTTGCAGTGGGGATGATCACATCGCCCAGATTGAACGACAGACCACCCTTAAATGCCATAATGAACCCAAGATTTTTGATGGAATCCAGGAAATCGGCTGTTTTCTTGGTACCGGTAATTTTCAGGATGTCCCCAATGATATCGCGTAACGCTTTCTTGGTGAGCAATTGATTGATGAACCCCACCTCATCAGGAACGACCTGGTTAAAGAGAACCCGTCCGGTAGTCGTCTCCACCATGGTGGGCACAAGCTCTCCTTTAACTCTGTCCATCACTTTTACATGAATGATGGCATGCAGGTCCAACTTGCCTTCATTGTGTGCGATGATGACCTCTTCCGCTGAATAAAAGCGCATTCCCTCTCCTTTGATCTTGTAATCTGCATCGCTTTTTCTTCCCTTGGTCATATAATACAGGCCCAACACCATGTCCTGCGAAGGAACGGTTACAGGCGCTCCATTGGCTGGATTGAGAATATTGTGCGAAGCCAGCATCAGGATCTGTGCCTCCAGGATGGCTGCATTGCCCAGGGGCACGTGAACCGCCATCTGGTCGCCATCGAAGTCGGCATTGAATGCCGTACAAACCAGCGGGTGTAACTGGATGGCTTTACCTTCGATCAATTTGGGCTGGAAAGCCTGTATACCCAAACGGTGCAGGGTAGGGGCACGGTTGAGCAATACAGGATGCCCTTTCATGATGTTTTCCAGGATATCCCAGACAACGGCATCTTTCCGGTCAACGATCTTCTTGGCTGATTTGACGGTTTTTACAATACCTCTTTCAAGCAGTTTCCTGATAATAAATGGTTTAAACAGCTCTGCAGCCATGTCTTTCGGAAGGCCACATTCATTCAGGTTCAGTTCGGGGCCGACTACGATGACCGAACGGCCCGAATAATCGACACGTTTCCCCAGCAGGTTTTGACGGAAACGGCCCTGTTTGCCTTTCAGACTGTCGCTGAGGGATTTCAGTGGCCTGTTCGACTCGGTTTTCACTGCGCTGACCTTTCTGGAGTTATCCAGCAATGAATCAACCGCTTCCTGGAGCATACGTTTTTCATTCCGCATGATCACATCAGGCGCTTTGATCTCAATCAGCCTTTTCAACCGGTTGTTCCGAATGATCACCCTGCGGTAAAGGTCGTTCAGGTCGGATGTGGCAAACCTGCCTCCATCCAGAGGTACCAACGGTCGAAGCTCGGGTGGGATCACCGGGACGATCTTCATGATCATCCATTCGGGCCGGTTTTCTATGCGGCTCCGCGCATCCCGGAAAGCTTCGAAGACCTGAAGCCTTTTCAAAGCTTCCTGTTTCCGCTGCTGTGAAGTTTCCGTGTTGGCCTTATGCCGCAGATCGAACGATACCTGGTCGAGGTCAAGACGCTGCAATAGCGCCTGCAGCGCTTCGGCTCCCATCCTGGCGATAAACTTATTCGGGTCGGAATCGTCAAGATATTGATTTTCCGGCAGTGAATCGATAATGTCAAAATATTCCTCTTCGCTCAGGAAATCCATCTCCTTCAATCCATCTTTTTCCTTGACACCGGGCTGGATTACAACATACTTTTCATAGTAGATTATAGAATCCATTTTTTTTGACGGAAGGCCGAGCAGAGCCCCTATTTTATTTGGGAGGGAACGGAAGAACCAGATGTGGGCTACGGGAACCACCAGCTGGATGTGTCCGGTCCGCTCACGCCTGACCTTTTTTTCCGTCACTTCCACACCGCAACGGTCACATATAATGCCTTTATACCGGATGCGTTTGTATTTTCCGCAGTGACATTCGTAATCTTTTACCGGGCCAAAGATCCTCTCACAGAACAAGCCGTCGCGCTCAGGCTTATAGGTCCTGTAATTGATGGTTTCCGGTTTCAGCACTTCCCCGTAGGAACGCTCCAGGATAGTTTCCGGAGAGGTCAGGCTGATCGTTATGTTCGAAAATTCACTGGATATATTCGATTCTCTTCTGAAAGCCATGTACTATAATTATTTATTGTTTTTAATCGAAGGTGATCTCCAGGCCAAGGCCTCTGAGTTCATGGACCAGTACGTTGAACGATTCAGGAATGCTGGATTTGGGCATGTTCTCGCCTTTGACGATGGTCTCGTATGTTTTTGCCCTGCCCTGCACGTCATCTGATTTGACAGTAAGGATTTCCTGAAGGATACTGGATGCGCCGAAAGCTTCCAGCGCCCAGACCTCCATTTCACCGAAACGCTGGCCGCCGAATTGCGCTTTACCTCCCAGTGGTTGTTGGGTGATCAGCGAATAGGGGCCTATGGAACGGGCATGGATCTTGTCCTCAACCATATGGTGTAGTTTCAGCATATAGATATAACCAACGGTTGTGGGCTGATGAAATCTTTCTCCCGTTTCCCCATCGTATAAATACACTTTCCCATCCCTCGGCAAACCTGCTTTATCCATCAGTTCATTGACCTGTTCATAGCTGGCGCCATCAAAAATGGGCGTGCTGAAAGTCATACCCAGCTTATGTCCTGCCCAACCGAGGACAGTTTCATAGATCTGCCCCAGGTTCATACGGCTTGGAACGCCCAGGGGATTCAGCACAATGTCTACCGGGGTACCGTCTTCCAGGAACGGCATATCTTCCTGCCGGACAATCTTGGCGACGATCCCCTTGTTACCGTGCCGCCCTGACATTTTATCGCCAACCTGCAGCTTGCGTTTCCGGGCAACATACACTTTGGCCATCTGGATAATTCCATTGGGCAGGTCATCACCCACGGAAGCCTGGAACTTAAGGCGGTTATACCTTCCATGCAGTTCCTTGTCTTTGATGTTATAATTATTGATCAATACCTTGATCTGCTCGTTCTTATCCTTATCCACCGTCCACCGGTTCGGGTTGATATTGCTGTAATCAATTCCCAGCAACATTTTTTGAGTGAATTTGGTTTTCTTCGGTACTACCTCTTCCTTGAAGTTGTTGTATACCCCCTGTGAGGTTTTGCCACTGACCAGGATCATCAGCTTATCGACAAGTTTTGATTTCAGGTCATTGATTCCCTTGTGCATCTGGTCATCCAGCTCCTTCACGATGTCTTTTTCCTTCACCCTCGATTTGCGGTCTTTTATCACCCGGCTGAAAAGTTTGTTTTCGATAACAACGCCTTTCATAGCAGGAGGCGCTTTCAGAGAAGCGTTCTTTACATCCCCGGCCTTGTCGCCAAAGATAGCCCTGAGCAATTTTTCTTCCGGTGTCGGGTCACTTTCTCCCTTTGGAGTGATCTTACCGATAAGGATATCGCCCTCTTTGACCTCGGCTCCGATCCGGATCAAACCATTTTCATCGAGATCTTTCGTGGCTTCGGCACTGACATTGGGAATGTCGTTGGTGAGTTCTTCGATCCCTCGTTTGGTATCCCTGACTTCAAGCGTGAACTCTTCAATGTATATGGAGGTAAAGATGTCCTCTTTGACAACTTTTTCACTGATCACGATGGCATCTTCGAAGTTATAACCTTTCCAGGGCATGAATGCCACCATAAGGTTTCTCCCCAGGGCGAGTTCGCCATCTTTCGTGGCATAACCTTCACACAGTACCTGTCCCCTGGTCACTTTATCACCTTTCCTTACAATGGGCCGGAGATTCACACAGGTGTTCTGGTTGGTGCGGAGGAATTTAGTCAGTTCATACCGTTTTACATCATCGTCGAAGCTGACAAGCTTTTCAGTTTCATCGCGAGTGTACCGGATCACTATCTCATTGGAATCTACATATTCGACAAAGCCGTCGCCTTCGGCATTCATCAGTACTCGTGAATCCCTGACCACATCCGCTTCGATACCGGTTCCGACAATGGGAATTTCCGGTTCCAGCAGCGGTACAGCCTGGCGCATCATGTTTGAACCCATGAGTGCACGGTTGGCGTCATCGTGTTCCAGAAACGGGATGAGCGAGGCAGCAATAGAAGCGATCTGGTTAGGTGCCGTATCCATAAAGTTAACTTCATCTTTTTCGATGATCGGATAGTCAGCCTGATAACGGACCTTAACCTTGTCGTTGACGAATCTCCCGTCGTTCTGCAATGGAGCGCTCGCCTGGGCGATGATCTTCTTTTCCTCTTCTTCTGCCGTCAGGAAGGTAGGTGTCTCGTTCAGCAATACCTGCCCGTTTTCAACACGTTTGTATGGTGTTTCGATAAAGCCCAGGTTATTGACCTTTGCAAAAACACAAAGAGAAGAGATCAACCCGATATTTGGGCCTTCCGGTGTTTCAATCGTGCAAAGTCGGCCGTAATGTGTATAATGGACATCCCTGACCTCAAAACCAGCCCTTTCCCTCGACAGACCTCCGGGACCGAGCGCCGATATTCTCCTTTTGTGCGTAAGTTCCGACAAAGGATTGGTCTGGTCCATGAATTGTGATAGCTGGTTGGTGCCGAAGAAGGAATTGATAACCGATGATAGGGTTTTGGCATTGATCAGGTCCATCGGGGTGAAAACCTCGTTATCCCTGACGTTCATCCGCTCCCGGATAGTACGGGCCATACGGGCCAGTCCGACGCCAAACTGGGAATAGAGTTGTTCCCCGACAGTTCTGACACGCCGGTTGCTCAGGTGGTCGATATCATCCACTTCTGTTTTAGAGTTGGAAAGCTCTACCAGGTATTTGATTATCGAGATGATATCTTCTTTGGTGAGTACCTTGATGCTTTCATCGACTTTCAATTCCAGCTTGGTATTGATCCTGTACCTGCCAACGTCGCCCAGGTCATATCGTTTTTCCGAAAAGAAGAGTTTGTCGATGATACCGCGGGCGGTTTCTTCATCCGGGGGTTCTGCATTCCGGAGCTGCCGGTAGATATATTCAACAGCTTCTTTTTCCGAATTGGCGGTGTCTTTTTGAAGGGTGTTGAAAATGATGGCATATTCCAGGGTGTTGATATCTTCCTTGTGGAGAAGGATATTTTCAATCCCGGAATTGAGGATTAATTCCACGTGTTCTTTTTCGATGATCACTTCTCTTTCAATGATCACCTCTGTTCTTTCGATGGATACCACCTCCCCGGTGTCTTCATCGACAAAGTCTTCAACCCAGGCACGTACTACACGCGCAGCAAGTTTCCGCCCGGTGGCCTTTTTCAGGTTGGTTTTGTTGACTTTCACCTCTTCGGCCAGCTGGAATATCTCCAGGATGTCCTTATCGGTTTCATAGCCGATAGCACGGAGCAGCGTTGTCACAGGCAATTTCTTTTTTCTGTCAATGTACGCGTACATGACATTATTGATGTCGGTGGTGAATTCAATCCAGGAGCCCTTGAAGGGGATGATCCTGGCAGAATAGAGCTGCGTACCGTTGGCGTGAAAACTGGTGCCGAAGAAAACCCCCGGCGAACGGTGCAGCTGGGACACGACCACTCTTTCGGCGCCATTGATGATAAAGGTGCCTTTGGGGGTCATGTAAGGGATCATTCCCAGGTAAACATCCTGGATGATCGTTTCAAAGTCTTCGTGTTCCGGATCGGTGCAATACAGCTTTAGTTTGGCTTTTAAGGGAACCGAGTATGTCAGTCCGCGTTCCATGCACTCCTCGATCGAATATCTCGGCGGATCGATAAAATAGTCCAGGAATTCAAGGACAAAATTGTTGCGGGCATCCGTGATCGGGAAGTTCTCACTGAAAACTTTGTACAACCCTTCATTCATCCTGTCTTCCGGATTGGTTTCCAACTGGAAGAAATCTTTGAATGACTGGAGCTGAATTTCAAGAAAATCAGGATATTCGGCTTGAACTTTTGATGATCCGAAGTTTATTCTTTCAACTTTTTTAATGGCCAAGGTTTTGATATTTTATGTCCTCCCCGGGAGGACGGTTTAGCACAATAAGAATTGACAGATGATGTTAATGGGGACGAGCCTGACCCCCGATTTGATCGGGGACAGGCCCGGTAAAAGAACGGCTATTTTCAGGTAGCCGGTTCATCAGCATTACTTAACTTCAACTTCAGCGCCAGCTTCTTCGAGCTGTTTCTTGAGTGCTTCAGCCTCATCTTTCGAGGCGCCTTCCTTGATCGCTTTGGGTGATGCATCCACCAATTCCTTGGCTTCCTTGAGGCCGAGGCTGGTGAGTTCTTTTACGAGTTTCACCACGGCCAGCTTAGCCTGTCCGGGATGCTTAAGGATCACATCAAAGGTACTCTTTTCTTCTTCAACGGCTGCAGCATCGCCGGCTGCTGCCCCCGGTGCCATAGCTACCGCGGTCGCTGCAGGCTCAATACCATATTTGTCCTTAAGGATCTGTAACAGTTCGTTGACCTGTTTTACAGTCAGGTTCGTCAATTGTTCTGCTAAAGCATTTAAATCTACCATTTGTATCGTTTTTAAAATGTTTCTTAATGAATTAAGTTAAATAATGATTAACCTTCCTTCTCTGATAAAGTTTTCAGGATACCGGAAAGTTTGTGGCCGCCAGACTGGAGACCTGAAATAACATTCCTGACGGGCGATTGGAGAAGCAAAATGATGTCTCCGATCAGCTCGTTCTTGGATTTGAGGGATACCAGGAGATCCAGTTGTTCATCACCGATAAATACCATCTCCTGGATGTAGGCTCCTTTGAGAATGGGTCTGTCGGATGTCTTTCTGAATTCCTTGATGAGTTTTGCCGGGACGTTGCCCGCTTCCGAAATCATTAGGGAAGTCGGTCCGTTCAAAATGCCATACAGCCCGGTGAAATCTTTTTCCGATTTCTCCATGGCTTTCTTCAATAAGGTATTCTTGACCACCTGCAGGGTAATGTTCCGCTTGTAGCAGAGCGAACGCAGGCGGGTGGAATTGCTTGAATCCAAATCGGAGATATCTGCAATATAAACGGTTTCGCTATTTTTCAGTGTTTCCGCCAATGAGTCGATCATTTGATTTTTCTCTTCTCTTGTCATGACTCTTTCTTTTTCTAAGTTGGTAATTACACTGTAAAGGATTTGGGCTCGATCTGTATTCCCGGGCTCATAGTGCTCGACATATATATGCTCTTCATATAAGTCCCTTTGGCTGCAGTCGGTTTCAGTTTAATGATCGTTTGCAGCAGCTCCCTGGCATTGTCAACGAGCTTTTCATTTTCAAAGGAGACTTTTCCGATAGAGGCGTGGATGATGCCATATTTATCGACTCTGAAGTCGATTTTACCGGCTTTTACCTCTTTAATCGCCTTACCGACCTCCATGGTCACCGTACCCGTCTTTGGGTTGGGCATGAGACCGCGGGGGCCGAGGATTTTTCCGAGGGGGCCGATTTTGGGCATCACCTGGGGCATTGTTATCACGACGTCAATATCTGTCCATCCCTGCTTGATTTTGTCGATAAACTCATCAAGCCCGACATGATCAGCGCCGGCCTCTTTGGCTTCGTCCTCTTTGTCGGGGGTGACCAGGGCCAGCACGCGGATCGTTTTGCCGGTGCCATGCGGCAGGGTGACGGTACCACGGACCATCTGATTGGCTTTTCGCGGATCAACGCCCAGCCTTACATCGAGGTCAACGGAAGCGTCAAAGCTTGTAAAGGTGATTCCCTTCACTACCTCCACTGCCTCGGGAAGCGGGTAGGGCTTCATATGATCAAACTTCGTCAGGGCTTCCTTTTGTTTTTTGGTTAGTTTAGCCATTGTATTACCTCGTTTTTTTTATTCACATTTAGGGATGGCCGGTTATTGCTTTGTGACCGGGGAAGCACCTTTGATAGTCAGTCCCATGCTTCGGGCTGTACCGGCAACCATACTGATGGCCGATTCAATCGTGAAGCAGTTCAGGTCCGTCATCTTGTCTTCAGCAATGATCCTGACCTGGTCCCAGGTCACCGATCCCACCTTGGTGCGGTTGGATTCGGGCGATCCTTTGCTGACTTTCGATGCTTCCATTAACTGTATTGCAACAGGAGGGCGTTTGATAATGAAATCAAAGCTCTTATCCCTGTACACCGTTATAATGACCGGGAGCAGTTTCCCGGACTGGTCCTGGGTCCTGGCGTTGAACTGTTTGCAAAATTCCATGATGTTCACGCCTTTGGAACCAAGTGCAGGACCAACCGGCGGAGAAGGATTTGCAGCTCCCCCCTTGATTTGCAGTTTGATCAATCCAGCAACTTCTTTTGCCATACTAATAATAAATTGAATTGTTAATACCTAAATCAGGTTAACCATCATCATTCTTTTTCCACCTGCATAAAGCTTAGTTCCAGCGGGGTCTTCCGTCCGAAGATCTTGACCATCACCTTCAGTTTTTTCTTTTCTTCGTTGATCTCTTCGATCACACCTGAAAAGCTGTTGAAGGGACCGTCGATGACCTTGACAGATTCGCCCACGATAAAGGGAACATTGATCCCTTCGCCCTGCTCGGCCAGTTCATCCACTTTTCCGAGGATGCGTTTGACTTCGCTGAGGCGCATGGGGCTTGGCTCGTTGCCTGATCCTAAAAATCCCAAAACATTGGGGATATTTCGGATAATATGGGGTATTTCGCCCACCAGGGCAGCCTCGATCAGCACATATCCCGGAAAATAATTCCGCTCCTTGCTGATCTTTTTCCCTTTTCGTACCTGGTAAACCTTTTCAGTCGGGATCAATATCTGGGTAATAAAATCCTGTAAGTTAAGCCGGCTTATCTCATTTTCGAGATATTCCTTCACCTTCTTTTCCTTGCCGCTAATGGCCCGGACAACATACCATTTTTTCACGTTCTCGCCCATACTGATCCTGGGATGAAACAGTTTATGATTCAGTTAAGTTTAAATTCTGTAGTGCCGGCATTATCAGAAGAGTTTGTAAAACTGTTCCAACAATGTACCTAATGATTTATCCATCGCAAATACAACTAAAGCGATGATCAGGGAAGCAACTGATACCACGATAGCACTACTTTGCAGCTCACTCCATGTAGGCCAGGATGTTTTGTGTTTAAGTTCGTCGTAGCTCTCTTTGAGGTACGCCTGGATTTTAAACTTTGCCATTTAACTTATGCGTTTTGCACGGGTGGTAGGACTCGAACCTACAGCCAATGGTTTTGGAGACCACTACTCTGCCAATTGAGCTACACCCGTAACCGTAATACGTAGCTCATGCAGGTTCTGATCCCGATCCGGCGACAGCCGGACCGGGGGGTTGAACCCACACATTATTCGATTATTTCAGTCACCTGTCCGGCTCCGACAGTTCTTCCGCCTTCACGGATAGCAAAGCGAAGACCTTTGTCCATCGCCACTTCGTGAATCAGTTTCACTGTGACGGAGAGGTTATCGCCCGGCATGATCATTTCCACGCCTTCGGGAAGGTGGATTTCACCTGTCACGTCGGTGGTCCTGAAATAGAACTGCGGACGGTATTTATCGTGGAACGGCGTATGGCGTCCACCTTCTTCTTTCTTCAGGATATAGACCTCAGCCTTGAAGAGCGTGTGCGGTTTAATGGAGCCTGGGGCACCAATAACCATCCCACGGCGAATCTCATCCTTGTCGATACCCCGGAGCAGCAGACCCGCGTTGTCGCCTGCTTCTCCACGGTCGAGGATCTTCCGGAACATTTCCACCCCGGTGACCACTGATTTCAGTTTTTCAGCGCCCAGGCCGACGATATCGACCCCTTCTCCCACTTTAATAACACCCTGTTCAATCCTACCGGTGGCTACGGTTCCACGGCCGGTGATGGAAAAAACGTCTTCCACCGGCATCAGGAACGGCTTGTCAACGGAACGCTGGGGCAGTGGTATCCAGGTGTCGCAGGCTTCCATCAGTTCGAACACTTTTTCTATCCATTGGGGCTCCTTATTGAGGGCGCCGAGGGCCGATCCGCGGATGATCGGTGTGTTATCTCCGTCAAATTTATAGAAGGAAAGCAGTTCGCGGATTTCCATTTCGACCAGGTCGAGAAGCTCTTCGTCATCGACCATATCTACCTTATTCATAAACACGACGATTTTCGGTACACCCACCTGGCGCGCCAGCAGGATGTGCTCGCGGGTTTGCGGCATGGGGCCGTCGGTGGCGGCCACAACCAGAACAGCCCCGTCCATCTGGGCGGCGCCGGTAACCATGTTCTTGACGTAGTCGGCGTGACCCGGGCAGTCGACATGTGCATAGTGCCGGTTGTCTGTCTGATACTCTACGTGAGCCGTATTGATCGTAATACCCCTTTCTTTTTCTTCAGGAGCGTTGTCAATTTCGTCGAACGATTTAAAGGTAGCCAGTCCTTTATCCTGCAGGTTCAGTGTGATTGCTGCAGTAAGGGTGGTTTTACCATGGTCAACGTGACCGATCGTCCCGATATTCACGTGAGGTTTCGTACGCTGAAAGGTTTCTTTAGCCATATCGAATAATGTTTAAAAATTTAAAATGTTAATTAATTTACTTTTAACCTGGAGCCATTGATGAGAATTGAACTCATGACCCCTTCCTTACCAAGGAAGTGCTCTACCCCTGAGCTACAATGGCATTTTGAGCGGAAGACGGGCCTCGAACCCGCTACCTACAGCTTGGAAGGCTGTCGCTCTACCAAATGAGCTACTTCCGCTTCGTGGGGAGAGGAGGATTCGAACCTCCGAAGGCGTAGCCAACAGATTTACAGTCTGCCCCATTTGACCGCTCTGGAATCTCCCCTGAAGAATGTCCTGATTTGAGAGTGTACCGGAGCCGATGGACGGATTCGAACCGCCGACCGGCTGATTACAAATCAGCTGCTCTGGCCAGCTGAGCTACATCGGCATCATGTAAAAGAACATAAAAAAGCAGACCTTCCGAAAAAGGTCTGCAAAAATATAAATTATAGTTGAACTAACAAAAGAAAAAATCGATTTGTTGAAAATTAGTTAGTATGAGCCTTTCAGTTTTCCCTTGTAACGCTTGAGCTGCCGCCGCAGCGCCTCTACCGCATCGTCGGCCGATTCTTCAAAAGTGGCGCTTTGTTTTTTAACATACAGGCTGTTTCCCGGTATGGCCACCCGTATTTCCGCGATTTTGTTTTCACGGGTATCGTTGTTATCTACTTTTAGCGACACCTCTGTGTCGATCACTCCGTCGAAGACCTGGGTGAGCCTTTCCACTTTCTCATTGATAAAGGCTACCAGTTTCTTGTCGGCCTTGAAATGCACAGCGTTGATGTTAACTCTCATATATTAATCCTCCATGTTTTAGTTATGCCCTGGGATGGGCAGATTTGTATATTGACTTGAGTTTCTCGATCGTGTTGTGGGTATAAACCTGAGTAGCTGCCAGGCTGGCATGCCCCAGTATCTCCTTGATGGCATTCAGATCGGCCCCATTGTTGAGCATGTGCGTGGCAAAGGTGTGCCGGATAACATGCGGGCTGCGTTTGCTGATCGTGGTTACCTGGTCGAGATAATGATGCACCATGTGATAAACCATTTTGGGATAGAGCTTTTTACCCTTGCCGGTTAAAAAGAGATATGATTCCGGTTGCGGAGCCGGGAAAGTTTTCTGCTTTTCCGCCAGGTAATCCCTGATAAGGCCGGCCAGGTATCCTGTAAACGGGATCATGCGCTCTTTATTGCGCTTGCCGGTCACTTTCATAACCAGTTTTTCAGTGTAAATGTCTTCTTCTTCAAGATTAATCAGTTCCGACAAGCGCATCCCGGTGGCGTAGAGCATTTCCAGGATGAGCCGGTCACGGGAAGCTTCATACCCCTCGCCGAAATCAACACCGGTGAAAAGCTGATCCATGCTCTCTGTCTCCACAAATACCGGCAAACGTGAGGATGCTTTGGGTGATATGACCTTGTTGGTGGGATTTTCCGAAATCATCCCCTCCTTTACCAGAAATCGGTAGAATGACTTCAGTGTTGTGATCTTGCGGTTGACCGTCCGGGCAGTATAACCCCGGTCCATCAAATCAACCGTCCAGCTCCTGATCATTTGATGATTTACCCGGTTGAGATCCTTCAACTGGAATTGTTTCTCCAGGAACGTTGAAAACTGATCGAGATCAGCCTTATAGGCATGAACCGTGTGTGAAGAGTAGCGTTTTTCGTAAGTAATATAATCCAGGAACCTTTCCGTCATCCACCAAAAAATAAGAAGAAACTTCATTCCAAATATAATAAAAAAAACATTTGAAATGAAATTTCTTCTTAAGAAAAGGAAGAAAAATATCAACTATTTATCAATAGCTTCTTTCAGGTGCTGGATATAAATCGCTTTCAGCCGCTCCTTGCGCTTGATAATAGAGGGCTTGGTGAATTGCTGGCGTTCTCTCAATTCCTTGATGACGCCGGTTTTTTCATACTTTCTCTTGTATTTTTTTAAAGCCCTGTCGATGCTTTCTCCTTCTTTTACCGGTATGATGATCATACGCTAATGCTCTCTTTCTGTAAAAAGGTTAGTACTAAATGTAATTTCGGGGTGCAAAGATATTAAAAAATTTTAAATTTTGAGTTTTAAATGTTAAATTAGAATTTAAAACTTAGAATTTAAAATTTAAAATTTATAGGTTTTTCAGGATAAATTCTGTCAGCATGGTATAAAGATGCTGGCGGGTATTGCCGCCATAAATACCATGGTTCTTGTTGGGATACAGGAACATGTCGAATTGCTTGTTGGCTTTCACAAGAGCTGAGATGAGATCCATGCTGTTTTGCACATGCACGTTGTCGTCGCCGGTGCCGTGTATCAGCAGGTATTTTCCCTCCAGTTTG
>Ga0209498_1000866_pt1 | contig 18674 bp, 23 predicted proteins | sample WalLakDeSediment_FD_184131 | JGI IMG/M metagenome (GOLD analysis project Ga0209498, IMG submission 184131) | Lake sediment microbial communities from Walker lake, Nevada to study Microbial Dark Matter (Phase II) - Walker Lake 11/02/13 Deep... | ecosystem: Environmental > Aquatic > Freshwater >... | reverse complement strand
AGTTAAGCTATATAATTAATTATGAAAACCAGGGCAATGGGCCAGGGTTAAACGCAATTATTACAGATAATCTTGATGATGATTTAGATTACATAATAAACAGCGCTAAGATATTTAAAAACAATGAGGAAATACCAGGAGGCTTTAGCCAAAATGGCAGCCTGTTAAGCTTTGATTTAGGATATATAGGCATAAATGAAAGCGGCTATGTTTTGTTTAAAGCTCAGGTTAAAGAAAATACAGAAGGAAATACAATAATTAACCAGGGCCAGATCAGCGGAGATAATTTTGCAAGCGTGTTAAGCAATGCGACCAGCAATGGGATAATCAGCGAAGAAGAGCCGATTGTTTTGCCACCAGAAGAAGAGGAAGTTGAGCCTGAAGAACCTGTTGAACCCGAAGAACCAGTTGAACCTGAAGAACCAGTTGAGCCTGAAGAGCCTGTTGAGCCTGAAGAACCAGTTGAGCCTGAAGAACCAACAGAAGAACCGCCAATAGCGCCAGCGCCAATTGAACCAGTTGGGCCGCCAGCGCCGCCAACAGAACCTTTAGATTTAACAAGAATTTTTAGTTCGCTTTTAGGATATTTAAGCGAAAATCAGGCAGTAAATTATTTAAGGGATAAATTTTTTGATAATGAACAGGTAGAACAAACCAGCCAGAACATAATAACGCCTACCTTGCTGACCTTGGCGTTGTTAAACACTTTGCCAACAGCCATAGCCCTGACATTTAATATATTGCCGTATCTGCATTTGGTGTTTAGCGAGCCGTTTATATTCTTTTTCCGCAAAAGAAGGAGAAAATGGGGCATAGTCTATGATTCTTTAACCAAATTGCCGATTAGCCTGGCAGTTGTCAGATTATATGACAAGAAAACAAACAGGATAATCCAGACCAAGGTGACTGATAAGGAAGGCAGATATATTATGATTGCCAAAGAGCCGGGTAGTTATTATTTGAGCGTGGCAAAGCCAGAATATGTTTTTCCGACTAAATATTTAGGCCAGGAAAAAGAAGACGTTAAATATGTGGATTTATATCACGGAGAAGAAATAAAAGTCACGGAAAAAGAAGCAGTAATAACAGCCAATATTCCGCTTGATCCAAAAGAAAAGAAAATAATAGTTGAAAAAGAAGTTTTGAGGAATTATGCTGTAAGCAATTTAAGGCTGGCAGTCTCATACATAGGCCTGATCTTGGCGGTTTTGGTAGTGATAATATATCCGACAGTATTTACAATAGGCGCTTTGATATTGCATGTTTTGTTATTCATGGTTTTCAGGCGTTTAATAGTGCCTAAAAAGCCCAAGAGCTGGGGCATAGTCTATGATGAAAAAAACAAAAAACCGCTTGAAAATGCAATAGTCAGGATATTTGATTTGAAGTTTAACAAATTATTGGAAACGCAGGTGACAGATAAAAAAGGCCGCTATGCGTTTTTGGCTGGCAAGAATATTTACCAGATATTGGCAGAAAAATCAGGTTATGTTAAAAAAGAAGTCAAGCCGGTTGATTTGGTTAAAAAAGACCAGATTGTTAATCTGGATGTTGGCCTGGATAAGGCTTAAAGTTTTAAAAGCCAAACCTTGCATTTTTTAAAGGCATATGTTAATCTATGAATTAATATAAAATAAGCCAACAAGATTTTTTGTTTTTTAGTTTAATTTATTTATTTTTAATCTCACACATCCAGCATTTGGCATTATTTCCTTGCCCCCTAAAATAAGTAAGGGTATACCGGCTGGATGGAGGTAGAAAGGAAAAAGTATGACAAAAGTACCATCAGTTTTAGATTTACTCAAAGCCGGAGCTCATTTTGGGCACCAATCTTCACGTTGGCATCCTAAAATGGAGCCTTATATTTATGGAATTAGAAACAGCGTTCATATTATTGATTTGGAAAAGACGGTTAAAAAATTAGAAGAAGCTCAAGAATTTATTAAAAAAGTAGTTTCAAATAACGGGACTATTTTATTTTTGGGCACAAAAAAACAAGTTCAGGGTATTATTGAAAAAGAAGCCAAAAGATGCGGCATGCCATATATTTCTCAAAGGTGGCTCGGGGGATTTTTGACTAATTTTTCAACTGTTATTAAATTAGGCAAAAAATATAAGGATTTGCTGCAGAAAAAAGAAAAAGGAGAATTGGCAAAATATACAAAAAAAGAGCAATTAAATTTTCAGCGAGAAATTGAAAAGCTGGCTTCGGCTATTGGCGGGGTTAAAGACATGGAAAAATTGCCAGAAGCTCTTTTTGTTTGGGATGTTAAGACAGAAAAAACAGCTGTTTTAGAAGCCAAAAAAAAGAAAATTCCGATTATCGGCATTTGCGATACAAATACAAATCCCGAAGGCATTGATTATATAATTCCTTCTAATGATGACGCAACAAAAGCAATCAGTTTAATTACAGAATATATTGCTGATTGTGCGCTTGAATACACAAAGAAGGAGGAGGTAAAGAAACAAGAAGATAAAAAGGCGTAAAAGGTATAAATAAGATAATTTATTATTAATTTATAAAGATATGAAGATTGATTTAGACCTGATTTCTAAATTAAGGAATCAAACAGGAGCTGGCGTTTCTGATTGTAAAGAAGCTCTTGAATCAGCCGAAGGCGATTTTGGCAAAGCTTTGGATTTTTTAAGGAAAAAAGGAGCTAAAATAGCCAGTAAAAGAGCGGAAAAAGAAGCCAGTGAAGGCATTATTTGCGCTTATATTCATGCAAACAATAAAATCGGTTCTTTGGTGGAATTAAATTGCGAAACTGATTTTGTGGCTAAAAATGAAGAATTTAGAAATCTAGCTAATGATTTGGCTATGCAAATTGCCGCTCAAAACCCTTTATATTTAGGACCAGAAGATGTGCCTGAAGAGATCTTAAATAAAGAAAAAGAATTAATTAAAGAAGAGCTTTTAGCCAGTGGCAAGCCCGGGGATATGCTGGATAAAATTATTGAAGGCAAATTAAATAAATGGTATGAAGAGGTTTGCCTTTTAAAACAGCCGTTTATCAAAAATGAAGATATTAGCATTGAGGAATTAATTAATGAAAAGATTGCTGGCTTAGGTGAAAAGATAAAAATTGGCGGTTTTTGCCGTAAGCAGATTTAATTTAGTGAAAAGTAGAAAGTAAAAAATTAGAAAGCAGGTCAGCTTTTTATTCTAAAATTTTATACATTTTTAAAATTCTATTTATGGAGATAGCGGAAATTCAAATTGCGTCATGGGATAAAATATATCTTTCTAAAGCCGATGGAATAGAGGTCAAAATCGGCGATTATGTTATTGTTGAAATTAATTCAAGCAAGGAAATAGCAAAGGTGGTAGGCATTAAAAATTTAAGCGAAGAAGAAATTAAAATAGCCTATCAGCAAGAAGAAATAGGTATTATTATAACCAAGGCGACATTTCATGATCTGGAAAAGCTTGCTAATTACGAAAAAAATAAAGATAAAGCTATTGCTGATTGCAAGAAATTGATAAAAAAACACCAGTTGGCCATGAAATTAATAGATGTCCATTTTGCTTTTGATGACAGTAAAATAGTTTTTGCTTTTATTGCCGAGGGCAGGGTTGATTTCCGGCAATTAGTCAAGGATCTTACCAGGCATTTTCAGAAAAATATCCGCCTTCAGCAGTTGGGCGTGCGTGATGAGGCTAAAATCGCCGGAGACATTGGCTCTTGCGGAATTGTCCAATGCTGTAAAACCCATTTGAAAGAATTGGGCAATGTGAGTTCTGAACAGGCAGAATTGCAGCAGGTTTCTCATCGCGGAGCTGAAAGGCTTTCAGGCATCTGTAATAGGCTAAAATGCTGTTTGCGTTACGAAAACCAATTATATAAAGAATTGGCGGAAAAATTTCCGGCCTTGGGCTCTTTAGTTAAGACTCCGCAGGGCAAAGGTCAAATAGTTGAATGGCATGTTTTAAAGCAGACAGTCAATGTCAGGCTGGAAAACGATGCGGAAACCTTAATTGAAGTTCCTGTTGATAAAATCTCTTAAAAAGCTTTTAAAAAAAATAAAAATCCCTTATAATTAAAGATAAGGGGTTTTATTATTTTTACAAATAAGGTATAATATAAAATAAGAGGAATAAGTCTTTTATGTATGCCAAATAATAATTCAAAAAAGAAGCAAGCAAAGCAAAAAATAGCTGATTCCCAAATGGTAATTTTTTTAAAACTGCTTATTGTCTTTGTCATTTTATTGGTGCCTTTAGGTTTTATATTAATGGATTTGGGCAATGTTTTGTTCGGCTGGGATAAGGCTGATTTTCAGAAAGAAAAAAGGCAAGAGACAAGCGAGAATGATTTTAATTTTCAAGCGCCTTTGCCGGCTGAAAGCTCAGGAGATATTTCCAGTGTTTCTCCGGAAAAAATCAACTCTCTTTTTGATAATTTGCAAGAATAGACAGGCAAGCAAAATAGATCAACCCGGAGATTAATTTTTAGAATTGGTGTTTTTAATTAAAAATTTTATTTTAAAATTAGCGATAAAATGCTTTTTAGTTTTACTTAAGGGCATTTTGAAAGGGGTGAATATTTATGGTAAAAGTGGCTATAAATGGCTTTGGCCGCATTGGCCGTTCTTTTTACAAAGCGGCGATTGATAAAAAAGCTAAATTCAAAGTCGTGGCCGTTAATGACCTGACTGATCCTGGAAATTTGTCTTATTTATTAAGATACGATAGCGTTTATGGGCCATGGAAGGGACATAATGTCAAAGTTTCAAAGAATGCCCTTACGGTTGATGGCCAAAAAATCTCGGTTTTTGCTCAAAAAGATCCGTCTTTATTGCCTTGGAAGGATTTAGGGATTGATGTGGTTATTGAATCAACTGGTTTTTTTACGGAAAAAGAGGGTGCGTCCCTGCATTTAAAAGCCGGGGCTAAAAAAGTTATTATCTCTGCTCCGACAAAATCAGCAGATATAGGCACTTATGTCATAGGCGCCAATGAGAAAAAGATAAAAAAAAGCGAAAAAATAATCTCTAACGCTTCTTGTACCACTAATTGCACTGCTCCGGTTATTGCTGTTTTGAATAATAAGTTTGGCATTAAAAAGGCTTTATTGACCACAGTTCATTCTTATACGGCAACGCAAGGTTTAGTTGACGGGCCGGCAGCTAAAGATTTTCGGCGCGGCAGGGCAGCAGCAGCCAACCTTTCTCCCTCAACGACTGGCGCGGCAATTGCCACGACTTTGACTGTCCCGGCACTGAAGAATAAATTTGACGGCATTGCCGTAAGAGTGCCTGCCATCTGCGGATCAATAATTGATGTGACTGCTGTTTTGAAAAAGAAAACAACGCCGGAACAGGTAAATAAAGCTTTTAAAGAAGCTGAAAAAAATCCGCTTTGGAAAGGGATTATTAGTGTAGCAAGGGATCCCTTGGTTTCTACGGATATACTGGGCACCACATATTCGGCTATTATTGAACCAGGATTTACTAAAGTAATAGACGGAGATTTGGTTAAAGTTTTAGCTTGGTATGATAATGAATATGGCTATTCTTGCCGTTTGGTGGAAATGGTTGAGAAAATCAAGTCTTAGTTTGGATTTTATATATTTTTAAGGCCGTTGCCTATCAGCAGCGGCTTTTTAAAAAAGGCAAAAGTCAGATAGCCAATCCGATTTAGTTTTTTTTAAAAAAATAAATAACAGTTGAATCTGATTATTTATGGCTTGTTTGCATAATTTTGCGTATTTACAGATTTTTATTTTTTTGGTATAAAATAAATAATGTTTCTAAAACGTTCTTTTTATCAATTTGATTTATAAGGGAGGTGATTATTATGAAGGGAAAGGAATTTGTTGAGCAGGATATCGCAGATTTGAATTTAAGCCTTTTTCAGCTAAACAATGAGGAGAAAATATTTGCTGAAATGGGCTTAACAATCATAAAGCTCCAGGAATTCAGTCATTTTGGCTGGCCAATGTGTATGGCTATTATTGGAGAAAGCCATTTTTTCTGGATAAAAGGCTTATTTATGGAGCTTTTAGCTTGTACGGATTTGGCTGGCAAAGGCCCTTCAGGAACATTGCTAATTAAAAAAATTAAGGGTAAAAATTTGGATGGGTTTAATTATGCGATGGCTTGTAACGGCCTCAAATATTCAGTTGAGGTAAATTTTAAAATTTATTCGCCGGAAGATGCGAACTCGCCTTTGCCTAAGAAGAAGAAAGGGAAAGAATTGTTTTTTTTGAAAGAAAATTTTCCTTTTCCTTGGGAAAATGGCTATTTGCCATGCAAGACAGAAGTTAGGCTTTTAGAAATAAACAATCATTTGTCTCTTGATACCAGCCATGCTTACCCGCCAAGGCATATTGTTTTGACTCGGTCAACTTTTATTTTTGGCTGAGTCGGCATAAAAAAGGAAGCGACAAAAGCTTCCTTTTTATTTTTTTATTATTTTGCTATAATTAATTTAAGATGAATAAAGCTAAATTAAATCAATTTATTATCTATTTGCTCGAGAATAATTTTGTTATTGCTCCCCAATATGACAGCGAAGGTTTTTTGCATTTGAATAAATTAGAAAATCCGAAGGATTTTGCTTTAGTTTCAAAATTACCATTGGATTCATGGAAATGGCATATGTTGCCGCCTGATCAGAAAATGTTTGAATATAAAGGCAATAAAATGCAAGAAGTTTTGCCTCAAATAAAGAGCCAAGTTTTTTTAGGAGTTTCAATTTTGGATTTGCAGGCTTTAACCTTGCTTAACCAGGTTTTTGAAAAAGATCCTTATTACCAGAAGATTAAAAAGAAAACAATTATTATCGGCACTTCGTCTGTGCCTGAAGAAAATTTTTACCAATTTTTTGAAAAATTTGAAGAGCACAAATTAGAGCATTTGCAGTTTGATATTTTTTTGGCTGTACAAAAAGCAGGCTATAAGATTTTTACTGGTTCGGAGGACGGGCAAAGATTATTGGATAAATTCGGTTACAAAGATTACCAGCATATTGAATACGCCGGGCCGATCCGCGAAGAAGGCTTGGATGCGCAGATGGTGGCTATTAAAGATGCTATGCAAAATAACCATCAACAGAAAATTTGGGATGATTTAGGCGCACGCTGTATTCAATGCGGCAAATGCACGATTGCCTGTCCTGTTTGCTTTTGTTTTCGTATTTATGACCAGTCAGATTTGGTTAAAGGTACAGGGCGCCGCAGCCGTTGCTGGGATTCATGTTTTTATAATGAATTCAGCCAGGTCGCTGGTCCAGCGCCAGCAGCATCTAAACACCGTTTATTAAATACAACAGCAGAAAAGATTTATTTTTGGTATGAACATCATTTTGTTCGCACGCCGCAAAGTTTTTCTATCCCGGGCTGTGTGGGTTGCGGCCGATGTACGCAGGTTTGTCCTGCCAATATTGATATTTTTACGACTATTAAGGATATCTTGAAGAAATGAAGTTTTATGATGTTGTATGAAGTTTTATTAGGTTATATGAGATTGCAAAATTTTTAGCAACTTCATATACCTTCATAAAACATAATAAAACGTAATATAACCTAAAATTTGCAATGAAAAACGACTACAAAACCTACAATTGTAAAATCCTGAAAGTAGAAAAAGAATCTGCTGATTCTTTAACCTTTACTTTGAGTTTGCCTTATAAAGGTTTTAATTTTGTTTGCGGTCAGTATGTTATGGTATCTATTCCCGGTTTTGGCGAAGCAGCGATTTCCATTTCTTCTGATATGAATGACAAAAAATCATTTCAGCTGACAGTCAGGGAAGTCGGAGTGTTGACTTCAGCTATGCATAAAATGAAAAAAGGTGGTATTTTGGGTATTCGCGGGCCTTATGGCCGTTCATTTCCGGTTAGTCAGGCTAAAAGTAAAAATATTTTAATAGTTGTAGGCGGCTGCGGTATTCCGCCGATTCGGCCGGTGATTCTGGACGCAGTTAAAAATCCTAAGAAATATAAAAAAGTCTATATATTTTATGGTTCTAAAAATGAAGACACGCTATTTTTCAAGCGGGAATATTCGCGCTGGCGGAAAGTTTGCGATTTAAATATCGCTTTAGAAAAGCCTAAAACAAAAAAATTCAATAAGGGAATGGTGACAGCATTGTTTGATTTAAAAAATATACCGAGTGACGCCATTGCTTATATTTGCGGTCCGCCGATTATGTATAAGTTTGTGATTGAAAAAATGCTTAAACAAGGCTTTGATCCGAATAAGATTTTTATGTCATTGGAACGCCATATGGATTGCGGGCTTGGAGTCTGCCAGCATTGCGCTGTGGGGCCGTATTATGTCTGCAAAGACGGCCCCGTGTTTTCTTATGAAGAATTGAAAAATTTTAAAACTTGGCTGAGTCCGATTTAGAGATTATCTGCGCGCTCAAAAATAAAAAGGCAGATTGCTCTGCCTTTAAGCCCCGGGGCTGTTTGATAAGCGTAATACGATTTGCACTTTAAATCCTTTACTGACAAAGAAGCGCGCTTGTTCATGGCTCAATTTTGCTTTGACTCCTTGTTCGTCGGTTTCAACTATCTGCCCCATATCTCCGCAATAAGAAGCTACTATTTGTCGCGTTTCTGCGGGACTTAGCCCATTGTCACTTATTCGATAGATTCTACCCATTTCAATTGCCTCCTTTCTGTTTTTTAAATATGTATTTAATTATTTTAACGATAATTAATTGAATTTGTTACATTTTATAAGATAATTATGTGCTTGTCTATTCCTTATCAAATTAAAGAAATTAAAGGGGATAAAGCAATTGTTAGCCTTGTTAGCGGGAAAAAGAGAAAAATTGATTTAAATTTATTAACTGGCGTTAAAGTCGGTGATTGGATATTGTCTTTAAATAATTTTGCCACTCAAAAAATTTCAGTTGCTGAAGCTCAAGAAATTATTAAATTATATAACCATGAATAAAACAAAAAAGGGATTATATTTAGTTTTAGTCACAGCTTTAATTTCAGGCGTAGCGGTTTTTTTAAGTAAATTTGCAGTTCAGTCAATTGGTAATTCGCATGTTTTTACTACTGGTAAAAATTTGTTGGTTGGTTTAATTCTAACTGCTTTGATTTTAACCCCGTTTATTTTGCCTCGTCTGAAAAAAATAAAGTTTAATGATTGGCTTAAATTAATTCTCATCGGTATTATTGGCGGGTCAGTGCCGTTTTTATTGTTTTTTAAAGCTGTTAGCTTGGCTTCCAGTTCAGTAAGCACAGCTTTTATCCACAAAACCTTGTTTGTTTGGGTAAGCTTATTAGCTGTTTGGTTTTTGAAAGAAAAAATCGGCAAATTGCAGTATTTAGCCTTGGCTTTATTGTTTTTGGGAAATTTTGCTTTGTTAGGTTTTAAGTTTATAGCTTTTGGCTATGCAGAAGGCTTGGCTTTAATTGCAACTTTAATGTGGTCTGTTGAATTTATAATTGCCAAAAGAGTCCTGCAAAATGTTGAATCTGAAATAGTCGCCTGGGCCAGAATGTTTTTCGGCTCAATAATTTTATTGGGATATATTGGGTATTTGGGGTTATTAGGTGATTTGGTGATTTTAAATGTCAATCAATGGCTATGGATTTTGTTAACTTCTGGTTTATTGCTTGGTTATGTTTTGACCTGGTATAAGGCTTTAAAATATTTGCCAGCAGTTACCGTTACTTCAGTCTTGGTCCTGGCATCGCCTTTGACCACTTTATTAAATGGTATTTTTGTAACCCATAAATATGATTGGGGGCAAATAATTGGTTCTGTTTTAATTGTATTTGCTGGGGGATTGATTATTTATTCTTTTAAACAAGTTAAAAATGTCACCAGTTCAGTTCGACAATTCAATTAAAGGTTTGTTTCAGTGTGGCAGATATGCTTTTATGCCCAATTTTTATGCTTATTGCGGACCGGATAAAAATAAGCAGCTTTTTGAATATGTGTCAGCAGGGCATTATGAGCCTGGACTGAATTATATATTGTCAGAATTTGAGGTAATGTATCCATATTTAAAATTAATTGCCAGGACTAATAAAATTAAGGACGAATTTAGCCCGGATGTTGTAGCGGCATATTGGTTAGGCAATGATTTAACTGAAGGTGTTGACATTAAAAATTTATACCGCCATTTTACTGAAGATAAGAATTTAAAATTAAAAATAAAAAAATCTACAATTGAGAAAGTTTTGGGCTTTAATCCGCAAAATAGCAAGCCCCATCATAATTTTCATGTCATGAATATTTGGTTGCGGGCGGGTAAATTAAATATTAAACATAGCTTAAAATCAATTGACGAATGCCGAATATCCTGGGGAAAAATTAAAAAGATAAAAAAGAATTCAATTATTGTTGAATATAAGCCGTTAATAATTGAAGCTGATAAATTGAAATTAGGTGAAATTATTGATAGGGAAGTCTTAACCCAGTTTGGTGATAAAAGTTTTGTCAAAAATTTAAAAATAGGTGATATTGTAACAATTCACTGGGGCTGGGTTTGCGAGAAAATTAACAATTCTCAATTAAAAAATTTACAAAAATATACCTTAGAAAGCCTGGCAATATTTAATTGCCAAGTAAAAGAATTTTTATATGCTTAAGAAAAAATCTCCCAAAGGCGGGAAAAAACCGTCAGTTGCTATTTTTGGCCTTACTTCCTGCGAAGGCTGCCAGTTTGCAATTTTAGACTTGCATGAGAAATTTTTTGAATTAACTAAATATATTGATATTGATGAATTTCGTTTAATTGAAGATGAAAAAGAAAGATCACATTATGATATCTCGTTTGTTGAAGGCAATCCGGTAACAATGGAGAATCTACATATTTTAAAGCGTATACGTAAAATTTCAGATATTGTAGTTGTTTTAGGCGGCTGCGCTGATATCGGCGGGGTTTGGGAAATAAAAAATTATCATGATTATAAAAAAATCGGCTGTTATGTTTATGATAAATGCAAGACGATTGAAAATAGGGAAGTGGTTGAAGTGCCTAAAGCCATAAAAGTTGACTATATAATTCCGGGTTGTCCCATTAATGCTCAAAATTTTCTTGATTTGGTTTTTAGTTTATTAAATGGCGCGCCCTGGGCATTGTTTGATAATCCGGTCTGTTATGAATGCCAGATTAATAAAAATCCTTGTTTATTACAGCAGGGCAAGATTTGTTTGGGACCGATAGCTTTAGGCGGCTGTAATGCAGTCTGTTTAAATTCACGTCAGGAATGCTGGGCCTGTCGAGGCATTTTGAGCCAGCCGGCTGAAAGAATAGTTAATTTGATAAAGATTTTAAAAAGCCATGGCTGGAATAAGGCTGATATCCTGGAGAAAATGGAATTTTTCGGGGCCAGGGACAGGATTGAAGCTGCTTTGAAAGAAGCTGAAAAGAAAAAATAAACGCCAATTTTTTTGTTGATAAATTTTAGAAAAAATTTTTATAATGTTCATGAATTTGAAAGCAGGTTTGAAAATTTTTTTAATCATATTTATATTTTTATTAATTCTTTTTAGCATTTATATTTATTTGAATTTAGAAAAAATGGGGAAAGTTGATCAGCAAATTAGCGGCGAAACAAAGATTTTTTTGCCCAAAGAATTTATTAAAGGCGAACTTTTAGTTTTTGATTCTATAAAAACGCGACGGTCTTTAAGGGATTATGCAAAAGAGCCTCTTAGCTTAAGGGAGCTTTCCACTTTGTTATTTGCCACCCAAGGCATTACTTCAGGCTATAAAAGAGCGGCGCCGAGCGCAGGAGCTTTGTATCCGATAGAAACTTATTTGGCTGTTAATAATGTGGAAGGGCTTGCAAAAGGGCTTTATCATTATTTACCGCAGGAGCACTCATTGGTTATTGTCAAACCGGGTGATTTTTCTCGAGAAATAAGGAAATATTGCTTGGACCAGGATCCGCTGGAGAACGCGGCTGTTAATTTTATTTGGTCAGCGGTTTTTGAAAGGACAACTAAAAAATACGAGGAACGAGGCTTGCGCTATATTTTTATGGAAGCCGGCCATATTTCCCAAAATTTATATTTGCAGGCTAATTCAATGGGGCTGGGGGTGGTTGCTATTGGCGCGTTTGATGATGAGAAAATCAATCAATTGCTGGATATTGATTCTGAAAAAGAGAGTGTAATTTATATCAACTCGGTTGGTAAAAAATAATATTTATTTTTGAAATTCATTGAATTTTAGTAGTTTTTAAAAAAGAAAAAAGCCGAGGTTGTTAGTCTCGGCTTTTGCGCGCGGGGGGCGACGCAGTTCGTTTTATTGTTGGATATGATCAAGCCCACAGGGACAGATTCCGCCTTCATCAATATAACCACCGCATTTGGCGCAGCGATTGCCATTGAAAGTTCCGGGTGAAGTCGGCATCGAGGTTACTGGCTGTTGCATTTCTTTTTTGGCTGATTGGCCATTTTTGAATGCTTGTAAGGCAGCCAATACTTGAGCAATGGCTGATTGATTATAGCTTTGTCTGATTTTTTTCATGGTAGCAGCGCAAAGATGGATGAGTGTTTCCACTTGTTCAAAGATCGACATTGTTTTTGACTCTTTTTTGCCACAGGCACCAGGTCTTTGCTCCCAGTGGTCTGTTCCGCCATTACAACAGCCACCATCGTCAATGCAGCCGCCGCAACCAGCGCAACGATTGCCAAAGCGTCCTGGGTAAACTAGCTTGGTGTATTCAATCTTGGTGTTTAAAGAAGTTTCGCCAGTGAATTCCCGAAGTGCATTAAATAGTGCTTGCTTTTGCTCGATTTTGCGATTGCCGTGTTGTACTAGAAAGATCGCTGTTGAGCATAAACTGCTCGCCCTTGCCGTCTGGTCGGTATTAGCAACCATTTTTTCTCCTTTGCTGGGGGTTGATATTGGCCCGGTTTTAGCGGGCTAAAAAGAGCTTGTTTTTAATTTAGTATATTTTTAAAGTTTTGTCAATTTTTTATTTTTGGAACATTTTTGTTATAATGAAAACAGATTTTGGATTACAGATTTCTGATTGCCGTAATCTGCAATTTTAAATCATTAATCAGAAAAAACATGACGCAATTTTTAACTTTTGACCTTAATACTGCTTACGCTGAAATTAAAGAGAGAGCAGAAGGTCAGGCCATAACTAATAAGGAAGCTTGGAGCATGATAGCTGAAGAGTATGTTAATGAAAAAATTGATTTGGGAGAATTGGATCCTGACCAAAATACAGAATTAATGGAATCCCAATTAAAGGCTATGTGGCCGGAATATGAGAAAAATTTAAAGATTAAATGAGAAATCGTTTGTTTGAATTTTTTCTATAATTGTATTAATTAAAGATTATATTTAAAAAATTTGTTAAAAAATAAACATGTCTAAAATTAAAACAATAAAAATCAATCATATTGCCAAAATGGAAGGCCATACAGGCTTTGTGGCCCATATTTTAGACGGCAATGTCATAAAAGCGAAAATGGAAACTAAAGAAGGAGCTCGTTTGATTGAGGGCGTGCTTTTGGGACGGGATTATTACGAGGCGCCGATAATTACAGGCCGCATTTGCGGTATTTGCCCGATTGTCCATTTTTTATCTTCAGCCCAGGCTATTGAACAGGCTTTTAGGATTAAAGTCAGTGTTCAGACCGTCCAATTGCGCAAGGTCATGGAATTATTGCAGATTATTCATTCTCATGCTTTGCATGTTTATTTTCTTTCTTTGCCTGATTTTTTTGACATAGAAAATGATTTGAATTTTATTAAAAAATATCCTAAAGAAACAAAAGCCATATTAAGAGTGCGCCAGTTTGCTATTGACATGGTTAAATTGATCGGCGGCAGAACTGTTCATCCTCTAACTATGGTAGTGGGTGGATTTAAAAAATTGCCTGACATGGGAAAGATTAATAAGATGTTGGTTAGTTACGCGGAGATTTTGGAAGACGCTTTGCTAGTAGGGGAATTTACTAGAAAAATTAACTACCCAAAATTCAGCAGAAAGACAGAGTTTGTTTCCCTTTATAATTTTAAGGAATACGAAGTGCTTTGCGGAGATATTATAAACAGTGAGGGGAAAAAGTATAAAGTAAAAGATTTTTATCATGCAATTGAGGAATTTCATCATCCGTTTGAAAAAGTCAAAAGGACAGCTTACCGCGCTAAGCCGTATTTTTTAGGAGCGTTAGCCAGAGTGAATAATAATTTTGATTTTTTAAATCCTTATGCCAAAAAATTATGGCAAGGTTCAGGTTTTCCAATTCCGAGTTATAATACATTCCACAATGTTTTTGCCCAAGCGGTTGAAATTGTGCATTGCTTGGAAGAAATAAATAAAATTTTTAAGCAATTGGGCAAAATTGACCAAAAAAATACTCAAGTTAAAATTTTGCCAAAAGCCGGGGAAGGCTGGGGAGCGGTTGAAGCGCCGCGGGGGATTTTGCTCGATTATTATAAGCTTGATAAAAAAGGCAAAATTTTAGAGGCTAATATTATTACTCCTACAGCCCAGTTTTTAGCTAATTTAGAAGCTGATTTAAAAGTTTATCTGCCTGATATTTATAAATTGCCTATTGCCCAAAGAAGGAGAAAAATAAGGACATTGGTTCGGGCTTATGATCCGTGTATTAGTTGTGCAACGCATTAGAAGAATGAGAAAGAAGGGGAAAAGGGGTAATAAGGGTAAAAAGGAATTTTCAAAATAAAAATAAAATCATGATTAGACTTAAAACATTTAAACAATCAAAAGGGTATTGCGGCCCTGCTTCTTTAAAGATGGTTTTATCTGCATATGGAATTAATAAATCAGAAAGTTATTTGGCAAAAATTACAAAAAGTAGTCGGACTGAAGGCTGTTGGGAAAAAGATATTGTTAAAGCGGCGAAAGAATTTGGTCTGAAAGGCTATGTTAAACAAAATTCTTCAATAAAAGAATTGAAACAATTAGTAAGAAAAGGTTTCCCTGTTATTGTCGATTGGTTTTCTCCAGAAGAAGCTGGCCATTATTCCGTTGTTGTTGGATTTGACAAAGATAAAATTTTTTTAGCTGATCCTCATTTTGGTAAAGTTAAAAAACATAAAATCGAATGGTTTTATGAAAGATGGTTCGATGTTGTTGGTGATAAATTAATTTTAAGAGAGATAATTGTTATATTCAGATAGCTTGAATGGGCGAAAAGGGGTAATAAGAATAAAAAGGGGTTTTGAAATAAAAATAAAATTATGACTTACATTAATAATGAAGGATATAAAAAGTTAATTGTTTGGAAGAATTGTTGTGAGTTAAGGAAAAAAGTTTACGATATAACTAAAAAATTTCCAAAGACAGAATATAGGCGTGTCAGCCAAATGAATGATGCTGCGCGTTCAGCCAAACAAAATTTACAGGAAGGCTATAAGTCATCCTTGCCCAAATATATTAATTATGTCAGTAATATTTGCCGTCCTAGTTTATCTGAATTGCATGGCGATATAGAGGATTGTTTTGAGGATGATTTGATTTCAAAAGAAGAATTTGAAGACTTAGATAGCCTTTGTAAAAGAACCGATTATTTGTTTGTTAAATTAATTGAGGGACTAGTCAAAAAGTTGAGATCAAAATAACCCCTTCTTACTCCTCTTACTCTTTTTACCCACCTTACCCTTTTCAAATTCCATGTTTAGATTTTTTTTAAAACAAAAAATTGAAGATCCGCAAAATATTGTCATTGCCGACAAGAAGATTATCCATAAACTAACTAAAGTATTGCGCAAAAAAGTTGGCGATACTTTTTTTATTTTTGACAGCCAAGCTGAGGAATATGAAGTTGAAATAATTGAAATAAACAGCAAACAAGTCGCTTGTAAAAACTTGAGCCGTAGTTTTGTGGATAGGGAATTAAGCGTGGCAATAAATTTATACCAGGCTTTGCTTAAAAAAGATAAATTTGAATTGGTTTTGCAAAAAGCAGCTGAAATTAGAGTCAAGACCATTAACCCGCTTTTAACTGAATTTTGCGTTGCGGAATAATAGCTCAAAAAAATTAATTTATATTTTTATATGCACGATCTTCACGAAGCTGACAAAATTTTGAAACTTATTTTAAACTATGCTTTTCAAAACAATTTAAAGAAAGTCACTATGGCAGAAATTGAATTGGGAAGCGTGATTGAACATGGGGATGAAATCTCGGCGGAAAATCTGGAGTTTAATATTAAAATGCTGGCCAGAAACACACTGGCTGAAAATCTTAAAATTAAAATTAATAAAGTTAAAGGCGATTCTTGGGTTTTGAAGGAGATTCAAGGCGAGTAGATTTGGATTCTTAATTATTTATAATTTGTGGTATAATGTTAATATGAAGTTAAAAACCATTAAACAACTTAAGAATTTAAAAAACAAGACAGTTTTTGTGCGCGTTGATTACAACGTGATTTTAAAAAATAACAAAGTTTTGGAAACGGAAAGAATAGAAAGAAGCTTTTCAACTATAAATTATCTTTTAAAAAACAAAGCCAAAATTATTTTGGCTTCGCATCTTGGCCGGCCTGATGGCAAGCCCGTGAAAGAGTTCAGCTTGCGCCCCATTGTTAAATATCTTAATAAGATTACTCAAAAGCGGGTTTATTTTGCGGATGATTGCCTTGGGGAAAAAGTCCAAAAACAAGCGGCTTCACTTAAGGCCGGGCAAATTTTGCTTTTGGAAAATTTGCGTTTTTATCCGGGTGAAGAAAAAAATGACGCAAAATTTGCCCGGGGATTGGCTTCTTTGGCCGATATTTATGTTAATGACGCTTTTGCTGTGAGCCATCGGGCTCATGCTTCTGTTAACGCTATTACAAAAATTTTGCCTGCTTACGCAGGCCTAAACCTGGCTGATGAGGTTATGAATTTAAGCAGGCTTATAAAAGGATTTAAAAAACCAGCAGTAGCTGTTATCGGCGGTGTGAAAATTTCTACTAAGATAAAAGTTATTGATAATTTTTTGAAAAAATACGATTATGTTTTAATTGGCGGCGCTTTGGCTAATAATTTTTATGCAGCGCAAAAAATAAATATCGGCCAGTCGGTTTATGAAAAAGATTTTTTGCCTTTGGCCGAGCGATTAATGAAAAAAGCGGGTAATAAATTAATACTGCCAATTGACGTGCGCATCAGCAATAATTTAAAGGGCAGAGGCGCTGTTAAGGCGGTTAATATTATTGATCTTACTAAAGTGAAAAATAAAAAATTTTTTATAGTAGATATTGGTCCAAAAACAGAATTAAATTTTGACGCTTATATGAAATTAGCCAAGACTTTGGTTTGGAACGGTCCCATGGGAGTTTTTGAGATAGATAAATACGCTCATGGCAGTGAGTTCGTGGCAAAAAATGCAGCTATTATTTCTAAAGGCCCGGCTTTTGGCGTGGCCGGGGGCGGAGAGACAATAGCTGTAATTGAAAAGTTTAAAATGAAAAATTGGTTTGATTTTGTTTCAACTGCTGGCGGAGCCATGCTGGAATTTTTGGAAGGCAAAGTTTTGCCCGGACTTAAACCTTTAAAAAAATAATTTGATAATTTAAAGCCGCTTTTAGCGGCATCCCGCCACAGGCGGGACAATTTAATAATTTAATTAATTTAACAATTAAATTCAAATCTATGTGGCCAAAATTTAAAGAAAATAAAATCATTAAAATTTTGCTGGTTATTTTAGTGGCTGGCTTGATTGTCAGTTTAATTGCCAGCTTGATTTTATGGTCTCGTAATTTGTACAAACAAAATTATTATATTGGCAAAAGCCCTGATATACAAAGGACGATTAGTATTAGCGGGGAAGGCAAGGTGACTGCTATCCCTGATATTGCTATGGTTAATCTTGGTTTGGAAACAGAAAAAATTGATGTGACTGAAGCCCAAGATATTAATTCTCAGACAATGAACAGCTTAATTGAGAAATTAAAAACTTTGGGCATTGCTTCAGAGGATATCCAGACAACAAATTACAGCATTTACCCCAGATATGACTGGAAAGACGGAATGCAGGTCTTAAGAGGCTATATTGTCAACCAAAATGTTACGGTTAAGATCCGCCAGACTGATAAAATTGACCAGGTTTTAAGAATAGCCGGCGAATTAAAATTAAACCAAATCGGCGGCTTGTCTTTTGGCATTGACCAACCAGAAGTTTACAGGCAAGAGGCCCGGGTTAAAGCATTAGAAAACGCCAAAGAAAAAGCTAATGAATTGGCAAGGGTAATGGGTGTTAAATTAGGCAAAGTGGTTTCTTTTAGCGAGAATGAAAATTATTTTCCGAGAACCTTGCCTGTTTATGACTCCCGGGCAGAATTAGGTTTTGGCGCTGGAGGAACTCCAACAGTTGAGGTCGGCAGCCAGGAAATCGTGGTTATGGCGACTGTTTTATATGAATTGGATTAAAAAAGAACAATAATTTAATTAGTATTTTTCACTATTTATGATCAATTCTAAAAAAATCAGAAAGATTCAGGCCCGTGAAATTTTAGATTCGCGCGGCTATCCGACTATTGAAGTTAAAGTTTTTCTTAAAAGCGGCATTATGGCAAAAGCCAGCGTGCCTTCAGGCGCTTCAACTGGCAGCCACGAAGCTTGGGAGTTGCGCGATGGCAACAAAAAGCGTTATTTGGGCAAAGGAGTTTTAAAGGCAGTTAAAAACGTCAATCAAGATATTAATTATTTGCTTAAAGGCCTTGATGTCAACAGGCAACAGGATATTGATAAATTAATGATTAAGCTGGATAACACG
>Ga0209498_1000865_pt1 | contig 18675 bp, 11 predicted proteins | sample WalLakDeSediment_FD_184131 | JGI IMG/M metagenome (GOLD analysis project Ga0209498, IMG submission 184131) | Lake sediment microbial communities from Walker lake, Nevada to study Microbial Dark Matter (Phase II) - Walker Lake 11/02/13 Deep... | ecosystem: Environmental > Aquatic > Freshwater >... | reverse complement strand
GCGGCGACACCCCGCCGGCGTTCCTGCCGGCGCGACCGATCTCCCAGGCCGATCTGGCCGCGCTCACCGACCGGGTGCGGCGCCGCGTGATCCGGTGGTTTCGCATGCAGCGGCTGCTCGACGTCGACGCCGCCGCCGACATGCTCGCCTGGGAGAACAGCGGGTTTTCAGTCGACGCGAGTGTCCGGATCACACTCATCGACCGCGATGTGCCCAGCTATTTTCGGAGTCTCGAACACCTGCTGAGATACTGTGCCCGGCCCCCCTTCGCACTCGAGCGGCTCTCCGTGATCCGCGGCCCAGACGGCCGCATCAGTCGCATCCGTTACGTGCTCCCCCGACACAAGGCGGCCAACTGGGTCGGACCCGGTCGCAGCCGCACGTCCACGCGGCCGGGTGCCAATGGCGTCGTCGATCTCTCGCCGTTTGAGTTTCTCGATCGGTTGGCGGATCTCGTCCCGCCGCCGCGGAAGCACCGACATCGGTACCACGGGGTGTTTGCGCCGAATCACAAGCTGAGACGGGCCGTCACGGCGCTGGCGAAAAGGCAACGTCGGCATGCACCAAGAGGCCGCTGCCGGCGGCCATGGGGGCGACGGTTACGCCACGGGAGGCTGCTGCGACGCGAACCACGCGACGCTCAAGCCACGCTCGCACGACACGTCACGGATTGCCTGGGCGAAACTCATGGCCCGGGTGGGTGAGGAGTTTCCGCTTGAGTGTCCGGGGTGTGGTGGCGACATCCGGCTGATTGCGTTCAACCTGTTTTGCCAGTGCGAAACCATCCCTGGCCTTCGCACTGTTTGCAACCTCCGGTTGCTACGGACATCCTGTCCGCGAGCCGGGGCCGATCCGGAAAATCCTCACGCACTTGGGCGAACCGCTTGAGCCACCACCCGTCTCGCCGGCCCGGGGCCCGCCCACCGACTGGGGCGAACTCGTGCAGGCCCATGACGATCGCGACGTCTTTCAAGCCTCGCCGGACGAGCTGCCCGTGATCGATATCCACAGCGTCTGAGCGGGCCCGGACGCAAGCCGCCGAAGCCCCCGGGAACGGCAAACTGGGACGCAGTCTGCGCCGACGCACGAAAACCACCACCGCACGGGGGTGCGCGACGTTGTGGCGAACCGACACCGGACTGCCGACACGCCCAATCTCGCTCCTCAAGGGCAGGCCGTCAGCCGGAAGACCGTTGCAGAAGTGCCATTGACCGGGCTATCCTTTGGCGCCACCCCCGCCGTTCGCGACCGGGATGAACGCAGGCAACGCGCCGGCCGCCACCAGCGCGGCGAGGCTGCCGCTGTCCCACGGGCCCACCGTAGCGGTCCTTCCGGACCTCGCGGCGAGGGCGGCGACGAGAACATGGTCGTCATCAACGAAGTTCATGGGGGGCGACCTGAGGGACGTCGCGTCGAACCGAGCCGTGGAGACCGAAGACGGCATTAGCGCTTTACTGAAACACCGAGAGCAGCGTCTCGCCCGAGCCGGGCCGACCGTAAGCGCCGCGTTCGCGGTCATGCACGGCGCGGCAACGCCTTGCGCACCGCCGCCGCATCAAGCTCGGGCGGCGGCGCGATGACCGCGAGCATGGACAGCGGCGCGAACAGCAGGGCGATGGATATGTAAGCTGTCAAATCGAGTTTCATTGGGATCATTACTGTTCAGATTTCTTCCAGCGGATCCGCCCCCAGAGATTGGGGGCGAGCTGTGCTTCACTGGGCACATCGGCGGTAATGGCGGTGGCCTTGTTGCTCCAGTAAACCCGCGCGGTGGTTTCGCTGCCGTTGCCACGCAGAATGCCCATGTCACCCTGAGTAATCATGCCATCCGCAGGCGTGAAGCCCAGCAGGGCCAACGGGACCGCGACTTCGTATCCGCCCTTGCCGTCGGCCGCGAGTTTCACCGCCGAACTGACGTCGGTAACTTCATCAAAGGTGACGGTACGCCAGGGTGATGAGAAGGGAATCTTCTGGTCCGCCAGAGTACCTGGTACGACCTGCTGGTAGAGAGTGGCTTTGGGTTCGGTGCCCACCATGGTGACAAGGAGGCGCAAGTCCCCCTTGGCGGCAGCGCGACGGTCAGCGGGAGCGGTTGCATCCGTCGCCAGCATGATATCGAGTGCTGCCCCGGTCTTGAAAATGGCATTGGGAACCTCGCCGCTATTGCGCAGCAGCTTGCCGTCGCGCGTATCCCAGGCGGCATAGAGGGTTTCGCCGACCACCGCCAGAGCGCCGTGATAATGATAGGGTTTGGCGCTGTAACCGCTTTTATCGATCTCGACCCAGGATGCATCGTTCCAGTCGTCGAGATTGCCGTCTACGATCGGTGCGCTTCCGCCCAGACGTGCGGTGAGCAAGCCGCTTCCGGCCTGCTTCTGCCTGGCCGCTTCCTGATCCAGCACATACTCCTGGCTCCTGGCCAGGTCATCGGTCGTCACCTTTACCTTGATCGGATCGATAGGCTGCAGAGATTCGAGGCCGTCCAGACGAACCAGGCTGGAGTGGACGCCATCGACGATCATCACCTTGCCCTCACGACTCAGGCCGATGGAGGGCCAGAAGTTCTCGTCGCGCAGGGTGATGCCGTCGAGGAGCATCCCGCGCTCGGCGACGGGCATATTCCAGAACCGGCCCTGGCGCATGTCCTCAAAGACGGTTGCCACAAAGAGCCCGTCACGGGTAAAGAGGAAGAAGTTGCCCAGGTTGGAATTGATCGCCCACAAGGGTTTGACCCGTGAACCTTTGGGCTGAACAAAACCTCCCAGAAGCCGGGTGGCTCCTATCATCTGTCCCGGGCGGTCCGGCTTGGCCGCATGGTGGGAGGCATGGAGACCCGGCCAGGGATTGGGATAACTCCAGGTGGCCTGCCCATTCTTCATGCCGCAGATGCTGTATTGGTGGAAAGGTTCCACCCCCAGGGTGACAATCGATTCATCACTGGCATCGACCAGCAGTTGGGCGCCACCGGATGACTCCGCTGGGTAGACGCCTTCGGCAACCACCTCGCGTTTCTCGTAGCGGTACTGCGGAATGCCCCGGCCATCGACCGAGACCGGGCGCAGGCGCAAGGCCGTGTGATTGGCAGCCCCTCGGTAGGAGGCACCGGTCCGGGAGAAGCAGAAGGACAGATCATCGGCAATCGTCACGCCCCCCACCGTGGTCTGGTGAATGCTAACCTCTTCCGGCTGCACGTGGCCGTCCAGGTTCAGGTCGGACCAGATGAAGAGACAATCATGTTTGCCTTGGCCTCCCCATAAGTCGGTGGCGGCGAGGTCGACACCCTGCGGCCAGTTGGCCAGGAAGGGCTCCGTTTTGAGCAGCGGCCACAGGTTGGCCAGCCCCATACCGGCGAGGGGATAGGCGATATCGTCACGCATCTGGAAGAGGAAGGCGCTGGTGTGTCCACTCGTTGGACTGCTGTTGTAGCTGTTACTCATATAGCGCTTTCCATCATGCACAATCACGGATTCGGGAGCGGCGAAAGGAAGTTCAAGGGAATCCTCGCTCTCGCGGTAGGGCACGGAAAGCAACTCGGCCTGCCCGCTCTTCCAGTCGATGTTGTATTCCAGGGTGCCGTGCTTTCCTTCGGTGTAGTAGAATCGGTCACCCGTGGTTGAATCGAGCGTGCCGCCGCCGCCGTACTTGCCCGGCCCGTAGGTCGCGCGGATGAACTGGCCATCCAGGGTCCAGACACTCACCCGCTTGGGAAGGAGATCCTGCTCGGTCACCCAGAGCTGGTTCCGGCTGTCGATCGCCAGGCCGGCCGGGTTGTTCATGTGCAATTTGTCATAGGGGCCTGCCGCCGGCGCACCGGGGTTGCCGATGGCGCGCAGGAACTTGCCCTCGACCGAGAAGACCTTGACCTGATGACTTGAGCCACGGTCACTGATGTAGAAGTTGCCCCGGTCGTCCAGGGCAAGTGCGACGGGATCGTCAAGCCCCGCGGTCATGACGGAAGCCGGCGTTTGGGTAGCCAGCTTGTCCCTTGTGAAATCATAGCGCCGAAGCGCGGAACCGCTCAGCACCAGCAGTTCACCGTTTTCCGTGCAGACCATTCCCCGGGGATCAGTCAGGGAGATTTCTTCCAGGAGCTTGCCATTGCTGTTGTCAATAATCAGCAGCTTGTTCCGAGCCGGAAAACTTACCGCGCTGCGGCCGGCGTAGACGGCCATCCCGCCCAGACGGTTCGCCTCGGCGCGGCGGCGCTTTTCCTGCGCTTGTGACTGGTGGTCTTTGGGCAGATTGCCATCCTCATCGGGGTTCAGAATCAGGTTGCAGACGGGTTGATCTGCTGACAGACCACCCTCTGCACCTTTCTTTAGGGCCGTAATGCGCAGTTCATAGAGGCCCGGGCTCTTCGCGGTTTCCCATGTGGAGGCGACATAAGCCGGAACGTCCGTCGGGGCCTTCGGGGACATGTCGCGCGCCATAAAGGGAGCCGAGGTCCAAATGCCGCCGATCCATTTCTTGCCGCCTCGCTTGCGTCCGTCAAGGTCGACCCAGGCAAAGCCGTCGGGGCCTTCGGTAACTTCACAACCGAGAAAGACACAGTCCTCGCCGGTGGGGGAGAAGGCCGCGGGAACGGCCAACGCCGCCTGGGGCGGCGAATGATTGGCGAGCCACGCCCCGGTATGATCGGGAGTGCTCCACGGCGGATGACCCGAGTTGATGACCGACATTTCATACACCGGGGTGATCTTGTCGCGGGTCAACCCTCGGGCCCGGTAGGTGCCGGGTTCAACAAACTTGGCGGGAATGCGGTAGAGTCCATGCCTCGCGGCATCAAGGTCACGGTCTAAATCGTGGGTGCCGTCCCACCAAGCGATATTCCTGCCGGCCGGAAACCAGGTTTCCGACACCAGGTTGCGCACCCGTTTGCCCCGTTCATCCTCGATGACCAACGTCACGTAACCTGCTTTCTTAAGTTTAAAGCGCACAGGAATGGGCGGATGTCGAGTTGCCTCCATGTCCGGCACCAGGTTGACATCGGTCAGTGCGTCAGCCTTCAGGACGGTGGCCGCCAACACCTGTCCCAACCAGACCCGGCGCCCGTCGACCGTGCTCTTCATTACATGGGGATGGCGCACCGGAGAGGGACTGGTCAACCGCAGGCGCAGCGCGCGGGTGGTCACCGTCTTGCCTAGGGAGAGGCGGTAGGACCCGAAAATCGACGGATATCCACATTCCAGCCCCTGCACCGTCACCACCGTTTGCCAGGCATCGTCGGTCGCGTCCCGGGGGTGCTGATCATTGGGGCCGCTGTAGGCTTGAATGTCAATCGATCCGAAGCCAGTCCAGACGGTGAAAAGCTCATCGATGGGCACCGGCTTGGGCCAGACCAGCAGTAGATCTTCAGGGCGGGCCGCAGTCACCGGAGGAAGATTTTCGACCCCGGGGCTGGACGAGTCCACATTCGCCCAACTCTTCCATACATCACCCAGTTTTCCATTGATGATCTTCGGGGCGTGGCCGTTGTTGGATGCACTGCTCGCCTGTGCCTGAGGCGCCAGGTTTTTCAGGCGCTCGGATAGAATCATGGCACCCCCCAGCCAACCTTCATACGTGGTGTCGCTCGCCTGGGCCGTATGGGTGAAGCGCAGTGACCGGGTGGACGTCCCGGCGGGAAAGACCCACAGGGCGATCTCGTCCGACTCGGCCTGCTTGGAGCTGACCTGTCCGTTCAGCAAGCGCTGACCGACGGTCCACTGCTCCTCGGCGAGGGGATCACCCGGAGCGGCGCTCGTTTCCTTTAATACACTCACGACAATATTGCCCAGCGTCAGGACTGATCCAACGGGGATGGATTCGGTCATGCCGATCTGCAGGTGGCGCGGGCCGGGGATCTTTTCCCTGCCAAAGGCAAGCCCGCCCGGATACCCCGCGCGTTGCCCCGGGTCATCGGTCCAGAGCACATTGACAGCCCGTGCTTTGCTCGTCGACAGATCCGTGATCGTGCCGTCAAGCGCTTCCCGAAAGACCGAGCTGTCAATCTGTGCGGCGCTCAGCGGGGTTTTGGCGGAGACGCCCGGATGCAATGAAGGCGCTGCAAGGACTGTCTGGGCAAAAATGGCCAGCGCCGCCACAACAACACCGCAGAGCACTGTTTTTTTCTGTTGATTTTTCATATCCATACCTCACTTGCTAAGTACAAACTCTCCGAAGCCCTGCGGGTTGATCAGCGCCTCGCCCGGCTGATCGTTGACCAGGTTGGTGCTCTTGTTCGACCAGTAGACCCGCGCGGTGTTGATCGTGCCGGACGGATCCGAGAGGATGAAGCCGGCGTCGCCGCGCAGCTTCAGGTCGGCCGCCGGGGTGACGCCGAGGATCGCCCAGGGCACCTTGGCCGTGACCGTGTAGCCGTCGCCGCGCACCGCCACCTCCGGCGTCACGTCCGCGAGCAACTTGACCTGGTCGAAGGCCACGGTCATGACCGGCGAGGTGAAGTTGAACTTGTCGGCGGCCGGGGCGCCGGGCGCGACGGGCTTCAGCAGCACCGCCACCGGCTTGCCCTGGAAGTTGGCCATCATGATGCGCAGATCGCCGGCCCCGGCCTTGGCGGTCTTGTTGCCGGTCGGACTGAGCTGGAAGTCGACGCAGTCGCCGGTCTTGAAGAGCAAATGGTAGTCATTGCCGCTGTTCTTCCACGGGCTGGGGTCGTTGACGTTGTAGGAGAGGTACAGGTTCTCGGCATCGTAGGCGGCGCGGAACTCGGCGGTCACCGGCTGCCCCTGGGTGTCGATCCGCAGCGCCTTTGCCTGCTTCCAGTCGATCTGCCCCTGGGCGTCTTTCTGCACCGGCGCGATGGTGAACGGTTCCTTGGGTTTGGCGGCGGCCAGCGCCCGGCTCGTGTTGTCCTGGTCAGCCTGAACGAGGGCCGTCTGGCTCACTTCGAGATTGGGGGCTGTGAAGCGCTGGATCGAATCCAGCCCCTCGATGCGGATGATGTTGCAGAGCTGGCCAGGCGGCAGGGCGCCGCTGCAGCGCACCACACCATCGGCCTGCCGACTGATGACGCCGCTGAAATGCTCGCTGCCGCCGTTGAGCGCCGCCAGCGAGACGGCGCGCAGCTCCTGTTCATCCTGCGGCCACTGGATGCCGGGAATGCGGCCGTCCTTGGTCAGGATGTCCACGAACAGCCCGTCGGTGGTGAGGTAGTAGTCCTCGCCCAGGTTGCCGCGGATCATGAAGACGTCGGTGCTGTCGCCGCAGCCGGCGACGATGCCGGCGATCTTCAGGCAGCCGATCAGCAGGCCCGGCCGGGGCATGGGGGCCGAGTGCGAACCATGCACCGAGTTATAGGGCGAGAGATACTTCCACAGCACCTTCCCCTCCGACTTGGTGAAGCCGGCCGCATACACAGACGGCGAGTATGGCTTCAGCGGTCCCGCCGATACGCAGGCCATGTCAGGCTTATTGATGAAGGCCACGACGAGGTCTTTACCGGGCACGGGCACCGCCTGCATCAGCGCGAACTCTTTCGTCAGGGGCGAAATCCCCGCCGTGCCATAAACCGGCCGACCGCCGTCACGGAATCGGACGGGCTTCCAGCGAAACACGCCCTTGTTCTCCGCCGTCTTGAGCACGCCGTCGCTATAGAAGCTGAAATCCGTCGGGTCGACGCGGCTGCCGCCGTCGATGCCGCCGATCGGCAGAGCGACGACTCCCGCTTTCGCCGCCGGCTTGCCATCGACCGCCTTGCCGCTCTTCTGCAGCGAGGGGATAATCTCGCATTCGCTCTTCTGCACGTAGCCGTCATTGTTGAAGTCGTTCCAGAGCAGCATATCGAACGGATCGTTTTCGGCGTAGTCGCCGGTGGGGTTCTTGAGGATTTGCATGCCGTACATGCCGCCCAGGAGCCCTTGCAGACGGGCGACGGTGAAAACGCCCCCCACCGGCTGCCAGTCCTGGCCCTGTTTGATCATGACGAAGACCGGCGTGTTGCGCCCGTAACCGAGCGAGACGAAGTACTCGTGCCGCTCGCCGGACGCGGAACTGAAAAAGACATTGCCGCTGCCGAAGTGCGTCGAGCCGGGCTTCACGAAGTCGCCCTGCTCCGGATCTGGATTGTACATCACGCTCGCAACCGTCCACTTGCGCGTGGCCGGGTCGATGATGATCTCGTTCATCTCGGCGACGCCTTTGGCCGGGTCATTGTCATGGATAAAGCTGCCCCCACCGGAATAGCCGGCGTTGCCGATGAACTCACGCGCGAAGTCGCCCTTGGGGTTCCAGACGGAGACCCGGCGGGGAAAGTGGGAATGCTCGGCGACCCAGACATGACCGGCGGCGTCCACCGCCAGCCCGGCCATGTAGCGCATGCCGTTCGGATCGAAGGCACCCTGCCGCGCCCGGCCACCGCGTTTGCCGAACGTGCCAAGACGCTTGCCGTCCGGGGCGAACTTCTTGACCTGCAAGTCCTTGCCGAGGTCGGTGACGTAGAGGTTGCCCGCGTCATCTAGGGCGATCGCGCCGGGGAGCTCCACGGCGTTTTCCAACGGCATCGCCACGGCCTTCGCGCTGGGATTGGCCTCGGTTTTGAGTGCCTCGATCCCGACCTTCACCAATTCCTGCTGCCGGAAGAAGTACACAGTGCTGCCGTCAAAGGCGAAGGGATAGCTGCCATAGTTCGAATGGTCTAAATCACTTTCGTGGGTGATACCGGTCAGTTCGAGCGTGGTCTGTTTGATCAGGGCTGCGGTGTTCGCATCAAAGAGCCAGAGGCGGTTGTCGTCAGTGGCCAGGATCAGCACGCCGTCGCCCACGGCGAGCGCGCGGGACTTCGGCAGCGGCGCGGCTTGGGCGCCCGCCGCGGCGGCCGGGATGCCCAGCAGGTCGTTGAACGACAGCGGCATCGGCAGTTCCTTGCCGTCGCGGACGAAGGGCGCAAAGGTGCCGTCTTTGGCGTTAAGGCGCAGCAATTGCACCCCGCTCACCCCCCAGTCGTTGGGCACAGTGTAGACGTAATTCGCCGTGGCGGCCAGGACGTTGGCACCGCGTTTCTCGCTCCAGGCCTTGGTGCCGTCGGGCTTGAGCATGAAGGTGCCGTAGCCGCCCTCGGCGAAGTCGCAGGCAATGACCACGTTGTCGCCGGAGCGGGCCAGCAGCCGCGGCACGGTATGGTCGGCACCCCAGCCGCCGCGTCCGTCGCTCGTATGCCACGGCGGGGTGCCGGGGTTGTAGAAGCTCATGTCGTAGTAGCCGTCGATCCCGCCCTGGGTGAGGCCACGGACGGCGTAGGCATCCGGCGCGACCAGTTTCCCGGTCTCGTCCAGGCCGTCCCACATCACCTCCACGGTCGCCTGGTCGCCGTCGCGGGCCACGGTGAAATCGCTCACCGCATAGCCGCCGGCCAGGTTGCGCACCCGCCGGCCGTCGCGGTCATTGATGGCCACGGTGAAGGTCTTGGCCGCCGCCGGCACCTGGACGCGGACGGGGATCGTACCCTGCGGCTTGAGCGAACCCTCGACGTAGCGCCGCGGCTCCTTGACGCTCGCCGCCGCGGTGGTCAGGTTGCCCCACAGGTTTTTGGCGCCCCAGTAGAACTCGCGGCTGGTGGCACCGGGCTGCATATTGTCGGCGTAGCGGTGCATCGGCCAGTCGCGGCCGGTGCTGCCGCCCCAGAGAAACTCCATGCCCATGCGGATGGTCTGGCCGGCCGCGCCCGTCGCGTCCTGGGCGTAAACCACCGTCCAGGGCAGCTTCAGTTCGTGGATAAATCCTTTGCTGTCCGGGAGCAGCGCATAGGCCGATTCGATCCCATCGCCCACCGCCGTCTCGCCTGCCTTGCCCGTGTAGTGCAGGACCGTTCTGCCGCCGCCCTGTTCATTCTCGCTCTTCCAGTAGTAGACATGCACGGCCGGCTTCGTCCCCTTGTCGAACCCCCACATCGTGAACCAGCTCGGCTGCTTGCCCGCGAGGATCCGCAACTGGACCGCATCGGCCACCCAACCCCGCGAGGCATCGAACTCGGGATTGATGGTGCTGTTCAGCGGCATGGGGTCGCGCCAGACAAAACTCAGGTAGAGGTTGTCCTTGTCCCACATGGCCGCCGTCTTCACCGAGAACGTGTCGCGCACCGAACTGTCGCCATAGCTCCAGATCTGCCCGGACAGATCCCACTCGTCGAGCTTGCCATCGATTACCACCTTGCCGGCCTGCCCTGCTTGCCTCGCCGTAGCGTCCTCGCGAAGGCGGGAGCCTGTCGAAGGGGCGGGCACGGCGGAGAACCCCTCGTTCTGGGTTTGCCGCCCAATCATGTTCTGGGCGTCCTGGGCGTGCAGTGCGCCGGCCAGCGCCAGGATTCCAAGCAGGGCCATCATCCTCGTGCGTACCATCATCATTATTCCTTTCGTTTTTCGGCAGTGTGTCTTATTCATTGGTTCTAATTCCTTTCCATCCCGCAGACATCGGCGACCACATTGCGGTTACATCAGTACAACGGTCGTGGCGGCATAGCCTCTGCGGAACAAAAATGCGCCCGGAGAAAGGACTTCTAAAACGCCGTCCCCAGGCCTGCCCGTCCGGCACCGAAGTAGACCCCGGCGGCGGCATTCCAGTCGACATTCCAGCTCCCGCCGTAGATCAGGACCAGTGCACTGGTCGGCAGCGAGGCGCCGGTGCCGCCATAATAATGGGGGTGGGCATACATGTAGGTATAGGCCTTCTGCGGCCAAGTGACTTCTGAACGGGTCCATGGGTACCAGCGGACGGAGCCATCCTGATGGACAACGTTACCGCCGTCGACAGCGAGGCGGCCGCCCTTGTGGTTCACCAGGGACTTGTAATCACTTTGCTCCGGCGCACACGTGTATTCGCCCCAGAGCGCGGCATGGTCGGTCTGCGGGACCCAGCCAATTCCTTGGGACTTTTGCGCCTTTTTGAGCCCCTGCATCAGGCGCGGGATGGTCATGCGAAAATTGCTGGCGCTACCGGTCATGAATCCGTATGAGTTGTTATGGACGGCTTTGGTTCGGGGGTTGGACGGACAGACAAAGGCGCTGACTGGATTGTAGAGCCCCATACTTCCGGTGCCCCAGCCGTAAGGCATGGGCTCGCGATAGTCGATCGCCCCGCCCCCGCCCCATTCGCCATGACAAAAATCTCCTTTTGTCCCTATTATGTTTGCGCCTTGGCGCATCAGCGCCTCATCGTTATCGTCAGTGTACATGAGGGTCGCCGTTCCGACTTGCTTGAGGTTGCTGGCACACAGGGTTTTCATTGCCTTGGCTTGGGCCGTTTGTAAAACCGGCAGCATCATCGATGCCAGAATGGCTATAATCGCTATAACTACCAACAGCTCAATCAGGGTGAACCTTCTTGAGCTTGCCTTCGCTCTCCGAGCTACGGCTGGCGCGGCAAGCATTTGATCAAGGTAAACCTTGGCCGAATCTTCGGCTGGCAGGCAACGAGTAGTTCTATGAGTGTGAACCGGGTTGGGCCATCGCCTGGAGTTCCCTGCACGAGTTTCTTGCCACCGCACCCATCCGCAAGTGACCTGTTGACCGTGGTTGAAAACGGCGGCACGGCTGCCGGTTGTGGTCATCAATCAGAGGGCGAAGTCGAGCGTGTTGCGGCCGGGGGCGAGGGTCTTCTCACCGGCCGGCCCGAGATCGTCGCTCGTCATGAGCGGTTCCATGATCGGCACGAGCGGGCCGGTCGGATCGTAGCCGGGCCGCTCCTCGCCCACTTGCTTATAGCCCTGCAGCGACACCTTGACGAGGCCGGGCGTGACGGCCGCCTTGTAACGGCCTTGGTCGATCGTGCTGCCCGCCGTGGGCCCATCACCGGCCGCGGGCGTGAAGCGGATCCAGCCGGTTTCCACCGGCTTCCCGCCGATCGTGACCAGGCCCTCGACAATCGCCCCGGGCCCCCGCCCGCAGCCCCCTGCGGCCAGGGCCACGATTGCGATCAGCCATCCGGCCGCGGCTGTGCCGCAGGGCCGCCGTTGGTGGCCCGCCATTGCGTTAGAACTGATTGATCGCATGTGCCTCGTCGCTCCCGCCGGCGATCGAACTCAGGGCCTGCCAGGTGTCGAGCGACACGCCGTCGGTCGCGAACCGCACCGCCCCGTCGGCAAACACCACGCCCACGCCGCCGGGGTGAAAGCTGCGGGCAGCCACGGTCGTGCCACCGCCCCCGGCGTGGACACACGGCGCGGGCGTGTTTCGCTGATCGGCCGGGCCGTTGCACGTCTGGATGTCGGGCACGCTGCTATTGGGCGTATTGCGGGTCATGAACTGGGCGCATGCCGCATCGTCGTTGAGGATGTCGCCGCGGAAATCGAACCAGCCGTTCTCGACCGCCATCCGCACCTCGCTCATCAGCATGGTGTTGGAGAGGCCGTCACGGAAATGGGCGAACGTGCTCGTGCGGTTCCGGCCGAACGGGCTTTTGCGGTAGCCGGCCGAGTTCTGGGCAAAGTTGCCGTTGCCCCAGTTGAGCACGTAGTTGCCGCGGGAGCGGGTGTGGGAATCGGCGGGCGGCTGCCACATGCCGACGCGATCGCTCGGGCAGAAATACATCGGCAGTTGGACGCGAGAATACACCTCGTTGCCGACGACACTGGTCTTGTGGAATGGCCGCTGGAAATCGTAGGCCTCGAACAGCGGCAGCTGGTCGATGTAGGGCCAGAGAAACGGCACGAAGCTCGTCCGCGGTGACGAGATCACCGTGGGCAGCCGCCCCAGATTCTCGTGGTGGGCCTGCATCGCCAGGCCCCACTGTTTGAGATTGTTGAAGCAGCCCGTTCGTCGGGCCGACTCCCGCGCGGACTGCACCGCGGGCAGGAGAAGCCCCACGAGCAGGCCGATGATCGCGATCACGGCCAGCAGCTCGACGAGGGTGAAGCCGCGGCGAGAGGTGGTGGGAGTCATGGTGTGGGGTGCGCATGGTGGTGGGTGGCGTCATCCCCTCGCTTCCGCGAGGGGCTTTTGGTGTCCACAAGCCCCCCAGCGGCAGCCGGGGGACAACGCGATGCGACTACGAACGACGCCGGCGACAGCCGTAGGCCACCGCGGCCATGCCGAGGGCGGCCAGGGCAAGCGATCCCGGCTCCGGCACGACCACGAACTGCATCGCATAGCCATTCGTCACGGTGCCTCCCTCAAAATCCGCCGATGCGACCTGCACGGTCGAGCGAGTGACGTCGTCCGCGGCCAGCGAGGCATAGTTGAAGTTGCCGTAGGAAAACGCCCCGCCGGCGTCGCGGACATAGTAGTTGAACGTCGCCGCGGTGAGCAGGCTGCCGAAGTCGGTGCTGAGGTCGGTGAAGATGCCGCCGATGTAGGTCGCATCGCTTCCTGAAAAGTAGATGTCGAAGACATTGCCCGAGGTGGATGTGCCGACCAGCGGCGTCGTGGCGTCTGTAAGCCGCAAAACGTCGTTGCCGCTGACGGCGGCCGAGCTCCAGGTGGGATCGCCCGCCTGCGTGAACTCGAAGGCGAAATCGAGACCGTCGGACAAGCTCGCCGACGGGGCGGTGAGAATGCCAGAACTGTTGCCCGGGGCGACGAGGCCGGGCCCCGTGATCGCCGCCACCTGACCGCTGCCGCCGAGCTCACCGCCGCTCTCAACGCTCACACCGCTCGAGGTAAGGATGCTCCCATCCACGACAAGCCGGCCGGCGGAGATTGTCGTGCCGCCTGAATACGAGTTGCTCCCCGAAAGCGTGAGCGTGCCCGAGCCGACCTTCGTCAGGGCGACAAAGCCGCTGGCATCGCTCCAGCTATTTCGAATCAACCCCGAGAAGGCGGTGCTCGAGTCGTCGCCACCGACGCTCAGCGTTTGGATGCCCGCTCCCTCCGACCGCACCGTTCCAGAGCCGGAGAGAGAGCCCAGGCGTTGCGTCGCGCTCCCCATAGAGCCCCACATATTAAAAATAGCCCCAGCTTCGACCGTGACCGCCGAGCCGAGCCCGTTGCTGCCGCCGCCGACGGTCACGGTCGAGCCTGGGGACGCGTTCACCTGCAGCTCGCCCGCTTGGACGGTGACCGGCCCGCTGAACGTCGAAGACCCCACGACGATAAACCGCGTCCCTCCCGGGCTGTCGATGGTGAGCGGACCAGTGCCCGAAATACTCGTGCCACTGATGTGCACGTAGCCATCGTCACGCCACGTTCCGCCCATGCTGATCACGCCACCGCCCGCAGCCAGCTCGATGCCCCGAACGAGCGAGGGAGTCCCCCTGTTGATGCCAGTGTAGCGGAGCGTGCCGGTGGATGTGGCCGAGCCAAGGATCACGTTCGCCGCGCTGTTGCCCAGCGGGCCGTCGGTGTTCTTGTTGGTCCAGGAGTTAATCGACAGCACGCCCTCAGCCACGGCGAGCGAGCCCGAGAACGTGTTGGAACCCGAGAGCGCGAGCGTGCCGGAGCCGAGCTTCGTCAGGCCCACTCCCGCCCCGCTGATCACTCCCGAGACGGAGAGCGACGTCGTGCCCGCACCGTTGTTGGCCACATTCCAGGACTGCGTGGCCCCGAGGGCGATCGACTCCGAGATCGTGTACGCGACGGTCGTGCCCGCGGTGGCGGGGCTCGCCGTAATGCCGGTGACGACCCCACCGACCGATTCGCCCTGGAGCGTGAGCGACCCAGTTCCATTGGCAATCGTGAAGGCGGCGTCTCGATTGAGGATGATGCGGGCGAGATCGGCCGCCGTGTCGACCGTGGCGGTCGAGCCGCCGCTACCGAACGTGAGCGTAGAGGTGCCCCCGGTGAACGTCGGGGCGGAGTTGTCGTCCCAATTGGCGGAGGTTGTGAAGTCGGTGTTAACCCCGTCGCCGTCCCAGGTCGTGCCCGCAACGGCTGCTGAGGGACTAGACGGGCAGACAACCATGGCGGCACAGGCGGCCGCCAGCAGAAGCACACGCCAAGCCCTCTGCCTCAGAATACGCACTAGCGGTCGCATGGATTGCCACCCCAAAACGTGAAAAGGAAACCACCTGAGTTTGTATGAGCCGCCGCGCCCGGTTTTGGTACCAAAAAACTTGAAAGATTTTGCAAGTCATTTCGTGACAGGGAGTTGCGTCGAAAGAAAGAGGAAAGGCCGGTGTTTGGGCCGGGAAGGCGCAGGCCGGAGGCACATCTGACGCTCGCGCGGGTATCAAAATTTGAGGGAACGGCACAATACCACGGGAACCGGAGATGTTCTGCGATGCCTCGTCAGTATCCCCTTCCTGTCGAGGGTTCCGACGACTATGAGCTGTTTCTGGCGCTTTTCACGAAGTGCCAGGGGCGGATCCAGGCGTTTATCCGCACGCTCGTGCACGATCCCGCGCAGGCCGACGACGTGTTTCAGTCGACGAGCCTCGTCCTCTGGCGGAGCTTCGCCACGTTTCGCCGCGACGCCCAGTTTCTCCCCTGGGCCCTCGGCACGGCTCGGCACCAGGTGCTCGTCCACTGGCGGACGCAGCGACGCGACCGGCATGTCTTCAGCGAGGCCTTGCTCGCCGACCTCGCCGACTCGACGGCGGCGGCGGTCGAGACGGCCGAGGCCCGCATGGCCGCGCTCGAGGCCTGCATCGCGACGCTCTCGGATCGCCAACGGGAGTTGATCCGGCTCTTCTACGGCGAGAACCAGGCCGCCGGTGCCATCGCCAGCCGCTGGGGCCGCACGGTCCATGCGGTCTACAAGGCGTTGAAGGTGATGCGGAAGGCGCTGCTCGACTGCGTGACCAAAAAACTTTCCAGCCTCATGGATTCCTCGGGCGACGGCCTCGACGGCCGGCCCGCCCTCTCCTGACCACCACGCCGGACACGGCATCATGAACCCGCCCGCATACGACCGCGATCTGCTGCTCGCCCTGGCGGCCGACTATGCCGACGGCACATGCACGCGGGCCGATGCCGAGCGGCTCGAAACGCTGCTCGAGGCCGATCCGGCCGCCCGCCGCGAGTTCGTGAACTACTGCATGCTGCATGGCCAGCTGGCCATCTCCGCGGCCGCGGTCGGCCCGGAGCGGCGGCCGATTCCGGCTCCCGCGACAGCGGCCGGTGGCTTCGGCTGGCCGCGGTTCGGCCGCGCGGCTTCGCTGGTCGCCGGGCTGTCGCTGGCCGCCGCGTGCCTCGCGTTCGTTCTGACCACGTCAGTGCGGGATCCGTTGGCGGTGAACGAAGCCGGCTCCTACGACGATCGCGACCTCCCGCTCGTGACCGTGGCCAGCCTGCACGACGGCGATGCCGCGCCGCAGCCGCTCACGCCCTCCACGCTGCGGCCGGCGACGGCGACGGGCCTCGTGTCGGCGAGCGGGGCGGACGTGAAGGTCTCAAAGTCCTCCGTCTTCGGAATGACCGCGACCGACGCGGGTACGCTCTACGGCGGCAGCGTCGAGGCCCGCCTGACGACGCCGGAGGCCAACTTTTCGGTGACCACTTCGAACCTCCGGATCGTGGACAAGGGCACGGCCTTCTCGGTGGAACGGATCGATGACGACCACGTGATCGTGACGGTGCTCGACGGCGAGGTCGAGGTGCAGTCGCGGGTGCGGCTGCCGGTCTGCTATTGGCCGTTCGACGAGGCGGCGGCGGACGGGCGGCAGGTCCGTGATGTCGTTGGCGGTCTCACGGCCACGCTCGCGAGCGGCGCGACGCCCGTGGCCGGGCTCGTGGGGGCGGGAGCGGTGCGGTTCGACAATACGCCTGCGGCCGCGGCGACGATCGCGGGCGGCACCGGCGACCGCGTCGGCACGGGCCTGCTCGCGATGAGCGAGGGGATCACGATCGAGGCGGTGATCGTGTCGGAGTGGAGCGGTCGGTTTCGGGCCTACGACGAGATCTATCGCAAGGAGGACGGCACCAGCCGCGTCTTGCTGTCGTTCCAGAACGATGGCCGCAACTACTGCGGATATTCCGAGCCCGAGGTGCCGGAGGGGCCGTGCCTCTCGTTCGGCCTGCACCTCGCCGGCCGCGGCTACCGCGAGCTCGACATGCCGCTGGACGGCCAGGACGGCCGGCCCACCCTGGCCGAGCTGACCGACGGCGAGCCGCACCACGTGGTCGCCGCTTACGACAGCTTCACCGGCCGCAAGGCGATCTCCATCGACGGCGTGAAGCGGTTCGAGCATGCCTATCCGGTCGGCACGCTCATCCTCAGCGGCGGGCCGGTGGCGGCGACGATCGGCAACCACGGGGGCCGCGAGCCCTTCCGCGGCGTGATCGACGAGTTGGCGCTCTACGACTTCGCCCTCACGCCGGCCGAGGTGGCTGACCACTGGCGGCGGGTGCAAGCCGGCGAAAACTACTTCGGCTCGGAGCCGCCGAGCCCGGCCGCCCCGCGGTGGCAGGCCGTCACCCGGCTCGTCGAGGGGCAGACGATGACCTTCAATCAGCACACCGGCCTGCCGCGGTGACGAGGCCGAGCCGCGGGTCGCTGCCTGAGGGGGCGGGCCGACTCCCGTTCCTCAGGCCCGCCCTGTCTGGGCTTCCCGGCGGGCCTCCTCGAGCTGCCGGATCCAGGCGCCCAGGTAGCGGCCGTTGTCGTGGTAGGTGCGGCCGCTGACGATGTTGCCGTCCACCACGCAGGGGGCGTCCACGTAGATCCCGCCAGCGCTCTCGACGTCGTGCCGGCACTTGGCCACCGTCGTCACCTCGCGATTGGCCAGGCAGCCGGAATAGGCGGGAATCTCCACCCCGTGGCAGACCGTCGCCACCGGCTTGCCCGCCGCGAAGAACCGCCGCGTGATCCGCACGAGGTCTGGCGCCCGCAGGGGCGTGCGCCACGGGCCTCCCGAACCGAGATGTCGCGCGGGTTGAGACAGCCCGGAAGCCCTCCGGTTTTCCCCGATCCGCGGCCCCGGCACAATCCCGCTTCCGGCCGCCGGCGACCGAGCGGCCCGTGCCGGGCTCTGGCCTGTGAGAAGCGGTTCGCTGCGGCCCGCAGGACCGCTGCTTCCCGGCGCGCCTGGAGTTGACGTGGGTGCGGAGTCGAGGGTTCTGTTATGGTGCCAAGCCTCGACTAACGAAGGATTTTTCCCGCCCCAAAGATGACGAGGAGTCACCGATGACGAGCAGCCGCCGCAGATTGAGATCAGGCCGTCAGCCGTTATGTGCCGAGGTCACTCGGGTCTTTGTGGGAACCCTTGCCCTGCTGCTCGCCCTCCACATGCCGGTCCTGCAGGCTGAGGTCGTGATCAGCAACCTGCCCAACACGGCCTCAGGTGGCTCGACGATCAGCGATACCGGATGGAAGGCGATGCTCTTCACCACCGGGTCGAGCCCGACGCAGCTCGACTCGGTCGTCGTGGGCCTCAACCCCAACCCAACCACTGAGTCAACGCCGTTCACCCAGCAGGTCAAGGTCTCGCTGTTTTCCGTGTCGGGTGGCAATCCCGACACGGAGCTTCTCACGACGGGCCTTGTGTCGGTGACGATGCCGGCGAGGCAGGACGTGTATACGTTTCTCGATGCGAGTTCGTTCACCATGGCGTCAAACACGCCGTATGCCCTGGTGCTCTCATCAGACAGCTCGACCATCAAGTGGGGCGCAAACGGTGTTAGCAGCACCACCCCCACCGCCTCAGCCGGGTTTGCGTACAACGCCTTTCTCCAGTCAAGCGACACCGGCGGCAGTTGGACGGCCACGAGCATCGCCACGAACAATGCCTTCGCGATCAGCGTGGTGCCGGAGCCGAGCCAGCTGGCGCTGCTTGCCATGGGGGCGGTTGGCAGCTGGTGGGCGTTTCGC
>Ga0209498_1000864_pt1 | contig 18676 bp, 15 predicted proteins | sample WalLakDeSediment_FD_184131 | JGI IMG/M metagenome (GOLD analysis project Ga0209498, IMG submission 184131) | Lake sediment microbial communities from Walker lake, Nevada to study Microbial Dark Matter (Phase II) - Walker Lake 11/02/13 Deep... | ecosystem: Environmental > Aquatic > Freshwater >... | reverse complement strand
CGTAGCGGACGTTTTGCGGTCTTTGGGTCCGGCCCAGTATCTCGTCCAGGTTGATATCCTCACCTGGCTGTGCATGGAATACAACTCTTCCCGGCCCGCCTGCAAAGCGCCGAAAGTTGAAGGAGGGACCTCCGCCTTTCGTGGCACGGCCGAATATGCTGTCCAGGAAGCCAAGTCCCAGGCCTGCACCGCCAAGATCCCTCATCATCTCCTGGAAGGTGCTGTTGGTGAAGCGACTGGTGAAGATGTCGCCTATGTCGCCTGCGGTGCCGAATTGATCGTACTGGCTTCTCTTCTGAGGGTCGCCCAGGACAGCATAGGCCTCGTTGATCTCCTTGAACTTCTGATGGGCCCATGCCTGCTTTTGGGGGTTTCGGTCGGGATGATACTGCATGGCCAGCTTGCGGTAGGCCTTCTTGACCTCAACACTTGAGGCACTCTTCGATACGCCCAGGATTCCGTAATAGTCGTTAGCCATCTAAGCCTGGCGGGTGCAAGAGTTCACAGGGAGCGCGTCCGGGGCTGTTTCCCCGAAGCGTTCTCCGATGCTGACAGATTATAGCAAAGGAGTGGCATTGCGGTTACGGGCTGATCGTTTCCCTGCCTGCCGGCCTCAATTGCCCACGATTCCCCATGGGGCGCGGCCAGCGTGATTGGGGTGGAACGTAGTTTGACAAAGGGCCTTTTCCCTGCTATATTGCGGTGGTTTATCAGGCACACCGAACCTGGAGATCGGAGGGAGTTGACATGCTCATCATCGGCGAGAACATACATGTAATCGCGCAGGCAGTTTCAACAGCAGTCAGAGAGAGGGACAAAAAGGTAATACAGGACTTAACCAGGATTCAGGCTGAAGCCGGAGCCGATTACATAGATCTCAATGTCGGCCCGATGAAGAGAGACCCCGAAGAGAATATGGGCTGGTTGGTTAACACGGTTCAGGAGGTCACCGATCTCCCCTTGTCCATAGATACTATGAACCCCGTGGCCATGGAGGCAGGACTGAAGGCTTGCAGGAAGAGGCCGCTGCTGAACTCCGCGTCCGGGAAGACTGACTCCAAGGAACTCATGCTTCCCCTGGCCAAGAAGTATAACTGCAACGTAGTGATCTCGGTGATGACGGACAAGGGCATGCCCCCTGATGTCGACTCCAAGATAGAAAGCATTATGGACACCGTGGCACATGCCAACGAGCTGGGGATTCCCAACGAGGATATCTGGGTTGACCCTATACTGCTGCCGGTGAGCACGGCGGGCGAGGGACAGAGGTTCGCGGTGGTATGCCTTGAGTTCATAAAGATACTCGAGGATGTCCTGCCCGAGATCAAGTCTACGGTCGGTCTTTCCAACACCTCCAACGGCGTGCCGGCCGAACTCAGGCCCATTATTAATCGCACGTACATGGCCATGCTGGGCAGAAACGGGCTCTATTCCGCGATTGCGGATCCCCTGGACGAAGAGCTGATGCGCCTGAACAGGGGAGACATGCCAGAGATACTGGAACTCATACACAAGGTTATGGATGGAGAGGACATAGATCTGTCGGGCCTTTCTGAGAAGGAAGTTGAGTACGTCAAGACAGCCAAGGTTCTGATGGGAGAAACCCTTTACTCCGATGCCTGGCTGGAGAGCTAGCAGCCGTTTAATCGCCTTGAGCGATGATGAAGGGCCAGATCGTGCGGTATGCTTAGCACGGCAGGCAGGGTCTCGAGTAACCTTGGGAAGCTAAGGAGGGCAAATTATGGAATACAAGGCACCAGTTGAGTCGTACAGCGGTGTTGTAAGAGAGGTAACTATCGGCAAGGGAGCGAAGAGCCTTAAGATCGGGGGGGAGAACATTCTCCCCCTTCATTCTTTTGATGAGGGCTCCAATCCCAACCCCGTAAGGTTCGCTCTGGAGATACTTGACATGGAGCCCCCTGACTGGCCGAAACACCTGTCTGAGCCCTTTCAGGGAGTGCTCTCTGATCCCGTCGCCTGGGGCAAGAAGTGCCAGTCATTTGGCGTGGATGCCGTCTCGCTGTATCTGATGAGCACCGATCCTGCGGTGAAGAACAGCCCCGCTGACAAGGCTGCCGCCCTGGCCAAAGAGGTAGCCGGAGCCATCGATGTACCCCTGATCGTCTATGGCTCCGGAGATGAGGACAAGGATGCCGAGGTTCTGCCCAGGGTCGCTGAAGTCTGCGCGGGCATGAACCTTCTGGTGGGTCCGGTGAAGAAGGAGAACTACGAGGTGGTGGGCAAGGCAATCCTTGAGCACGGCCATGTGGCCATTGCTCAGAGCCCGCTGGACATCAACCTTCTTAAGGAACTGAACGTGAAGTTGAGCAAGATGTTCCCTCCGGAGAGAATCGTGATCGACCCCTTGTCTTCTCCCCTGGGCTATGGCATGGAGTACAGCTTCTCGTTGATAGAGAGAGTGAAACAGATCGGAGTTATCACCAAGGACAGCATGACCATGATGCCCATCATCGCCAATCTGGGCGGCGAGTGCTGGAATACCAAGCAGGCCAAGGAGAACAAGGAACAGGGGCTGCTGTGGGAAGGTATGACCGCGCTATCGCTGCTCATGGCCGGAGCTAATGTTCTTGTTTTGAGACATCCCGACACTCTGAGTCTAGTTAAGGAAATGATGGAGGTAAAGTAGAGATGGCAGTAGCCGAGAAGAAACTATCGAAGAAACTGGAAGAGATACACGAGCGTATCAGGGCTGCGGTTCCCTGGGAACCGCTGGGGCCCACCCCAATGCCTGACATCCCTGACCTGAGAAGCTGGGACATGCGGCTGCTCAAGACATACAAGCCGTTTTACGCTCCTTTCTGCGACCTGTGCTGCCTGTGTACCTTCGGTAAGTGCGACCTTACCGCCGGCAAGAGAGGGGCATGTGGCATCGACATAGCCACCCAGCAGGCCAGGATGGTGCTGCTGGCCTGCTTGATGGGATGCTCGGCTCATGCCGCTCACGGCGCGCATATTCTGGAGCATCTGATTGAGAAGCATGGTGCCGACAAGAAGATAGATCTGGGCGGTTCCATCGAAATCGAAGCACCGCACATCAGGACCGTACTGGGTTTGAAACCTGAGACGTTGGGAGACCTGCAGATTGCCATCGACTATGTCTTCAAGGAGGTCGGACATCTGCTTGACTCATGCCACACCGGACAGGAAGGAGCCGCGCTGGACTATGAGTCCAAGGCCCTGCATGCGGGCATGCTGGACCATGTGGGCATGGAGGCGGCCGACATAGCCCAGATAGTCGGCTTTGGCTACCCGACCTCCGTGGCCGACACGCCGCTGGTGGATATGGGCTGGGGAGCCATAGACAAGAGCAAACCCACGATCCTGGTATCAGGACATAACCCGGCGACGTCCACGGAGTTGATAGACTATCTACGTGAACACAACCTGGAGGACAAGGTGGAGGTGGCAGGTGTTTGTTGCACTGCCCTGGAGACCACCAGGTATTCGGACAGGGCCAAGATCGTGGGGCCTCTGTCGCGGCAACTTTTCTTCATGAGGGCCGGCATCGCAGATGTGATAATGACCGATGAGCAGTGCATCAGAACAGATACGCCGCAGGAAGCAGCCAAGACCGGCTCTGCGGTCATTGCCTGCCTGGATAAGGCCATGTACGGACTTGAGGATGCCACAGATATGGATACTGGTGAGATAGTGAGGCGGATGGTGGACGATGGTGAGCAGTTTGCCATCCTGGACTCCAAGAAGGCGGCCGAGGTAGCGGTCAAGGTAGCCATGGAGCTTGCCCCCAAGCGGAAGAAGGAGTGGTTGACTGAGGCAGAGGCTGTGGAGTTGGCCAAGAAATGCAACAACTGCGGTATCTGTGAGCAGGTATGCCCCAACCTCTGCCGTATGGGCGACGGCATCACCGAGCTGGCCAAGGGCAACTTCGAGCCGATAAGGGTTCTGTTTAATGAGTGCATCGGCTGTGGAAAGTGTGAGCAGGAGTGCCCTCGGCATGTTCCTATCTTCAGATTGATGCAGGTGGCGGCCGGCAATGAGACCTGGAAGGCCAGGGCCGGGCGCGGTCCGATCATGGATACCGAGATAAGAACCGTGGGAGCGCCCATCACACTGGGTACCATTCCCGGGGTGATCGCTATCGTCGGCTGCTCTAACTTCCCCGACATAGAGGATATCGCCGACATGGTGGACGAGTTCGCCAAGAGAAAGTACATAGTGGTGCTTTCGGGCTGTTCTGCCATGGTGGCGGGTATGAAGAAGGATGCCGATGGTAAGACAGTTTACGAGAAGTATCCCGGTGACTTCGAAGGTGGTGGCGTGGTCAACGTTGGCTCCTGTGTGGCCAACAGCCACATCACCGGCGCAGCCATTAAGATCGCCAACATCTTCGCCGCGCTGCCCTTGCGAGGCAACTATGAGGTTATGGCTGACTATGTTCTCAATCGTGTAGGGGCGGTCGGGGTCGCGTGGGGAGCATATTCGCAGAAGGCCGCCTCCATTGGCGCAGGCTGCAACAGGCTGGGCATACCCGTAGTAATGGGACCTCATGCGTCCAAGTATAGAAGGTTGTACCTCTCCAGAAAGGAGGAGGACGACTGGCGGGTGATGGATGCCAGGAAGAAGGAGATCGTGGATACCGGCGAGCCTTCGCCTGAGCACCTGGCCTATGTCTGTGAGACCAAGGAAAAGGCCATGCCCATGATAGCCAAGCTGTGTATCAGGAAGAATGATACGCCTCAGGGCAGAGCGATAAAGCTGAACCACTATATATCGTTGCATAAGAAGTATATAGGAGGAGGACTGCCTGAAGACCTGCACCTGTTTGTGCGCAGGGATCCTGACATACCTCTGGTCTACAAGAAGGAAGTGCGGGCGCATCTGCAGGAGATCGGCTGGCAGCCCAGGGAGCCGGTCGGGCTGCCTACCTTTATAGGCACCTATCCCAGCAAGGTCTCTGTCGATGCAGTTATTCACTAGTGAGAGGGTAGAGCGCCCTTTTATAAGGAGGAGAAAATGAGTGCAGTACTACCACGCCATAGAGTGAACGTCCTGACCGGGACCAAGTCTGCCAGGCTGATTGAGGATCCTGCGGAGTACGCTGAGCTTATCAAGAAGGCCAAGAGGCCGCTTCTGGTTGTCGGTCCTCTGTTGCTGGAAACCTCGCCCGAAGGCAAGCTGCTCCTGGAGTATGCTCTGGATCTGGCCAGGGCAGGTGGCATTCCCATCTGCGCGACTGCCCAGACCAGGGGGAAGATCGTGGAGCTGGGAGTGCAGCCTGACTGCCTGTATGACGCCGTGGAGATAGTCAATGCCCTCAAGGATCCGGACTGGCAGGGAGTGAAGAAGGAGGGCAATCACGACCTGGTGATGTTCTGCGGCATAAGGTCTGATCTGGGCAGCCAGGGCCTTTCTACGTTGAAGCACTTTGCCCGGCACCTCAAGACCATGACGCTGTGCAAGCATTACTTTCCTCACGCTACCTACTCCCTGCCCAATTTCAAGAAGGACTCGGAGTGGTACGAGTTCCTGGAGAGCTTGATAGCCAATCTGAAGAAAGGAGATTAGATAGAGATGGAAGGCGAGTTTCATGCGGACATAGGGCCTCAGTACGAAGGCGAGGTCATCAGGAAGGAAAACCTGTACATTGAGTTTGGGGGACCCAAAGCGGCCAAGAAGTTTGAGCTGGCAACGGTTAAGAGCGCTGATGAGATCGAGAATGAGAAGGTGGAGATCATCGGCCCGGACATACCCGATCTGACGCCCTACGATGAGGAGAAGGGCGGTGGCAGCTATCCTATCGCCGTGCTGGTGGATGTCGCCGGCGGAGAGCTGGACAAGGATGCCGAGGCGATCATCGAGAGGCGTATCCACATGTTCACCAACATGATCGAGGGCTGGTACCACATGAACCAGAGACAGGATGTGTGGATGAGGATCAGTAGGGACTGCTACAAGAAGGGATTCAGCTCCTTGCGAGAGCTGGGAGAGATATACATCTTGCTCTACACTTCGGAGATGCCGATCATCGAGGCCATTCAGGTCACGATCATCACCGACCAGAAGAAGATAGAAGAGCTCTACCCGCATGCTCTTGAGGTCTATGGGGCCAGGGATGAGCGGGCCAGGACTTTGAACGATGAGGATGTGGATACCTTCTACGGCTGTGTCCTTTGCCAGAGCTTTGCTCCCACCCATATCTCCATCATAACTCCCAATAGAATCGCCAACTGCGGAGCCATCAACTGGTTTGATGGCAGGGCCGCGGCCAAGATTGACCCGGAGGGTCCTATCTTCGCCATTCCCAAGGGCGAGGTTATAGATGCCATCAAGGGTGAGTACTCGGGAGCCAATGCCATTGAGGCCGAGAAGTCTCTGGGCAACTACGATAGGGTTTATCTGTACAGCGCATTCGAGCACCCTCACACATCGTGTGGTTGTTTCGAGGCTATCGTCTACTATATCCCGGAGGTGGACGCCTTCGGTGTAGTGCATCGGGAGTATAAGGGTGAGACTGTGATCGGAGAGACCTTCTCGCACATGGCCGGGGATAGCTCGGGGGGTAAGCAGATAGAAGGACGGCTGGGCACCGGTCTTGAGCAACTCAGGTCCCCCAAGTTCATCCAGGCAGACGGCGGCCTGGCTCGAATTGTGTGGCTGCCCAAGGCTCTCAAGGAGAGGTTTAAGGACCCGCTAGAGGCCAAGGGGCTCTACGATAAGGTTGCCACCGAGGAGGATGTAGCCGACGTTGATGAACTGCTCTCGTTTCTCGAGAAGGCCGGGCATCCCTGGCTCAAGGGAGAGGTGGAGCTCCCGTCATAGTAGGCCTGTTAGAAAGGAGGATTTCTCATGCCAATTGCAGGTTCTGAGATCGTGAAGATGCTGCCCGGGCGGAAGCCATGTAAGGATTGTGGCTTTCCCACTTGCTTTGCCTTTGCCATGAAACTGGCGTCCGGCGGAGCTACCGTGGACAAGTGCCCTTACCTTTCGGATGAGGTCAAGGAGAAGCTGCTGGATGCGCTGGCGCCCCCGATCAAACTGGTCACTGTTGGATCGGGTGACGACGCGGTGAAGGTCGGTAACGAAGAGGTGATATACCGGCACGAGAAGACATTTGTGCACTCGCCGGCCATTACCCTGTTGATCTCAGACAAGGATGACGATGCCAGTGTTGACGCGAAGATGAAGAAGATCAAGGAGCTTGAGTTCCCCTGGGTGGGCGTTAACCTGAAGGCAGACCTCCTGGCTCTTCGTTTCGACTCAGGCGACAAGGGCAGGTTTCTGGCCCTGGTTAAGAAGGTCCATGACTCGGTGGATGTGGGCGTGGTCCTGATCTCAGAGGACATGGATGCGCTGTTCGCCGCGCGTGATATCTGCGCGGATAAACATCCGCTCCTCTACCCCATAACCAAGGAGAACATCGAGGAGGCCATACCCAAGATCAAAGCAAGCCCTACCCCGGTTGGGGTGCGTGCGACAAGCGTCGAGGAGCTGGTGCCTCTCACTACCAGATTGAAGGATGCCGGTATAGAGGAGGTGGTTCTCGATCCGGGCTCCAAGAATCTGCTGGAGGCCATCAGAGACCAGACCTTTATTCGCAAGGCAGCTCTGAAACAGGGGTTCAGGCCCCTTGGCTATCCCACCATTGCCTTTCCTTGCCTGATGGCCAAAGACGCGCTGAAGGAGATGTTGATCGGTTCGGCGTTCGTTATCAAGTGGGCCAGTATTATCGTGTTTTCCGATTTCGATCGTTACTCTCTGCTTCCTCTGCTGGTCCAGCGCCTTAATATCTACACCGATCCCCGGTTTCCTATGGCGGTGGAGGAGAAGTTCTATGAAGTGGGAGAGCCCGATGAGTTCTCACCCGTGCTTATCACCTCGAACTGGGCCCTGACCTATTTCCTTGTCTCATCGGCCGTCGAGGCTACCAAGGTTCCGGCCTATATCTGCGTTAAGGATGCGGAGGGATTGGGCGTACTGACTGCCTGGGCGGCCGGTAAGTTCAGCGGCGATTCCGTGGGCGCCTTCATCAAGAAGTGTGGCATCGAGGACAAGGTGAAGCATAGAAAGCTGGTAATACCGGGCAAGGTGGCCAGGATCAAGGGCGAACTCGAGGATGCCCTGGAGATGAAATGGGAGGTGGTTATCGGTCCCCGGGAGACTACCGGCATCGGAGCCTTTCTACCTGCACTTTCCAAGGAGCTCAAGGGGTAGCCGTCTATCGAGGGCATGACTGCAGAGCAGCAGGCCGATCAAGCAGTAGGCGAGATCTTAGGCCGCTATGAGCGGGACAAGACGAACCTGATTCGGCTTCTGCAGGAGGTTCAGACCGAACTGGGGTACCTGCCCCGAAAGGCGATGCAGGAGATCGCCGCGTTCTTGGATATGGCGGAGGTGGATGTTTGGGGGGTGGCCACGTTCTACAATCATTTTCGCTTCGTTCCCCTGGGAAAATGCCACACTACAGTCTGCATGGGCACAGCCTGTCATATGGCGGGCGGCAAGCTTATCCTCGATGCGCTGGAGCGAGAACTGGAGGTCCGGGTGGGCGAGACAAGCGCTGATGGTGAGTTCAGCCTGGGGAGGGTTGCCTGTATCGGGTGTTGCATGCTGGCTCCGGTAGTAGTGATCAAGGATAAGATACATCCCAGGATGACGCCCTTTAGAGTGGAGGAGGCTCTGATACCCTACAAGCAGGCAGGTAAGGAGGAGGGGAGGGAGTGACAGACGAGTGCAGGGTATGAGGCAAGACACAAGAGGGCGATTGACAGGTCACGGGCCATCATAGTGCGTTTCGACCTCTGAGGCATAGCATTGTCTAAGGCGACTTTTGAGGAGATCAGCAATGGAGCCAGGTCCGAAGTGGAAGGACTGAGGAACAGCGTCCACGTCCTGGTAGGCGCTGCTACCTGTGGCAGGGCGGCCGGTGCCCTGGACGTGATCGATGCCTTCGGCAAGGAGATGTCAAGGCAGGGCGTGACAGCCCCTATCATCCAGGTCGGCTGCATAGGTTTGTGCCATGCCGAACCACTGGTGATCATCTCCAGGCCCGAATCTATGAGCATAGCGTACGGAAACGTGACGACTGAGATGGTGCCCCGCCTGGTAGCTGGCTATCTGGCCGGCGACGATCCTTGTCTCGAACTGGCCCTGGGCACACTGGAAGGAGGCACCTATGAGGCAGCCTATATTCCCGAGCTTTCCAGGTTCGAGCATGAGCTCCGGCTGATACTGCGTAGGTGTGGCTATATAGACCCTGAGTGTATAGATCAGTACATCGCCAGCGGCGGTTATGCCGGCCTGGACAAGACGCTGAAGATGAAGCCTGAGGCGATTATCGAGCAACTGCGGGAATCGGGACTGCGCGGTCGGGGAGGCGCGGGCTTTCCTGCCCATCGCAAGTGGGAGGCCTGCCGGCAGGCAGAGGGCAGCCCAAAATACGTCATCTGCAATGCCGACGAGGGAGACCCGGGCGCATTTATGGATCGGGTGGTCCTGGAGAGCGACCCTCACCAGGTTATCGAGGGAATGGTCATCGCTGGCTACGTGATAGGTGCCGAGCAGGGCTATGTCTATGTCCGGGCCGAGTACCCCTTGGCCATCGAGCGGATTCGGGTGGCCCTCAAGCAAGCGAGGGAGCTCGGTCTTCTGGGCAATGATATCCTGGATAGCGGGTTCAGTTTCGACATTGACATAGCAACCGGTGCCGGTGCTTTCGTGTCGGGAGAGGCGACCGCGCTGGTGGCAGCCATGGAGGGCAGGCGAAGCGAACCCAGGACAAGGCCTCCTCGCCTTGCCGAGGCTGGCTTGTGGAACAGGCCGACACTGCTGAACAATGTGAAGACCTTTGCCTATGTACCTGCAATAGTTGCGCGAGGGGCTGACTGGTTGGCATCACATGGCACTGAGGGGAGCAAGGGCACGGCGGTTTTCACCCTGGCAGGCAAGGTGGTCAACTCGGGATTGGCTGAGGTGCCGATGGGGACAACTCTGCGCCAGCTCGTACATGATATCGGCGGGGGAATCCGCGGCGACAAGCAGTTTAAGGCGGTGCAGATAGGAGGGCCTTCCGGTGGGTGTCTCCCGGAGAGTCTCCTGGACATCCCCATTGACTATGATTCTCTGCGCGAGGCCGGCTCGATGATGGGTTCCGGTGGCATGATCGTCATGGATGAGGACAACTGCGCCGTAGATGCTGCCAGGTTCTTTCTGGATTTCTCTACCAAGGAGTCTTGCGGGAAGTGCACCATGTGCCGCCTGGGAACCCTGCAGATGTTGCATATCCTGGAGGACATAACCGCCGGCCGGGCCGAGATGCGCGACATTGATGCTCTGCTGACACTGGCAGAGGACGTGAAGGCAGGTTCCCTCTGTGGACTGGGAAGGACAGCCCCTAATCCCGTGCTCACAACCCTGCGTTACTTCCGGGATGAGTATGAAGCTCATATTCAGGAGAAGTGCTGTCCGGCCAAAGTCTGTACGGAACTCATCGTTTACTATATCCTGCCGGACAGGTGTGACCGGGCCTGTGAGCATTGTGTGCTCACCTGTCCCACTGAGGCTATCAAGGGAGGCAAGGGGGAGGTCAAGGTAATCGAGCAGGAGAAGTGCTCTAAATGCGGCACATGTCTGGAGGTGTGCCCTCCCGAGTACAATGCAGTAGTGAAGCTGTCGCCTGTCAGTTCCTTACCTTCATCGCAGTTATCAGAAAGGAGAAGCAAGAAATGACTAAGACAATCGCCATGGGGGGCAAGGGAGGGGTAGGCAAGACTACCGTGGCCGCCCTGCTCATCAAGCTGCTTTCGGAGAAGGGACTGGTTCTGGCATTGGATGCAGACCCCAGCACCAACCTCAATCAGGCGCTGGGTATACCGCTGGATGATAGTCAGACGATCGGCACTATAAGGGAGAAGATGTCTGAAGATGTCTCCAGCGGGCAACTCAGCCCCACTATGCCCAAGCAGGAGTATTTGTATGGCAAGATTGTGGGATCGCTCGCTGAGTCGAAGGGATTTGATCTCCTGGCCATGGGGCGTCCTGAAGGACCGGGGTGCTACTGCGCCTCCAATAGATTTCTGCGGGATTCTCTTGACAAGCTGGTGCAGGATTACAAGTACGACTATATCGTGATGGACTGTGAGGCTGGGCTGGAACACATCAGTCGCCAGACTACCAGGGATATCGATGTCCTGCTGATTATGTCCGACCCTACGATAAGGGGCATTACTGCGGCAGGTCGGATGAAGAAGCTGATTGAGGAGCTTAGGTCCAATGTGGGCAGGGCCGGCCTGATCGTCAATCGTGTCAAAGGCGAGTTGACTCCGGAGATAAGGAAGGCGATCGAGGAGACGGGTCTTGAGGTTCTTGCCCTGATTCCAGAGGAAGGTGACATGCCGGACCTGGAGATGCGAGGCAAGGCGGTCACTGATCTGCCGCGTGGATCTGAGCTTCGACTGAAGGTCAAAGAAGTGGTGGAGAAGCTAGCACTGTAATGGCCGGGTTAAGGCATTAGAGCTTGTGGATTGGCTGTCTGATGGTTTAGAATAGGGCGATTCGCCTGCAGGTGGTAGGTGAAGCTAGAGCCGGAGTGTGGCACGGGCAGCGGTGGGACCAGTCAAGATCCGTTCGGTTGAGTTGCCGGCGGGGTATTGAGACATGCAAGCGGACCTGATGGACTACACTAAGTTCAGGCTCAAGCCTGATCAGGAAATCAGGGAGGTGTTTGAGCACGCCAATCGCATGTTCATCCTGTTCTGCCGGAAATGTTACAAGAGGTTCGAGGAGGAGGGCGAGGAGCAGTATGTGCATGTTGAGGAGATCCTGGGTGATGAGGGCGCTAAGGCTGCCGGTCACGTAACGATTGATTTCCTGTGCAACGAGTTTCTATCCGGTAAGAAGATATCAGGCCTGGATCTTGCTGGCTGTGACAGCTTAGGCGTGGTCTCCTGCGGCCTGGGTATTCAGTTCGTAGCCAGGCTATTTGATGGTATGCCTGTTTACGCCCTTGCCGATTCGCTGCCGCATGCCAAGAATCATCCCGCCGAGGTCGGCTATCACGGTATCTCGCTGGAAGAAGAGAAGTGTGCTGCCTGCGGCCAGTGTTACCTGAACGCGACGGGCGGGATCTGTCCTATTACAAGCTGCGCCAAGGGTCTGCTGAATGGCCCCTGCGGCGGTGCGACGAATGGAAAGTGTGAGGTCAACTCAAGCGTTGATTGTGCCTGGGTGAGGATTCGCGGGCGACTCGGGAAGAGGGGTGAGGATTTCGGGTCAGAGTCTGTTGCCCCCAGAGATTACTCGAAGCCGTCCTTAAAGGTCAAGCAGGATCTCTCAGCGCAGAACAGGGTGTTGAGAGGCGAGGGGTTCTACGGGGGCGTTCATCCTCTGGAGAATAAGGAGGCAACTGCGGTCAAGAAGATACGGAGCCTCCCTGAGCCAGACAGGGCGATCATCTTCCTCTGTCAGCATGCCGGCAAGAGAGCCAAGCCGCTGGTGGCAGTAGGTGAAAGGGTCCTGGTTGGCCAGAAGATTGGAGAGGCCGATGGTTTCGTTTCGGCGTGCGTCCACTCGAGCATCAGCGGGAAGGTTATAGCTATAGAGGAACGACCCTATCCCGCAGCGCCGAGGAACGAGCTGGCCGTGATTATAGAGAACGATGGCAAGAGCGAGTTAGATCCAGAGATAAGACGTCGTGATGACCTCCAGGCATTGCCCAGGGAGAGGCTGCTGGAGATCATCAAGGAAAGTGGAATAGTGGGGTTGGGGGGAGCTATGTTTCCGACTCATGTGAAGCTGTCCCCTCCCAAACCAGTAGATACGCTGCTCGTGAATGGATGCGAATGCGAGCCCTATCTCAATGCGGACAACAGGCTTATGATTGAGCATCCTGAGGAGATTCTTGCCGGCATAGAGATCGTGCAGAAGATTCTGGGCGTGGACAGAGTGCTGGTGGGAGTAGAAGAGAACAAACCTGAAGCTATCGAGGCGTTAGCCAGATTTGTGGAGAGGAATCCTGGGGTCGAACTGGTCAGCCTGAAAACCAAGTATCCTCAAGGCGCCGAGCGAGCGCTCATCAAGAGGCTCGCAGATAGAGATGTGCCGCCCCCTCCCGGGGGTCTTCCCTTCGACGCGGGTGTGATAGTCTCTAACATCGCTACGTGTTTTGCCATCTACGAGGCAGTGGCCAGGGGGCTGCCCCTTTTCCAAAGGGTCATAACGGTCTCGGGAGAAGGCCTGAGCAAGCCCGGTAACTACCTGGTGAAGATCGGGACTCCAATCAGGGATGTCATGGAGTATTGTTGCGGTCATGACGTGGGCGGACTCCTGGCAGACCACGATGTAAAGATGGGCGGTCAGATCATGGGCATTCCCCAGTCTAACCTGGATTCATCGGTGGTCAAGGGTACTACCGGCCTCACTGTCCTCAGGAAGTATCCTGTGGCAGTTTCGGGCGAGAGAGACTGCATAAAATGTGGTCGCTGTGTCGAGGTCTGTCCCATGCAGCTCTATCCTCTCTTCTATGGCTACTACGGGAGACAGGGTGAACCGGCCAGGGCGATCGAGCATCGGGTGGAGGAATGTGTGGAGTGCGGATGCTGTGAATACATATGTGCCGCCAAGATTGCCCTTTTGAGTTTCATTAGACAGGAGAAGGCATATGCTCGCAGTGCAGATAAAGCCTGAGGAAGAGATTGTCTCGCTGATCGCCTCAAAGATGCTCTTCATCTTTGAGTGTCTGGGCTGCCGCGATGTCCATTATCCGGTGGAGACTGCTCACGAGCTCATAGACAGCCTGCAGGAACAGGTTGTTGACAGGGTAACTGTGGACTATCTGTGTCACAGGGAGTTCGTTCAGGAGTACATCCAGGCGTATGCCGAGCAGATAGAGAAGGCACAGGCAATCCTGGTGTTCTCCTGTGGTGTAGGAGTTCAGGTGGTTTCTGCACTCCTTGAGGATAGGCGAGTCTACACAGGTTGCGACACTATCCATCTGAATGGTTTCCAGGGCCTTACTGCTAAGGAGTACAACTGCGAGCAGTGCGGTGAATGTTATCTAAACTACACGGGAGGTATATGCCCCATCGCACTGTGTGCCAAACATCTTCTTAATGGTCCTTGTGGTGGCTCCCAGCAGGGCAAGTGCGAGATTGATCCCGAGACGCCCTGTGTCTGGCAGCAGATCGTCGACCGCTTGGTCAGTCTAGGACAAGGCCAGACGCTGGAGAAGCTTGGGGCGCCCAAGAACTGGAACGTGAGCCCTGCTCCCTGACCATGGCGAGGAGACTTTGATGAGTGCCGTGGTTGGAGAACCGATTGGAGGCGCAATGAAGACGAAAAGCAATCTGGAGAGGGTGCTGGAGACCGGGCATTTTGCCGTCACGGGCGAACTGGGGCCGCCCCAGAGCGCCGACCCCGAGGTGATCAGAAGGAAGGCCAGGATACTGAAAGGCCATGTTGACGCCGTCAACGTCACCGACGGTCAAACTGCGGTGGTGCGCATGGCATCCTGGGCAGCCTGCATGATCGGTAAGGAGGAAGGGTTGGATCACATCGTGCAGATGACCTGTCGGGACCGGAACCGTATTGCCCTTCAGATGGACATACTGGGCATCGGCGCACTAGGCCTCAACAATTTGCTGTGTCTCACCGGCGACCACCAGAAGTTCGGTGATCACCCTACAGCCAAGGGTGTCTATGATGTTGACTCAATCCAGCTGATCAAGATAGTCAAGGACATGCGAGACGACAGAAAACTCCAGTGTGGCGGGGAAATCCCGGTTGCGCCCCGGTTGTTCATCGGCGCTGCCGAGAATCCTTTTGCCGACCCTTTTGAGTTCAGGGTGCCACGTCTGGCCAAGAAAGTCACGGCCGGGGCAGACTTCATACAAACCCAGATTGTCTACAACGTTGATAAGTTCGCTGAATGGATGAAGGGAGTCCGCGACCGGGGACTGCATGAACGGGTGAAGATACTGGCCGGGGTCGCACCCATTAAGTCTATGGGTGCCGCCAGGTATATGAAGACCAGGGTGCCTGGAATGGACGTGCCGGACAGCGTCATTGAGCGGCTTCAGGGAGTGACCAAAGAGCAGGTGTCCAGGGAGGGCATCAAGCTCTGCGTTGATATCATCAACCAGGTGCGGGAGATCGAAGGTGTGGCAGGTGTTCACGTCATGGCCATCGAGTGGGAGGAGATTGTTCCCGAGATCGTGGAGACAGCCGGCCTGATGCCGCGTCCCAGATTTGACCAGTGATGAGTGCCTGCGGTTCCTCTTCGCCCGGCTCCCGGCAGCAGGGCTACGAGCTTTCCTACCGCCTTGCCCGCGAGCAGTTTGAGGGGATCGGTGATCTTCAGGAGCAATGCCGCAGGAGCGGTGCTCAGTACGCGAGTGCCAACAGGATAATTCTGGACTATCTCAATCAGCCATATCACATCAGCCTGCCTGAGATCGAGATCACACTGGAAGGAAGCCAGGCCGAGGTCTCGTTGAAGGACAGGATCCTGATACTACACTATTTCACCCTGGCAAAGGGGACTCCGCCGTCGGGGAAGCTAGTTACTTATAGGCAGTTGCCGGGAGGTACCAGCTATTTCGCCGCCTTCTCACAGAGGGCGATACGCCCCCTGGTTAGGCGATTCGGGTCGGATCCTGAGTCACTGATAAGCACGGCCGCGAAGCTTGGTGGTCTCAGGGCAGACCATGGCGACGTGTCGGTGACCATCAACGTCTTCCCACACGTGTCCGTGACCCTGGTGCTGTGGAGAGGCGACGACGAAGTCGAAGCAAATGGCAATGTGTTGTTTGATGCCAGTGCTTCTGATTATCTATGCACGGAGGATCTAGCCGTGGTTACCGAGACCATAGTCTGGAAACTGGTCAAGGATACTTCCTCTCGCTGATTGGTTGTTCACGAGAGGCCAATGAATATGGAGGTAGTATGACAGAGCACTTGTCAGGGATACTGTCAGGTTATCGGGGTGCTAGAGGGGAGTTGATACCTATTCTCCAGAAAGTTCAGGAGAGGTTCGGTTATCTGGCGGAAGATGTGATGGATGAGGTTGCTGCCTTCACGGGTGTGGCCAAGAGCAATGTATTTGGCGTAGCCTCTTTCTATAACCAGTTTCGCTTTGACCCGCCGGGTAGAAACCAGATTACTGTGTGCCGGGGCACTGCTTGCCATGTACAGAACGCGCCCGCCATCATCGATGAGCTCAGAAGGCAACTCAGGATTGAGGTAGGAGGAACGACCCCTGATCGTGAGTACTCTCTGGAAACAGTAGCGTGTATTGGCTGCTGTGCACTGGCTCCTTGTCTGAAGGTCAATGAGGATGTGCATGGCCGGCTGACGCCTGAAAAAGCACGAAAGCTGTTCTCTCACCCCGAGACAGAGAAAGGAGGGCAGGATGTCCAATAGTCAACGCACCGTGCTCGTTTGTCAGGGAACAGGCTGTGTCTCGGCCGGGGCGGAGCAGATATACTCCTCCTTAGAAGCGGAGATCGCCAGGTCGGGTCTGAAGCAGAGCGTTCAGCTTAAACACACCGGGTGCCACGGCTTCTGCCAGCAGGGGCCTCTCGTTGTGGTCGAGCCGGATGGTATTTTCTACGCAAGGGTTCAGACAGGCGATGCCCTGGAGATTGCTCAATCTCTGTTGGGCACGGGAGATGTCGTTACCCGCCTGTCATACCGCGATCCTGTTACCGGAGAGCCTATCCCCTATTACCGCGACATACCGTTCTACGGCAAACAGCAGCGCACCATTCTGAAGAACTGCGGCAAGATCAACCCGGAGAGCATCGATGATTACCTTGCGGTTGATGGATACCGGGCATTGCGCAAGGCGCTCTTTGAACTCGCTCCCGAAAAAGTGGTTGAGGAGGTAAAGCGTTCAGGGTTGAGAGGACTTGGTGGTGCAGGATTCCCGACGGGTCGGAAGTGGGAGACCTGCCGCCAGGCGGCGGGCGAGCCCAAGTATGTGGTCTGCAACGCCGATGAAGGTGACCCGGGGGCGTTTCAGGACCGCTCAACGTTGGAGGCGGACCCTCATTCGGTCCTGGAGGGGATGATCATAGCTGGCTATGCGATCGGTGCAAGGCAGGGCTACGTCTATGTTCGAGCAGAGTATCCACTGGCGGTGCAGCGCCTGCAGACTGCCATTGTGCAGGCCAGAGAGAAGGGTTACCTCGGCAGTGATATCATGGGTAGCGGGTTTGGCTTTGACGTAGAGATCTTCCAGGGCGCGGGGGCTTTCGTCTGTGGCGAGGAGACCGCCCTCATCGCCTCAATTGAAGGAAAGAGGGGCATGCCCAGCTTCCGACCTCCCTTCCCTGCAGTATCAGGATTGTGGGGCAAGCCGACCTTGCTCAACAACACCAAGACCTATGCCAGCATCCGCTGGATCATCGGGCAGGGGGCTGACTGGTTTGCCGGTCGCGGTACCCAGAAGAGCAAAGGTACCGCTGTCTTTTCGCTGACCGGCAAGGTCTCAAACTGCGGACTGATAGAGGTGCCCATGGGAACCATCCTCCGCGAGATCATCTACGAGATCGGTGGCGGAATTCCCGCAGGCAAGGCGTTCAAGGCTGTGCAGACTGGCGGTCCCTCCGGCGGGTGTCTTCCGGCCAGTATGCTGGATACACCGGTTGACTTCGACTCTCTGGCGGCGGTGGGGTCGATCATGGGCTCCGGGGGCATGGTGGTGCTGGATGAGGATACCTGCATGGTGGACGTGGCTCGTTACTTTCTGGACTTCACTCAGAGGGAATCCTGCGGCGAGTGTTCTCTGTGCAGGATAGGCACGCTTCAGATGTTGGAGATCCTGAAGGCCATTACCGCCGGCGAGGGCAAGCCTGAGGATATCGATCTGCTCATTGAGCTGGGCGAGGCGATAAAGAAGGGCTCGCTCTGCGGTCTGGGGCGCACTGCTCCCAATCCGGTACTGACCACCATCCGCTATTTCCGTGATGAATACGAAGCCCATATCCATGACAAGAAGTGTCCTGCCCGGGTCTGCAAGGAACTCATCTCCTATCGTATCTCGCCGGATAAGTGCAAGGCCTGCCTGATATGTGGCCGCGAGTGCCCGGTAGGTGCCATCAGGGGCGAGAAGAAGCAGGTGCATGTCATCGATCAGGACAAGTGTATTCGCTGTGGCGTGTGCATGAGCGTGTGTCCCGAGCGTTTTGCTGCGGTGGAGTGTATCCCGGGCAGACTCACAAATGGAGGCGAACAATGACTCATGAGATCTCGCTTGTTGTTGACGGTACCAGGATCAAGGCAGCGCCCGGGGATACCGTACTGAAGGCTGCGCTCAGGCAGGGCATCTATATCCCGCATCTCTGCTATCATCCCGAACTCGAATCTCAAGGGGGATGCCGGCTGTGCCTGGTGGAAATCGAGGGCAGAGGGCTGACCGTCTCCTGTAAGGTGCCCGTCGAGGAAGGCATGGTGGTGGTGACAGACAACGCTGAGATCAACAAGGTCCGTCGCATTGCCGCAGAGCTCTTGATTGCTGACCACGATGGTGATTGCCTGGAGTGTTTCAAGAATACCGACTGCAAGCTTCAGGAAGTGGCTGCATACATCGGCATTGACGAAGAGCGCCTGGGCCGGCTCAGACAGGTGCCCAGAAACTTTCCTGTCGATGACTCCAACCCCTTCTTCATCCGCGATCTGAACAAGTGCATACTCTGCGGTA
>Ga0209498_1000863_pt1 | contig 18683 bp, 15 predicted proteins | sample WalLakDeSediment_FD_184131 | JGI IMG/M metagenome (GOLD analysis project Ga0209498, IMG submission 184131) | Lake sediment microbial communities from Walker lake, Nevada to study Microbial Dark Matter (Phase II) - Walker Lake 11/02/13 Deep... | ecosystem: Environmental > Aquatic > Freshwater >... | reverse complement strand
AAATAATTTGAAGCGAAAAACCCCTGGCGTTATCCGCTTAAAAGTACCGGGAAATAAAACAATAAAATGGCAGGATATGATCAGGGGTGAGATTAGTTTTGAATCTAAAGATGTTGACGATCAGGTTTTAATTAAATCAGACGGGTTTCCCACATATCATTTGGCTAATGTTGTTGATGATCATGAAATGGCCATAACTCATGTGATCAGAGGTGAAGAATGGCTTTCTTCCACGCCAAAACATTTGTTGATTTATGAAGCTTTTGGCTGGCAGGCTCCGAAATATGCGCACCAATCATTGCTTTTAAACCCCGACCGTTCTAAATTGAGCAAAAGGCAAGGAGATGTGTCTGTTGAGGATTATTTAGCCAAAGGTTATCTCAAAGAAGCTTTGCTTAATTTTTTGGCTACAATTGGCTGGACAGAATCCAAAGCTAGCAGCCAGGAGATTTACAGCTTGCAGGAATTGATTGAAAAATTTGACCTTAAACGGCTTAATAAATCAGGAGCTGTCTTTGACCTGGAAAAGCTTGATTGGCTTAATGGCTGTTATATCAGGCAAATGCCGCTGGCAAAATTAGTTAAGCTATGCCAGCCATATTTGCCCCAGATTAAAGATAAAAAATTACTGGCAAAAATTGTCAAGGTTGAGCAGGAAAGGCTTAAAAAAATATCTGATATTAGCCAAGATATTGATTTCTTTTATAAAGAGCCTGATTATAATCCCGAACTTTTAATTTGGAAAAAATCTAACAGGGATGCGGCTTTGGAAAATTTAGTCAAACTGGAAGATTTTTTACTTTCTTTGCCGGAAAAAGATTTTGCCGAAGTTGAAATTTTGGAAAAAAATATTATAGATTGGATTAAAAAAAATAATTACAGGGTAGGGGACATGCTTTGGCCTATGAGAGTTGCTTTGTCTGGCTTGCAAAATTCGCCCAGCCCGTTTGAAATTGCCTGGGTTTTGGGCAGAGAAGAAACTTTAAAAAGAATAGACAAGGCGCAAAAGAAGCTAAAATAAAAAATTGGATTTTGTTTGGCGAAAAAAAATGTTTAACGCTATCGTTAAACATTTTTTTTCGCTGAATTTAATTTATTAATAAAAATAGTATTATCGTAGCCTGTGTAATTTCCTAATCGCTGAAATTTTGCTATAATATAAATAAGATGAAAAAAGGCCAAAATTTCATTTGTTTTATAATTTTAGGCTTATTGGTTTTAAGTTCAGGTTTTGTTGTTGCTTCAGAGAATGATAATATATACGCTAATTATCCGGAGCTTGAAGAAATAAACAGGCAAATAGAGGAAAATAAGAATAAAATTGAAAATTTGAAAAAAGCCGCTGAAGAATACTCTCAAAAAGCTGATGAGTATAAAAAACAGGCTGTTTCATTGCAAAACCAGCTAGCTATTTTAGATAACCAGATCCTTAAGATTGAATTAGATATAAAGACTTTGCAGCTGCAGGTTGATAAAGCAATGCTGGAAATTAAAGCCATGGATTATCAGATTGACAGGGGAGAATCGGAAATTAATAGCCACAGGGAAAATTTAGTTGAGTATATTAAAGTAATTGATAAAAATGACAGGCGCTCTTATTTGGAAATTTTAATTTTAAACAATTCTTTTGCTGAATTTTTTAGCCAGCTTAATTATTTGGAAAGCCTACAGAATAATATCAAACAAACAGTTGACCGTTTAAAATTTTTAAAACAGGCTTTGGAAGTCCAAAAGGCTGACAAGGAAAGGCAGAAAAAGGAATTGGAATCTTATAAAGAACAGCTGAAAGTCCGGGAAACAAAACTTAAAGATGAATTAGCAATTAAAGAGATATTGCTTTTAGAGACCAAATCTTCTGAGATTAAATTCCAGAATTTATTGGTTGAATTAAAGCAGAAACAAAATGAGATAGATTCGGACATTTTGAATTTGCAAGAACAGGCTAAAGAAAAAATCAAGAGGCTGCGCAGCGGTTCAGACGAGCCCAGGTCTACTTTATTAGATTGGCCCTTGCCGCCGCCCCATGTAATTACAGCTTATTTTCGCGATCCAGAATATCCGTTTAGAAATATCTTTGAACATCCAGGCATTGATTTAAGAGCCAAGCAGGGGACTCCGATCAAAGCGCCGGCTCCTGGTTATGTAGCTAGGTCCAGAGACGCTGGCATGGGGTATAGTTATATTATACTTATCCACGATAATGGCATTTCCACGCTTTATGGCCATGTAAGCGCGATTTATGTTAAAGAAGATACTTATGTAAATTATGGCGATATCATCGGCTTAACAGGCGGTATGCCTGGCACAAGAGGCGCAGGCCCCTTAACCACAGGCCCTCATTTGCATTTTGAAGTCAGGTTAAATGGCATTCCGGTTAATCCGTTGGAATACCTTCCTTAATAATAACAAATAACAAAACTCAAAAGACAAAATAAATTAAAAATTTAAAATTTAAATAATAAAAATTTTCGATTTTGTGCTTAGGATTTAAGATTTATTTTGTTTTTTGTGCTTTGATTTTTGAATTTAAAAAAATATGTATCAAACAACTTCAGACAAAGTCATAGCCTTTATCTGGGCTTTTGTGACTAAATATCTTGTTTGGCTGGTCAGTATCGCAGTTCTTGTGCTTTGGTATTTTTATCCCGGATTTTTTGAGCAATTGGGCCAGTTTTTGCTATTCTGGCTGCCGGCGATAATTTTACTATCAGCCTTTATTTTTGCTTTATTAAATCACAAATTCAGGTTTGACCGGGACAGGGAGCAGGGATTGGAGCAGTATGATATAACTGTTACCAGTTTTGAATTTTATTTGGTTGATACTATTGTTTATTTGGGGACAATAAGCATTTTAGCTTTGGGTTATATTTTGAGGGAAAAAGGCGTTGATGCGGTGGATTTGATCAACGCTTTAATTTTTTTCCTCTTGTCCAATTGTTTAAAACAAATTTTTTATAAAAAGATTTTAAGATGAAAGAAAATAAAATAAAATCATTTTTAAAATTGGTAATGTTTTTATTTTGCATAGTATATGTTTTTTTCTTCCTATTTTATGCAAATGTTTCTGCGGCTGAAACTTGCGAACAAAGATACTCAGATGGAGTATGTAAAGATGAAAGCGATTGCCAAGATCATAAAGATGTTAGCGCAGGGCTTTGCCCGAATAATAAAATTTGTTGTTTTAAATCTGCGGCTGATCCCCAATTAGATTTGCAGGTGCCAATCTTTGGTTATACAAAGGCTAAAAATTTGGCGGAATACATTACTAAAATTTATGAATACGCTCTTTTTGTTTTGGTCCCATTAGCCATCGTGGTTATTATTTGGGCTGGTTTTCTCTGGTTATTGGCTGGCGGTGATGTGCCAAAAATTTCAAATGCTAAAAAATATATTTCCGGAGCAGTAACAGGATTAATAATAGCTTTTTTGAGTTATATTATTTTGTCTTTTTTCGGTCTTACCACATTAACTTCCCTTCAGATAGAATATATTGAAGAAATTCCCTCGGAAGATCTAAACATACCACTTAATCCAGCTATAGATAAGAATTTTGCTACAGAATTAAGTTTAACTCCGACTCCCGGATCCATTTATTGCCCTAAAAGTGGCGGAGCGGCTGTTATGGAGCAAATTACTAAATCAACATATGGGAAGGTTACTTATAGATTTGGAGGAAAGGGGGGGAGGCCTCCTTATAGCGAAATAAAATCCCAATATATGCAATATAATACTTATTGCCCCTCGGGAACTGTTTGTTTGGATTGTTCTGGTTATGCCAATTTTGTGATAAAATGTGCTGGTTTAAAATCATATGGAGGAGGTACTTTTCATATTTTTGGTTGTGGCCAATGTCGTAATAGCGAAGTGATAAGAAGCTTTACTGCAACAAGCGTAAATGGGATACCATTAAAACCAGGCGATCTGGTTGGCTACCCAACCGGTTGTGAAAAGGATGTTATCGGACATGTTTGGGTATATGTTGGAAATGGTGTGCTTTATGAAAGTCGCGGAGGGCATACAGGTAGGCAACCTGGCAATGCTATAAGAGCTACTCCTTTTGGAAAATATAATTGGTTAAATAAAACAAAATGTATAAGAAGAATATAATAGTTAATATAATTTTTTTAAAAATATTTACAGTTTTGTTTTTATTTTTTTTGCCTTTCGCCATCTTTGCCCAAGAACCTTGTGAAACAAAATATCCTGACGACGGCAAATGCAAGACTGATTGTGAGGCAGGGGAGTATCATGATGATACAGCTGGATTATGCGCTACTGGCAAGTGTTGCCATAAATATGCGGCAGCGGTGGATTTAGCTTTGCAGGTGCCTATATTTCAATATACAAAAGCTGAAAATATCGCAGAATATTTAGTTAAAATCTATAATGTCTCATTATTTGTCATAATCCCGATTATAATTTTAGTTATAATATATTCGGGGATAATGTGGATTTTCGCTGGGGTAAAGCCAGATCTAGTTCAAAAATCAAAAAGCCAGATAATTAATGCATTCATAGGTTTGGGATTAATTTTATCTAGTTATATAATATTATCTGTATTTAGATTAACTGAATTAAGAGCGCCACAAATTGAATTTATAAAACCAATAGAAGTTATACCAGAGGCTACCTATACAAATATTACCGGACAACCTGTAAAATCTAAAAGCGAATATTATGCCTTAGGAGAACAAATTGCCAAGGAAAAAGGGCTGCACCCATGTTTTATGAAAGTTATGATAGACATGGAATCGGGCGGAAGAGCAAATGTTATCGGCCATGATGAAAACGCCAGAAATGAAGCTGCTAAAAAAGGTAAAGTTCCGGCCAGAAGAGAATTTCTAAAATCAGGAAAAACCTTCAAGGGAGTCTCATTTTCTCCGATGGCATCTGCTCCCTATGATTCAACGCAGAAAAACGATGATACCCCTGTTTGCGATAAAGAGGATTTATGTTTAGATTGGCGTTGGAGTCATGGCATTGGCTTGAGTCAATTTACTATTTCAGGCACTGTTGCTTCTACGGCTTTGGGTAAATGGTGTAAGTCAGGAGTGCCTAGCCGAGCTTTTGGAGGCAAGTGTTATACCGCGAAAGAATTATTTGATCCTAAGGTATCACTAGGAATAGGAGCGGATATGTTAAAGAGGTATCCTACGAGCAGGGCATATGCTGGTTTTAAAGCCTATAATGGTTCTGATGAATATGCTAGAGACGCTAAAGCTAGATTTGATAAATGTTGCGCTGAAAGGGGAGGATGTTAATATTCTATGATGTCTTATTGATTATCGCCTATGCATAAGAATTTAAAAATGATGAGAAAACAAAGCAAAAAAAATTTTATAATTATAATAATATTTTTGTTTTTTATTTTTTTGCCTGTTTCTCTTTTTGCCCAGGAACCTTGCGAAACAAAATACCCTGATGACGGCAAATGCAAGACTGATTGCGAGGCAGGGGAGTATCATGATGATACTGCTGGATTATGCACAACCGGCAAGTGTTGCCATAAATATGCTGAACCAGTAAATATTACTTTGCAAGTCCCTTTATTTGGCTATGTAAAAGCCCAGAATATCGCTGAATATATAATGACTATTTATAATACTGCTTTATATATTGTGGTGCCGATTATAATCGTGGTTTTGATATTTTCTGGCGCGCTTTGGGTTTTGTCCGGAGGAGACAAGGAAGTTATCTCAAAAGCTAAAAGCAGTATAATTAGCGCTTTTATAGGTTTGGGGATTGTTTTATTCAGTTATGTTATTTTGTCATTTTTCGGATTGACTGAACTAAGAGTTCCGCAAATTGAATATATAGATCACGAGGAAGATTTTGACATGGAACGCGTGGATTATAATAAAGGAGGTGTTTCTGGCGCTACAAATTATGAAAGCGTTGGCGGAAGTTGCTTTCCTGTTGTTACTGGAAGTTTAAAGCGTATAAGTTGGAATTTTGGATCGCCCAGGTCATCGAAAAGCGTAGCCGGCGCTCGTTGTCATGCTGGCGTAGATATTTATACTCAATCCCCAGGGCATGTAGTAGCAATTGCTGATGGGGTAGTTAAAAATATTTATCGTTTTATAACTTGTTCAAGAGGCTGGGGCGGTCCTGGTGAGACAAGTGCTGTGTTAATTTATCATTCATCTTTAGGAGCAACTGTTAATTACGGGGAAATAGATACTGCGAAAGTTGCCGTAAAAAAAGGACAGAATGTTACTGCTGGGCAATTTTTAGGAGTAGCTAGTCACTGCGGTATGCTTCATTTTGAATTATATCAAGGGCAGGTTTCTAGCAGTAAGGCTTGGTATCCTCCTACGCCAATTTCCCAAGCAAATGAATGTAAAATGAAATTCACTCCGCCGGCACCAATTATGGATCCCTCAAACACTATTAAAGAATTACAGGGGAAAATGTGCGGTAAAAATTAGTTTTTTGCGACACATGAGCAATTTACATTTAATAAAAATGCAAGAAATTTTTGAAGTCGCCTGTAAATGCTTAAAAGTTGCGGGCTTTACTTTTAGAGTTATGAACCGCCAGGCGCCAGTCAATACTGCCCGGAATTTTAAAGTTGGGTACACTAATTTAAAGACAAAAGTCATTGCTATTGATATCCTGACGCCTAAAAGAAGGCAGCCTAAGAGCATTAATTCAATTTTACGCATCTTAGCCCATGAAATAGCTCATCATCAAAAAAAGCCCTATAAACAGTTTTATAAGGGCAAAATTATTACCAGGAGCCATTATCCGGCATTTTATAAACAAGTTAATAAAAATATTGCCAAATTTAAGAAGGATAGGGAATTGGGGGTGTATTTTCAATAAAAAAATACAAACAGTTATTCAGAGCGAAGCACGGAACCCTTGAAATTATGGATCCTTCCCTTTGTTCCAGATGACATTAAGGACTGTTTGTCTTTTTTTATTTGTTTATTCGATAGAGAAGTGGGTGTTAAGGCCATATTTACAAATATAATAGAGACGCACAATATATCTTATACGACGCCAAATAATGTGATCTAGTGATTTTATTCTTAATTTATTTAATTTAACCAATATTATTATATAGTATTTTTACGTATTCTTATATCTTTTATCTTTTTTATTAAAATGTTTATTTATCTTTTTATTATTTGAGTTTCTTTGCTTGAGTTTCTTTGCCTATATTATTATTTATTTTTTAAATTTAATAATTTTTTTATTAAATAAATCTTTTTTGAATTTACCATATTTAATAATATTGTTTTTGGTGTTTAGTATAAAAAAATAGCTAATTTTAGCTATTTTTTTATACTAATGATTCTAAGTAAGTCAATTTGGCTGTTGACAAGAAAACAATTATATGGTATACTTTATTATCTTAAAAGGAGGAAAAATGGCCAACAAAACAGAAAATAAGATCCGGTGTCCTTTTTGCGGCAGTCTAATGACGATCCTTCCGGATCGCGAGCAAGTCCAGTGTTTTAGCTGCAAATCCCCTTACAGGCTTGAGCTGCTAATCCGCTGGAATTTGCTGCCAGCTGCCACAACCCCCATAGTTTAAAATTCTATGGGGGATTTTTTTATACATTTTATTTTTTAAAATTATTTCATTTTATAATAAACACTCTCCCCCAGCCTTAAATCAATATAATCAACCGCTCTTAGATTTTCTTTTTTTATTTTTTCAGCGATTAAAATGTTTAGGCGGTTTAATTGGTTGGTTAGAGAATCAGCCAAATTAAAATAAATTTTCCAATCGCCTTCATTTTCTATGATGAGATATTGGGGCAAAATATTGGGTACGCTGATTTTTTTAATCCTCAAATATTCGCTTTTTCTTGCTTCATTAGCCAGATTTAATATAAATTCTATATCTCCTTGTTTTAAAACATAATCCCCTAGGTTTACTGGTTCTGGCGCTAAATTATCTATTTTTAAAAAATCATTATTATAGCTATTATCCTCCAGGGGGGCTAAATCGCCAATTTGAAAAATTTTAGGAGTTTTTAGCTTGTGGAATCTTTTTATGATTATTCCCTGCTTGCCAATTAGGTATTCTTGGCCGTCAGTTATCCATTTTAAAACAGCTTCTTTTTCATTTATAATTATCCTTAGGGTATTAGGCAAAATTTTTTCTATTTTAATGTCGTCCAAAAGGATTGCTTGATTAATTTTTTGTCTTAAATTCTTACGGCTGGAAATAAAAATATTTTTATTTTTAAAAACAAAAAAACGCTTTTGATTTAAAAAATTATTGGTCAAATCCAGAAGATCTTCAGTGGAAATAATTTGGTTGCCGTAGATTTCAATATTAGTTATATGATAAAAATCAGAAAAAATAAAAAAATACAGGCTGGAGACTATAATTATAATTAAAATAAGATTAATCAGGCGAAAAAACTTGAATTGCAGGATGCCCTTTTTTATTTTTAACGGGTTGCGGTAGCGCGCGCTCCTTTCTATTTTATACTTTTTGGAAAATAGGAGGTTTTTTCTTTTGGGGCGATTTTTAAATAGGCCTGTCAAAGAATATTTTTTCATTATGAAAATAATTTAGCTTTTTAAAAATTTAAAATCACTTTTATTTGGGTCCGATTTTATCCTGATTATTTAAGTAAGGACGCAAAACTTCAGGCACTGTAATAGAACCGTCTTTGTTTTGGTAATTTTCCAATATGGAGATTAAAAAGCGCGGACTGGGAACGGCTGTATTATTAATCATATGAACAAAATTTTTGTTCTTTTTAGAGTTTTTATATCTGACATTTAAGCGCCGTGATTGCCAATCTAAAAAATTGGAAGCCGAGCCTGTTTCGCCATAGCCGTTTTTGCTGGGAATCCAGGCTTCGATATCAAACATTTTATATTTGCCTGCGCCCATATCTCCGGTACAGATTTGCAATATGCGATAAGGCAATTTTAAGTCTTGATGCAATTCTTTTGAGATTTCAATCATCTCCAGGTGGATTTTATCTGATTCAGCAATATCCGCTTTGGTTAAGCAAACTTGTTCAACTTTCATAAATTCATGGACACGATAAATCCCTTTTGTGTCTTTGCCATAACTGCCTATTTCGCTGCGATAGCATTGGGAAAAGCCGGCAAATTTAATGGGTAGCTGTTTTTCCTCTAAAATTTCATCAGCATAATACGCCAATAGAGATGGTTCGGCTGTGCCGATTAAAAATTTACTTTCTTTTTGCATTGACCCGTCTGATAGTTTGTCTGCATTTTCTAATTTATAAATCTCATCAGTTTCTGGATTATAAGTTTTACCTTTGAAATAACCGCTGCCAAATAGGACAAATTCTTTGACTATAGTTGGTGGAATAATAAGAGTAAATCCTTTAGCTATTAATTTGTTTAAAGCAAACATCATTAATCCCATTTGTAGCATTACAGCTTCATTTTTAACATAATAGCCTCGATAACCGCTTACTTTCGCTCCCCGCTCCAAATCAAGCAAATCTAAACCTTCAGCCAGTTCAATATAAGTTTTGGGCTTAAAATCAAATTTGGGCGGCTTGCCCCATTTAAAAATTTCAACATTGTCGTTTTCATCTTTGCCAATGGGAGTATCAGCCGACGGAATTGTCGGCACTTTGACCATTATTTCTTCAAATTGTGCTAGGAGTAAGTTATATTTGCTTTCAAGACTGGCTAATTTGTCTTTCAATGCCCTCCCCTCTTTTATTAGCGCAGAAGTTCTCTTTTTAGGATCTTTAAGCAAATTAGCGTTTTCATTGCGTTGGTTGCGCAAATTGTCCATTTCCTGAATTAATTTGCGCCTTTGGTCGTCTAATTTTAATAATTGGTCCCAATCAATGACGATTTTTTTATTTTTCGCAGCTGTTTTCAATTTTTTTAAATTCTCCCGGAGGTAATTTATGTCTAGCATATTTTTATAATTTTAGATTTTTAGATTATAGTGTTTTAGATTGTAGATTTTAGATTTTTAATACCAAAATTCTAAAATGCTAAAGCACTAAAATTCTAATCCTATTTTAGCAAAAATTGACAATTTGGGCAAGGTTTTATAAGATAAAATAGTTCTTTACAATAAAGTTATAAGGAGGAAAAATGAGCGGCTTATCAGGAGTTTTTGCGGTTAAGGGGGCTTGTATTTATGATCTTTATAATTTACTGGGAGATCTTGAGCACTTGGGTCAGGCAATCGGCGGTATTTTTACCAGGCAGGGCAATGGACTTTATAAGGAGATCCATTCTATTGATAAGGTTCCTTTTTTACCGAGATTTGAAGAATATATAGATAAGCTTCCCGGCAATTTGGGCATTGGTGTTTGCAGTTCTGCGGATGTTCAGCCACTGAAGTTTGATACTAGAATCGGCAGCTATAGCATTGTAGTTCAAGGCAACTTTCAAAACCTTCAGCAGATTGGCGATGATTTGAAAGAACAAGGCCATAATTTTCAAGAAAAAACCTGGGATGAAAAAAAGGAAACTTGGCATTATAATAAGGCTGAAGTTTGCGGAGAAGTCATAAGTACCGGCTCTAATTTGGTTGATGGCATTAAAAAGCTTTGGCAGATGATTTCGGGTCAAGGTTCAATCAACCTTTTGCTCATGACTGCTGATGGCATTTTTGCTGCCAGGGATCCTCGTGGCACTTTTAGTCTCACTTTAGCCAGAAAAGATAATTCTTATGCTGTGGTTAGCGAAACAACTGGCTTGGATAATCTGGATTATGAAATTGATAGAGAACTAAAAGCCGGAGAAATTGTTTTCATTGATAATAGCGGACCGAAAACTTTTTTAGAAGGGCATAATAGAAGCAAAATCTGCGGTTTTTTGTACGTTTATACAGCTTATCCAGAAGCGATTATTGAATCTAAATGTGTTGAAGATGTTAGGGACAAAACAGGTGCTGCGCTTTGGCAGTCATTTGAGCCTTTAGGTATTGAAATAGATTATATTGCTGGAATTCCTGATTCCGGTTTGGGCCATGCTCATGGAGCCGCCTGTGCTTCGGGGATACCCTTAAAAAGGCCGTTGCGAAAAAAGCGTGGCATTCGCAGTTTTATGTATGTTAGCCAGCGGATGAGAGATTACTCTGCTTTTCACAAAATTAATACCATAGGGCCTGTTATAAGCGGCAAAAGTATTTTTTTAATTGATGATTCTTTAGTGCGGAATACTCAATTGCTGTGGCTGATTAAAAAAATCGGCCGCTGTCGTCCCCAAGATTTAACTTTGGGCCTGGCTTGCGCGCCCTTAATTGAAACATGTATTTTTGAAGAATCAACCCGTAGGCGTGAAGAGCTAGCGACGCGCCGCGCCATGTCAGCAATTGAAGGCAAAAACATAGATGAAATTAAGATAGCTCCTTATCTTGACCCCCAAACTGAACAATACGGGCAAATGGTTGAATGGATCCGCCGAGATGTCAACAAAAAATCACCATGGGATGTTGTTAAGAGAATAATTTACCTTGATGTTAAGCAGAACATCACTGCTATTGGTTTGCCGCCTGACCGCGTCTGCACTTATTGCTGGACAGGACAAGTATAAAAAATAAAAACCCCGAGTTTATCAGAGCTTGGGGTTTTTTTATTATAATTTTATTTTTTTTTAATAATTTCAGCCATTTCAGGATGTTTTTTTATAATTCCCAGATATTTAATATATTCTCCATATACTTTTTCTTCATTTAGGCTGAATATTTTTTTCATAACGCCTCTTTTTTTACTGTCATTAATTATTTTTTCTAGAATTTTAACTGTTTCCTCATGAGTTTTTCCGCTTCTTTCAATAAAAGCCTGATATTTATCAACCAAAGTTAAAATTAAATATTTGTCTAAAAGTTCCAGCGTTATTGCTTCATTAGGAATTTCACCATCAATCATTGCCGGGTCATGGCCTTCCAAAGTATGATGGGTGCTGGAAACAATAATAACATCTCTTGATATTTGATTATCACCGAATTTTTGCAGAAGCTGGTATGTCCAATAATCATGCTCGCGCCATAAGTCTATCATGGTATGTTTATCTAAATCTAATTTTTCTTCTTTCAGAGTATTGTTTTTTTCATCATAAATATGCAGAAATAATGATTGTAAATAATTTACTATTTTGTCACGGTTTGGTAAATTTTCAATTTGAAGAGCCTCTTTGATCAAGATTTGTTTTGGATTCCTGCCTTTAAAATCAGGTTTTTTAGGGTTAAAATAAATTGGATTAAATAGCTGTTCTATCATAAAACGTTCTTCCCTATTTGCATTGGGCGGTCCTGATTTGCCAATATCATGGAAAAGGCAAGAAAGCTTTAGCTCTTCTATGGTGAATTTTATATCATTTTCCTTTTTTAGATCTTGCCATAAAATTTCAACTATTTCTGACATTTTAACGCCGTCATCAAAATGAGAATCCGGCATATTGGCAAGTTCGACTGCTCGTTCAAAAATTTCAGGAAATTTTTCAATTTTAAACCCTGCTTTATGAAATTCATCAAAAACATAATCTTTTTTCTCCAATTTTTCAATTTTTGGTTTTTCGTATGGCATACACAAATTTTTACAAATTTATACAAATTTCGTGATACGAACATACAAATATCATACAAATTTACGAATTTGTACATTTGTATTTGTATAAGATATATATTATATGCAACCTTTTAATTTGTAAAGATGGGAGATTTTTTACTCGAGCTATTTTTCAGGTTTCATTAGAGGGAAAATTTGGCACTCGCGGGCTGTTTTATTTTCCAAAAAAGAAAATAATCTTTCTGAGAAGCCAAATCCGGCTGTTGGCGGCATGCCGTATTCTAAAGCTTCAATAAAATCCTGATCATGCATCTGCGCTTCTTTATCCCCTGCCTCCCGCATTTGCGCTTGCTGGGCAAAACGCTCCTCTTGGTCAATCGGATCATTTAATTCAGAATAGCCATTGCCCATTTCTGAACCGGCCAGGATTATTTGGAATCTTTGGACTCGATTAGGATTTTTTAAATCCTTTTTGGCTAAAGGTGAAACCTCAATTGGATGGTTAATAACAAAAACAGGGCCGGCAATGGTTTTGCGGACTTGCTTCCATAAAATGTCAATTAGCCGTGCTTTTGCCAAATTAGAATCAAAATCTATTTTTAATTCTTTAAGTTTTTTAATCAGAGCTTCTTTAGTTATTTTGGTCACGTCAATATCAAAATCAGTTTTAATTTTTTGCACATAATCAATTTGAGCCCACTCCTGAGAAAAATCGATTGTAAAGCCGGCAATCTCAAATTTCAGTTTGCCATAAGTTTCTTTGATGATTTTTTTATACATTTTTTCAGTTAGCCTCATCATATCTTGATAATCAGCATAGGCCCAATAACACTCCATTTGGCTGTAATCCTGCAAATGTTCGCGGCTTAGGCCTTCGTTTCTAAATTGCCGGCCGATTTCAAAAGTTTTTTCAAATCCGGAGACCATCAGCCTTTTTTGCCATAATTCACCCATGGAAATTCTTAAATATAGATCCATATCTAATGCGTTATGGTGAGTAATAAAAGGTTCGGCATCAGCGCCGCCGGCTGTGGTTTCCAAAACAGGAGTTTCAACTTCTAAAAAACCTTCATTTCTCAAAAAATCTCTGGTTGTCTGCCAGAATTTTGCTTTGCGGTAAAAAAGCTCTTTTAATTCCGGATTGGCGATAAAGTCAAGGTACCTTTTCCTTAATTTAATTTCTTCGTCTTTTAAGCCATGCCATTTTTCTGGCAAAGGCAAAAGGGCTTTGGCTAATAGAATGTAATTTTTAACTAAAATTGAGATTTCACCCTTTTTAGTCTTGAAAATTTCTCCGTCTACGCCGATAAAATCTCCTATATCTAAATTTTTAATAAACCATTTGTAATCTTCTGGTTTTATTTTGTCGCTTTGAAGTACAATTTGCATTTTGCGCGATTCGTCCATCAAATGGCAAAAACAAAGCTTGCCCATATCCCTAATGGTTATGATCCTGCCGGCGGTTTTTACTTTAGCGCTGATCTTAGAGTTATATGCTTCGGCTAAGGAATTTTTTTTATCAAATTTTGCAGGATAAGGATCTATCCCCTCTTGTTTGATTTTATTTAATTTGGCCAAGCGGATTTTGCGTTCATCTTGTGACATAATATTTTGTTTGGTTAGGTAATTAGTTTATTGGGTTTGTTATATAATATAAAAAAATTGACTAATAAGTTTTAAGTTGCCTACTTTTTTATTTTATCTAATTTCAGCAAAAACGTCAAAAGCCGCGCTTTTTTATATAAGCGCGGCTTTTAAGCAGATCGGCAAATTAGTTGTTTATTCAATCTTTATTATTTTATATTTAACTGTGCCGGCCGGAGCTTCAACTTCCACGGTTTCACCTTTTTTTCTGCCAATAAAAGCTTGGCCAATCGGTGATTCATTGGAAATCAAACCTTCTGAAGGATTAGCTTCGCTTTGGCCAACAATAGTAAATTCCCTTTCCTGGCTGTCATATTTTACTTTAATAGTGTCTCCAATTTCAACGATATTTTTGGAGCCTTTTTCATTGTTGATTAGGACGGCATTATTTAAGATTTCTTCTAATTCCCTAATTTTAGCTTCATTTAAACCCTGGTCGTCTTTAGCTTCATGGTATTCTGCGTTTTCTGAAAGATCGCCTAATTTAATGGCTTCTTCTATGCGATGGGTAATTTCTTTTCTTCTGACGGTTTTTAAATATTCTAATTGTTTTTTTATTTTTTCCAGACCTTCTTGGGTAAGATATTTTTCTCTAGTCATTTTTTATTTTTTATTATTAAGCATTAAATACATAGTATATAAAATAACAAAGCCTTAAAAACCAGTCAAGCTTTTATCCACATGGCTTTAAAGGCATGTTTTTTAAACTGGAACAATGCTTTTAATATTTTAAATCGCTTGTTTTTTTATAATTTGAAAAATTGAAACTGTAACCATAAGATAGCCTATGCCCAAGGGATGATTTAAGTATGGACTAAAAGCATGAGTAACTAGTAAAACAACTAAACCGATAAAAAAGCCAAGGTTCAGGAATTTAAAATTAACTGAATTGAAATTTTTAAGGCCGAGGTGAAAAATTTGACCGAGAAAAATCAGATAAATCAAAAGGCCCAAAATACCCATTTCAGTTATAGTATCAAGATAGCCCCATTCAAAAGTATAAGTAGTGTACCAACCTTCGGGGTTTTGTTCGTTTTTAATCCGAGGGTCTTCTGTTTGATAAGTGACAGTAGTGCCAAAACCAGTGCCAAGAATAAGATTTTTTTTGTTTTTTTCTAAAAGATCGGGCAATAAATTCCAGCGGCTTGATACTCCTGCTTCTCCGGAAATTGTTTTTAGCCGGTCGCTTATCATTGATGCGGTAAAGGCAGCAGATGGTTTGGGGATTGGAAAATTAATAATCAGAAGCATTAGCAAAAGGCTGGTTATTCCAGCGCAAAATATAATCAAAAGGGTCTGGAAAATCTGGAGAATTTTTTCTCTGTTTAAAACAGCCAGGAAAATAAAAAAGGCAATAAAGCCGCTTATTTCAGCAATCCAAAAACTGCGTGAAAAACTAATCAAAACAGAAGTTTGGGCAAAAACAAGAATTAAAAAAAGAAAAAGCAAATATTTGTCTTTGATAATTTGCTTAAACTTTTCCTGTTTTAGCATAAAAAGTCCTAAAATCAAACTGGCAGCTATAAAAATTATAATTAAGCCATAAATTTGCGATTGTAAAAAAATGCGAAAAAAATTGGCGCCGGCCCAGGTAATTTCTCCGACTCTGGTGTCTCGGATCCAGGTGTAAAGCAAATCAATTAAAGTTTCAAAGCCGTGTGTAAAGATATAAAGGGTGGCAAAAATTTTTAAAGCGACATAAATTAAGGCGCTAAAAAGGATTTTTAAGAAATTAATTATTTGGCGAAAATTGATAAAAACATCAAGAAAGGCAAAAAATAGGCCGAAGTAGAGATAGCCGTTAAAATCAAAAAAAATATCTTTTGGATTATTGCCGTGCAAGAAGCCGTTAATTACCCCGATTCCTATAAATATTAAAAAAATAATAAAACTGCTGTAAAGCGGACCTTTTTCAGGCAGGTTTAAAAAACTTTTAATATTTTTTCGGCGGCGAAAATATTTAAAAAACCAAACAAAAAAAACGATTAAAAAAATGCCTAGGCGTATTGAAGCTCTGAAATTAGCAAGATCAAAATAAAATAAATATCCTTGAGAGCCGATCATTAGTTCAGCCAAGGCAATATAAAGACCGTATTCCAGTTTATATAAAGAAAATAAAAGGACTAAAATTAAGATAAGGATAAAAAAGAAAGCTGAAAGCCAGGCAAATTTAAAGCTGATTAGGGAAAATAATTCAATAATAAATATAGCTAATATTAGCTTAAAGATGTCTTTGTTTACTATTTTTATTAATAAATTTTGAGTTGGGCTTATTGACATTGTTTTTTAGATACGCTATTATTTATTATAATCTTGCTGGAAGCTGAGGTTTTTCCCCAAAAAAATTTGGGCAAGGGTAATATGGTTTTCCGGAGCCATTTTATGTCTACCCAGGTCAGGATGGAATCGTTTTAAGCTGATAGACAGACGGTTGATCACCGGAAGTCTGGCTTTAAACCGCCTCGGCCCTGATATCAAGGGGCTGTCCTGACCGCTTCCAGCCGGCCGAATTCTACCACCTCGTTATTTATTAGCGAGGTGTTTTTTATTTTAAATTTTTGACTGGGTTTTAGATTTTATTTTAAAAGCCTGACTAATCCAGGCCAATAGCAGGCTGACTGGTTTTAATAAACTAATAATCAAATAACCAAATAGCCCGCCATGCTTTTTAAAATAAATTCCCATTCCCCTATTAAACCTTTTCTGTTTTTCCAAACTCATTTGCTGCTGGAAGCTCTTAGCTTCATGATGGATAATTTTTGTTTTTGGCGTGTAAATTATTTTGTAACCTAATTTTTGTATTTTTTTGCATAAATCTAAATCTTCCCACCAGATAAAATAATCCGTATCAAAACCGCCAATTTCTTGAATTATCGATGTTTTGGCAAATATAAAAGCGCCCATAATTTGCTTAACTTTTTGTTCTTTGGAATAATCAAAATTTTTAGCTAAATATTTTTGCAAACATTTTGGCTGGATGAAATGGTGCAGCTTTAAAAGGATTAATAGCTGGTCGCAGAGTCCGGGATTATTTTTAATATTTTTCTGTAAAGCGCCATCCGAATAATTTAATTGGCAAGTTGATAAGGCGATTTTATCATCATTTTCCATCAAATCAAGCATTATTTTAAAAGTATTTTCTGTTAATTCAGTATCTGGATTTAAAAATAGGACATATTTTCCCCTGGCTTGTTCTAGCGCTAAATTATTAGCTTTGGCAAAACCCAGATTTTTATTTGAGGCGGTTAAATTGACTTGGGGGAATTCCATGGCAACCATAACCGCAGAGCCATCTTTTGAGGCATTATCAATTACAAAAACTTCAAATTCTAAATCTTGTGTTTTATCATAAATTGATTGTAAACATTTTTTAAGTAAGTCCTTTACATTCCAGGAGACGATGATGATAGATATGTCCATATTATGAGTTTAAAGCCGAGCTCTGTGTCATTCAGAGCAAGCCCGGAGGGCGAAGCGTGGAATCCAGTACATCTAAGTATCGATTTCTTTCTTAATGCTCGGCTTTGTAATAGTTTCTTCTTTACACCAATCTTCTGATAAATCCTTAAATTCAGGATTTATTTCTTCTATCAAATTTAATTTCTTTGCTCTGCTTAATCCTTTGATTTGCTTTTCTCTTGCAATTGCACAGTTTATATCATTATACTCTTCAAAATAGACTAATTTATTAATATTATATTTGGCAGTAAAACTTTTTTCATTTTCAGAATATTTATGTTCCCAAGCTCTTCTAAATAAATCATTAGTTACCCCAGTATAATTAACTGAATTTGATTTATTCATCATTATGTAAACATGATACTGTTTCATGGTTGATTTTGATTGGATGTAATGGATTCTTCGCTTACGCTCTGAATGACACCGGGGGATATTTTTTCGTAAATCAAATTTAACATTTCCTGCACTCTCCCCTGCCAAGTATTTTTCTTTAAAATTTCTAATTTGCCAGGTGTCAATTCCTTTTTTTCTTTTATGGCTTCATTGACCAACGAATTAAATTCGTCTGGCGATGAGGCGACCTTTATTAATTTGCCAAAGCGTTCAGCGCCTGGCACATCAGTGGAAACAATAGGCAATCCAGCAGCTAGATATTCATAAAATTTCATTGGATCAGTTGATTTGATAAACTCGTTAATTTTATAGGGTATTATGCCAACGTTAAAACCATTATATAATGACGGAATCTCCGCATGTTTAATCGGACCTAAAAAATAGACATTTTTAAATTCAGCAAATTTACTTTTTGGAAAATTTCGCCAAAGGGGCCCGGCCAAGGCCATTGATTTGTCAGGATTTTTTTTGGCTAAATTTAGCAGAATATCAATATCTATTCTGTCTTGTAGAATTCCCAAAAAACCAATAATTGGTTTGGGCAGATTTTTTAATTTGGGTAAAATTTCATTAATGCTTTGGAAATATTTCAAGTCAACTGCATTGGGCAAGCAATGGACTTTCTTCTTGTTTTGGAATAAATCGTTTTTCAAATTTTCCGAAACAGTAAAAATTAGATCAGATTTTTCTTGGATTACTAGA
>Ga0209498_1000862_pt1 | contig 18705 bp, 15 predicted proteins | sample WalLakDeSediment_FD_184131 | JGI IMG/M metagenome (GOLD analysis project Ga0209498, IMG submission 184131) | Lake sediment microbial communities from Walker lake, Nevada to study Microbial Dark Matter (Phase II) - Walker Lake 11/02/13 Deep... | ecosystem: Environmental > Aquatic > Freshwater >... | reverse complement strand
TCGCCCACCTCGCCGCCCGCGTCCGTGACCGGGGCCATGCGGTGATCGTGGTAGCCGAGGGGGCTGGGCAGGACCTCGTGCCGGCCGAGGAAGCGGGGCTCGACGCCTCGGGCAACAAGAAGCTCCACGACATCGGGATCTTCCTGCGGAAGCGGATCACCGACCACTTCGCGACCGAAGGGCTCGAGCTGAACCTCAAATACATCGACCCCAGCTATGCGATCCGCAGCGTCGAGGCCAACCCGTTCGACAGTGTCTACTGCCTGCGGCTGGCCCAGAACGCCGTCCACGCGGCGCTGGCCGGCCGCACAGAGATGGTGGTCGGCCGCTGGCGGGGCCGCTACATCCATATTCCAATGGCGCTGGCCGTAAGCCGTCGCAACGAGGTCTGCCCCGACGGCGACCTCTGGCTCTCGGTCCTCGAGGCCACCGGCCAGCCAGCCGTGTTCACCTGAGACGGGGTGAGAGCGTGGTTTCCCTGGCCCAGGAGCCGACCTTGCTCGGGCAGGCCTCCCTCTCTCCCCCATAAAAGCCCCGGGCGCGAGCCCGGGGACTGCGGGAATGAATGCCACCCCGCGCTACCATGCCACGCGAGGTAAGGGCCACGCGAGGTGATAGCCAGGTGTGTACGCCGGCGTGAGGCGTTACGCCACGTCACAGTCCCCCGGCTCGCGCCGGGGGCTTTTATGTCGCACAGACCGTGCCAAACAGGACTGCGATCCTCGCCTGCGGGCTCCTCTGCTTCGGCTTCGCCCGCGCGGTCTGCATGACGTGCCGCACGGGATTCGTCGTGGCCTTCTCCTGCAAGGGCCGCGGCGTCTGCCCGTCTTGTAACGGCCGGCACATGGCTAGAGACGGCCGCCCACCTCGCCGATCACGTCATCCCGCCGGTGCCCGTGCGGCAGTGGGTGATCTCCGTGTCCAAGCGATTGCGGGGCTTTCTCGCCGACCGACCCCGAGCCGTCGCAGCCCTCACGAAGATCTTTCTTGACGAGATCGAGCGGTCGCTATGCGCTGCGGCAGTCGCCACGAGCGACGCCACCACGCCTGCATCCGCCCGCCCGCGGCTGGGCGGCATCTCCTTCCTGCATCGCTTCGGTTCCGCGCTCAACCATCATGTCCACCTCCGGGCCTTGAGTCACCGACGGCATCTTCCTGCCGGCTGCGGCCGATCACCCAGGCGGATTTGGCCGCACTCGGGGTCTGGCTCGTTTTCTCTAAGGAAAACGTGCCTGACCCCTTCTGGGCAAAAGGAGTTCCGTGGCAAATCCCTGCTCGGCCAACTCGACGGCTGATTCAAACCTTTCACGAACCCGGGCCTGCTCCTGTTGAAGAACCTCGGGGTTCAGGGCGACGAGGTACTGCAGCGGCTCAATGGGGACCATGCTCCACTCCATGTCGAACAGGCCGTCGAGCGTGGGGGGATAGTCGGCTTGGTTGAAGAGCGTGCCGAGGCGCCGCTGGGCTTCTGACTTCATCGTGTCGTACTGGCTGGCAAGTTCTCGGGCCGCTTCCTGAAGCCGCTCGCGGCACGTCCCCATCGTGCTGGCGAACTGGCCGAGGGAATTCTGCGGAAGAAGGCGTACGCCAGCCTCCGGGAACGGCATCGTCACGGGTCGCCAGTAGGAAGACGCCTCTGAGCGAACGGCAGCCACGGCACGGTAGGCGGGGTTCTTTGTGTCGAGGATCAGTTTGCTGGCCGAGTGGAGTTCCCGGTCGGCATGGAAGGCTCGGGCTGCTGTCGTGCGCTGCTCCGGGGCGAGGGTCTTACGGACGCCCAGCCACGTGAAGGATAGGCGAACGGCGGCCATCGTGGTGCGGAGTCTTTGGGCGGCGGAGGGTTCGAGTTGGGTTGTCGGGGTGTTGGTGGGTTGAGTTGTGGACCGGCTCGCGGATTGGTGGCCGGTTACGGGTTCGGTGGTTGTTGCTGTGGACATCAAATCGGGTGTGTCCATGAAGGTGGATTGCGAAACTTGGCGGCAGGCGGGAACCTGATGGCGGCGTAGTGAGGTCCCGCCCGCCAGCCCTTGGAATGCACTGATGCTCAATCGCAGCGCTGTCGTGGTCAGATACCGAGAGGCGTTTCGCGATTGGCTGCGGTCAATCGGCGTCGAGGAAGAAGAGTTTGAGGACCATGGCGACAAGTCGGTCTACCTGATCGGCGAGTGCGACTACCCCGAGGACCGAGAGGAGATTCTGCGGGAGTCATCCTCGGCGATCGTCTACGAAGAGGTGTCGGCGTGGCATCTGGACTCGGAGCAGTACCCCGACTTCAATGACTTCACGCTTTTCACCGAGTGGTTCGAGACCGAGTTCTTCGACATGGTCTCGGATGCCATTGATGAACCGCTGACGAGAAGTGAGTGACCGGTGCTGCCCGCGGATGTCTCGCTCACGCCCGTTGCAGAGCTAGACTTGGCCGTGTTGCGCGAACTGGCTGGCACGATCTGGCGGCAGCACTACGCGGCGATCATTTCAGCCGCCCAGATCGAGTACATGCTGGCCGGCCGGTTCAGTGACGAGGCCCTTCGGGAGCACGTTCAGGCAGCCGACAGGTGGCTCGAACTGCTGCGGGTGGGTCAGAACCCTGTCGGCTACTGCGGCTACGAACTGGCGGGTCTGGACGGCGACGGGAGCGCGGCAGCCGATCTGAAACTTGGCCAACTCTACCTGCTCGAATCCCACCGCGGCATGGGCCTCGGCTGGCACATGCTCCGGCACGTCGAAGCCCGGGCGTGTGAACTGGGGCGGCGGCCGCTCTGGCTTCGGGTCAACAAGAACAACGCGGCGGCAATCAGGTTCTATCGGTCAGCCGGGTTCGAGGTCATCCGGGAGGCCGTATTCGAGATCGGCGGCGGCTTCGTGATGGACGACTACGTGATGGCGAAGGAGGTGTAGTCGCTGTCTCGGAAAAGTCACTGGCTGGTGACGATTTCGGGGCGCTGGGAAGCCCGATCAGCCATTGGGGCGACCTTGGAGCCGCCCAACACCGATCGCGGGAATCAGGGTGTGGAAATCCCGGATGGGCGCCAACTGACAGGATGGCGGGCTTCCATCGGGCCGAGGGATGGGGCCGCGAGGGGTACCCCATATACGTATAGAAGAAAGAAGAGAAAGAAATAGAGAAGAATAGGACCGGTTCAGCAGTGGCGCCGAGGTAGGTCGACATAAGTGCTGAACTTGGTCGGCGTGGGTGCGGAGGTTGGCGGCTGGGTATTTCCACTTAACTTCCGCACCCCGGCCCGCCCACCGACTGGGGAGAGCTCGTCCAGGTCCACGACGACCGGGCGATTTTTCAGGCGTCACCCGTCGAGCTGCCCGACATCGACATCCACAGCCTCTGATGGCATTCCATGCCCCGGTGCGGACGGCCCGCAAGAAGAGCGGTTTCAAGACCGGTCTGCGCCGACGAGAAAAATCCGGCCTTGAGCGTGGATAGGAAGCCCCTCGGCACCTCGAAGCGAGCGTGGCATCCAGCCCGGCCGGTCCAGGCTTTTGCCCCTCATGGTCCTCGCTGCTCGGCCCTCGCTTGCCGAAGTGCCATTGGCCGACCTATCCTCCAACGACAGTCCCGCACGTGTTTCCCGGCCCATGTCCGCTGAGACGGGATCGGCGTCACGATGCCGAGTCCGGAGCACGCCTGAACCCGACATCCGGCCGGGGCAACCCCCACCTGTCCTCCGGCGTTCACGCGGCTGTGTGCGGTGACCCGCGGCCGGTGGTTGCTTCGGTCCATGCCCGGCACCAAGGGTTCGGCGAGGAGCAACAGCCATGCACACGGCAACCGAACGGGCGGCGGCGATCTCGATCACGGCGTTATCACTCGAGGCAGTGCGGGACTTGATCGAGCCGCAACCGTCTCCATGTCTGTCGGTCTACCTGCCGACGCATCGCAACGTTTCCGACAACGGGATCGACCGCCCGTGGTTTCGCCATCTGATCGGCGCACTCGAGATGTTGCTCTCAGCCGCGCACCGCCGCGACGAGATCGACCGGCTGCTCCGGCCCTTCCGCCTGCTCGCCGACGATCAGCGGTTCTGGGAGCACACGCGGGACGGTCTGGCCCCGGCAGAAACGTCTTGTCGTGGGCGGCTCAGGGCCGTCCCCGCCCGTGTCCCGCGGGCTCGCCCTCCTCGACATCGAGCCGGGCGTCGTAGTCTCGCCGGTCGGCCCAAGCCCGCACTTCCGTGCCGCCGCCCGCGGCCGAAACGACCGCGAAGCTGCCGCCAAGCCGCTCGATTCGCTCCCGCATTCCGATCAGCCCGAAATGCCCCTGGGCGGGCCCGGACTGCGTGCCGGGCTGGAAACCCCGGCCGTCATCCCGGACAGTGAGCTCGACAACGTGGGCAGTAGAATCGAACCGTACCGCGACATCGATCTGCCCCGCGTCAGCATGGGCCAGGGCGTTGAGGATCGCCTCCTGGACTACCAACAGTAGGTTGCCGGCGACGAACTGCGGTAGCTCGAAGGATTCGCCCTCCACGGTCACGGCGATCGATTCGGCCCGGCCGTGCCCCGCCTGCTGGGCCAGCCCCTCGATCGCCTCAGCGAAGGAGCCGCCGACGATCGGCATCGTTCGCAGGGCCCAGACCGAGCCGCGGAGTTCGTCGCTGGCATGGTTCACCATCCGGCGGGCCACCTCGAGGTGCTCCCAGGGGTCGCTATCGCCACGGCCGCCGTATTCCCGGCAAGCGCCCAGCTGGAAGTCGATTCCGCGGAGCGTCTGCAGGAGCGTGTCATGGAGGTTGGCCGCTAGCCGGTTCCGCTCGCGGAGCGTGGCCCGAAACTCGACCGCGGCGTTGCGGCGAGACTGCATCTCGTCGGCCAGCCGGAGCGTGGTTGAGCGGACTTCCCGCCGCAGCAGGGCCGCCCACACCAGCGCCGCCACGAGTACCGCCGCCACGCCGGCGAGCAGCACGGCCAGGCGGGCCGGCGTCCACCACGATGGCTCGCGAAGCACGACCACGTCGGAGGCGTTCCGCAGCAGCAGCAGCATCTGCCGGATCACGGGATCGGATGTGACCGGCCGCAGCCCGTCGTCGCCAGCGAGCTGCAACTCGATCACCCCGGTCACCTGGAGGTCACTTCCCGGCGGGATCGATCCCAGTCGGCCGAAGCCCGGCCCGTCGAGAATAGCCGCAACGGTCTGACCGCCGCTGGAGAGGGTGAGTTGCCCACCATCGCCCCGGTTCGGCTGCGTTTCGACGAGCCGGGCGGGAAAGGTCACCAAGCAGCCGTCGAAGTCGCCTGGCTCCGCCATCTGCCCTTGGTCGCGCGCTACCGCGGCGACCGCCATGATCTCGTCGGGCATGACGTGTCGCGGCTGCGGTGCCGGCCCGCGGCTGATCCGCCGCGCCACGGCCCCGCTGAGTCCGGCAATCTGGCGGGTGAGATCGAGAAAGCCGGCCACTTCGACGAGGTCGCCCGGCTCGATATCCCGCGTGTTGTCGGTCGTGATCCGCACGCCGCCGGCGGCCCCCCCGAGCACGAGCAGCTCGTCGCGGCGGACGAGCGAGGCGGTGCCCTGGGTGCGGATTCGATGCCGCCGCTGCGGCTGGCCGCTGAATCGGCCCAGTGCCTCGAGCGGCACGACCGCCAACTCGAAGGGGTCGCCGCGGGCCGGCTCAACCACCTCGATGTCATCGAGCGAGGCGACCCAGAGAATGGGGCGGAGAAACTGCCCCCGGGCATTCCGCGTCGCCCCAGTAACGCCGACGAGCCGCACGACCGCGTCGACGAGCCTGTCGGCCCGCTCCCGCGAGAAGCCGGCGGGCAGCCTGGCGAGGATCTGCCGGGAATCGAGATCGACGACCAGGCCGTCGTCCCGGCCCTCGCTGCGGACGCTCCGTACGATGCCGGTCAGGCTCACGCGGCGGCAGTTGTCACCCCCGCGAAACAGCCGGGCCAGGTCGGCGACGAGCGGCTCCGGCAATGATCGGCGACCGGTGACGGCCAGCGAGCTGACGAGCACGCGGGGCGCGTAGCCGCCGCGGTCGAAATGTCCGGTGATTTCGACCTCGTCTCCCGGTACGAGCACGGCCCGCGTGGCATGCTCAGCCGCCCCGCGAGGGCAGTAGTACGTCGTCGCCCAGATGCCCTCCCCCTCGCTCTCGAGGGCGAAGTCGGAGCGGCCCGGGTAGGCCAGCGTGACCACGCCGCGGAGCCCCCCAACGCCCGCCTCGGCCCGAACCAGGCAGGGGAAGCCGGCCGTCAGCAGCACCAGGAAAATCAGGATCCGTCGATCCATCGGGTTCGATCCCTGATTGCTTCCGATCGCTGGGACGCTGTTGATTTAAAACCAGCGTTCCATCGTATCACTGGCTCTTGGCCGCGGTAGCCGGGCCTCCCGCCCGCCCTGCCCTGAGCCTGTTGCGTGTGGCTGACCGGTCTTTGGTCCGACCGGATCAGCGGACGGAAGCGCGGCGGCGGTTCCGCCGGGAGCGCCAGTTGAGCAGGCCGAAGCCTGCGAAGGCCAGTAGCAGCGCGGACGGCTCCGGCACCGCAACGATCGCGAGGTTGCCGGTCGATTCGTTGAAGCTCCAGGTCGTGTCGGCATCGGTGAGCGTCCAGAGGCCCGGAGTCTGTTCGGTGAAGCCCGAGACCGCAAAGTTCGGGCCGTAGGTGAGGCTGTCGAAGCCGGAGCCGACGATCGTCCAGGAGTTGCCCTCGGCGATCGAGGGTCCGGAGCGATCGAACAAAAACGTGCCGTCGAGCGTGAGGTCATTGAATCCCGCCCCCGAAGCGTCGAGGATCGCGTTGTTCACGCCGTTGGCCCCGATCGTGAAGGTCATCGAGCCTGCGCTCGTGAGACTCACCGTGAAGGGCTGACTACTGTTGGCCGCGCCCTGCACCAGCGTGTCGCCGGTGTGTGTGTAGGCCCCGGCGAGGTTGAGGATGCTCTTGGCATCGGTGCGGCTGCCGACCACGCGGAGGCTGAGATCGCCGCTGCCCGAGATCGGCTGCGATGTGGTGACGGTCGTGTTAATTGCCGCGCCCGGCTGCGAGACGAGGATCGAGCCATCCCCGACGAGTTCGACAGTACCGCGACCGTAGGTAAACGCGCCGCCGATACCCCCCATCCGCAGCGCCCCGCCGTTGAGCAACTCCATCCTGACGCCAACGCCACCGTATTTACCATCCCCCTCAGAAACGTAGAGCTGGGAGCCGTTCACTTTCCAGGTCCCCGTGAAGCCACCGTTGTCGCCCCGCAGCCAGGTCTGGGCCGCCGAGGTGAGTTCCACCCTGGCGGTGCCGGTGATATTGGCCCCGGTGTTGCCCGAGGCGACCGACCAGGTCTGATCATTTGCCCCCAAGGCGAGCGTGACGAGGTTGTTCGTGCTGCCGAGCCGGCTGATATTCGATGTGGTGCCACTGATCCCGCCTGGACCAAGGTTGATCGTAATCGCATTGCCGGTGGTGGGGCTGATCTCGATCGACGCGTTGTTGTTGAATGTCATGCCGTCGAAGCTGAAGCTCGATCCGTTGGACGCAGTGTACGTGCCCGCGTTAATGAAATTGGCGGTGTCACCGGCCCCGGGAATCACGCCGCCGGCCCAGGTGGCCGTGCTGCCGAGATCGAAGGAACCGCCCGTGGTGCTGATCGTGGCGGCGCGGAGGGCATCGCCCGCCAGCAGGCAGAGCACGGCCAGGAAGAAGCCGAGCAGACCCGCGGAATCAGCGGGACCGCAGCCCAGCAGCCGGTGCTGAGTCGAAAACACGGGTGTGGTGTGACGGTTCATAACTTTCACCTCCCTCAAAGCATCGCTTTCCTGAGAAGGAAATCCCCCTTTACCTGAAGTCGACTATATCCCCCGATTCCCGCCCGGACCATACGCCACATGGCTAGGGTGCCGGCGGATTTCTATTTTTTCCGTTTTCCGCGGTCAGAAGCGGAAAGTCGAGCCGGTTTCCGGTCGGCTCGACGATGGCCTCGAGGGGCGTGGTTGCCTCAACGGAGTACCGCTCGGGCACGACCCACCGGATCCGCGGGTGGGTCGGAAACAGCTGTTCGGCCTTCTGGAACTCCTCCTCGGCCGACATCGGCCGTGGTGCCGGGCCTTCGGTGTCCTCTCGGGCGTCGATCGTCACGGTGTGCCGCCCGAGAATCGCTCCGTCGCCGGGCCGGAAGGTCGTGAGCGTGTAGCGGCCGGCCGCGTCGGTCGTGCCAACGGCGGACCGGCCCCTCCCCGGATGGAACATCACGATCCCCCCGCTCACCGGCCGGCCATCGATCGTCACGCTCCCCGACACCGCCGCCACGGGTGGCAGCCGCCGTCCGCAGCCGCCAAGGCACGCGGCGAGAAGGCTGCCGACGGCCGCTACCAGCACGGGAAAGACGCGGGTCTGGCGGTGCTCAATAGGCATTGGGGGGAATCACCTCGCGGCCGTTGCGAGTCGCCAGCCAGCCATAGGCGTGGCCGTCGATCGTGTCGGCAATGAAGCCGGTGTGGCCATCGGCGAAGACGAAGCCCGCTCCGCCGGCGTGGACGCTGCCAAAGGGCAGCTCGTTGCCGATCCGATGGTTGCGCGGGTCGAGTTCGGTATTGATCGGATACTTGGCCGAGCGGAAGCCGCGGCCCGTGTGCCAGTTGAAGGCCCGTCCCGGATCGGTGCCGGTCTGGGCATGGCCCCAGACCCAGGTGCAGGGCCCCGGCCCTCCCTGACCGTTCGAGCAATCGGAGTGGGGATGGCGGCTCTCACCGACCGCCAGCGTGTGGGAGAGGCCGTCGCGAATGAGTGCCGCCGCGAGGAAGCGGTTGACCACGAACATGCCGTTGTCGTAGACGTCGCCGAAATGGGCCGCGGCCGCCTTCGTGACGCCGCCGGTCACGCCGTAGTAGTCCCGCCGCGTCGGGATGCCCGTCCAGCGGCCCTCGCTCGGGCACTGGTAGACCGAAATGGCCTGCTGCGCGGCCGGGGTACCGACCCACACGTCTCGGTCGCTGCCCCATGGATAGTTGGGCATTCCCAGGGCGTCGTAGGCGTCGAAGATCGCCTGCAGCTCGAGCTGGGGCATGATCAGGTAATACAGCGCCGTCCCGCGGCAGGTGCCCGAGTGAACCTCACGGCAGTTGGCCGGGACCCTAATTTCGGAGGCCGGCGGGAAGGTGCCGTTGCTGCTCTCGTAGGCCTGGAGGGCCAGCCCGATCTGACGCAGATTGTTGCCGCACTGCGTGCGGCGGGCCGACTCGCGAGCGGACTGCACGGCCGGCAGGAGCAGGCCCATGAGCAGTGCCACGATCGCGATCGTGGTCAGCAGCTCGACCAGCGTAAAGGCGGCCTCTGGCCGCCACCGCGCGAGCGGCAACGGGCAAAACCACGGCGGCGGAAAACTCGCACGAACCATTGCGCGGAACCCTCCCTGAGCTCAATGGAGTATCGTCTGCCGGCCGTTCCTCAACCATCCACCACCTGGCTAGGGTCCGCGGTCGCCAGCGGCCGCGTTCGCTGTCCGAGGTGCGCTCGGCAGCGGCGTTGGCAGCCAGAAGGTGTTTTCGCCGGGGGTGAGATTGGCCCAGCAGCCGGGGATGGCGGATGCCGACGGGGAGCGGCGCTGGCCCGCGATGTCAATGGAGAGACTGCCGGCATCGACGCCGGGAATAGCCTCCAGGCCACAGCCTGGCAGGTCCGCCGGCAGGGTAATGACAAGCCGACCGGCGGCCCGATCGAACTCGTGGGCGAACGGCCCGACGGCGCCGCTTCGCTCGTCGGAGCCGGCAGACGCCACGGTCACCCGCCAGAGGTCTCGCCAGGCGGCGAAATCGAGCGGCTGCTTCCCGACGGCCCAGGCCTCGCTCGGGGCGGCAAAGCCGTACCAATTGCCGTCGAACCGGCGGCCGGCATGCCGCGGATCATCGGCCGGGGCCGCGGAGACGATCGCCTGGCCGGTGCCGGCGACCAGGTTGTTGAAGATGCCGACGTTGGCTGCCGACCAGTTGCCCGGCCGCGGCGCGGCGCTCGGCCAGTCGATCGCGGCCGCGGTCGAGCCCAGGATCGTGTTGTGGGCCAGGGTCACACCGCCTGCCTCGCGAAACCGGACGCCTGTGGCGTTGGCCACCAGGAGATTGTTGGCCATCAGGCAGGAGTCGTTCCGGCCAAACTCGACATCGATCCCCACCTCGTGGCCGATCACGACGTTGCCCATCACGCGCGACCGCTCGCCCGCGCCGCAGTCGAGCCACAGGCCCCAGCGGCCATGGTTGTCGGCGATCAGGTTGCCCTCGATCACCGAGTCGTGCGGCGCGTGGAGCTTGATGCCCGCGCTCTCCCACCGCTTCGTCCCGGTGAAACGCAGAGCGTTGTTCCGCATCACCACGTTGCGGCGGAGGACGAGGTGGGTGCCGCGGTAGCTCGCAGTACCGGCGGCGCCGTTGGCGAGGATCTCGTTGCCCTCGACGAGGTGGTATCCCGGCGAATGCCGGGCCGCGGCGGGATCCTGGGTATGGCCCGGCACCGGCCCCTCGAGATCGGCCTCGACCGAGCCCTCGCCGCCGAGGTCGAGGCCGGGGCCATTGGCGTGGCGAATCACGTTGTGGGCTATCCGCCAGTGATGACCGCTGCGGGTACCGACAGCTCCGGCCTGTTGCCACTCGGGCCTGTTGGCAAGCCAGAAGTCGGCCGGATACTGGTTGCCACAGTGCTCGAGCACGAAGCCCTCGACCTCGATGAAGCCGAGGCCACGGATGTGGGGGGCGAAGATCCGGCGGCGGGTGGTGATTTCCAGTGCATGATCCTCCGGGCGGGCCGATCCGCCGTCGCTCTTGTCCGGGAAGTGGACGAACAGCCGACCGGCGGCCGGATCGAACCACCAGGTGCCCGGAGCGGCGGCGAGCTCCCTGCGGAATGGCACTTGCTCGAGAATCTCCCCATCCACGAACACCTGCCCGAGCGTGTAGACCATCTCGGGATCGGCGTTTTTCGAGAACCCCCCGGCGCCGGCGGCGGCGCGGGCATGCTCGGGTCGGCCGTCGCGACCCCAGGGCGTGGCCGCCGAGGGCACACGGAACGGATTCGGGCCATCCACGTGCGCCGTGTCGGTGAACAGAGCCTCGTCGATCGCGCCGGACCAGATGCCGCTCCCTTCGTCACGCCAGTCGAGCGTCCACACGTCGGACCCCTTGATGACGGCCCCATGCCGATCGAGCGATCGGAACACGATCGGCCTGCCCTCGACGCCTCCCCGCGGCGGCGCGACCCGCTCGCGGTAGATCCCCGGATGCACGAGCACCGTGTCGCCCGGGTGGGCCGCCTCGGCCGCCCGCTGGATCGTGCGAAAGGGCGTGGCGGCCGAGCCGGGGCCGGCATCGTCGCCTGCGGGCGAGACGTGATAGGTCGTGCCCTCGCTCACGGCCGCCAGAAACGGCAGGGCCGGCAGGCCGGCGCTGTTGACGAGGTTGCAGTTGGAATCGGATTGCCAGCCGAGCCGCACCTTCGCCGGCTCCGCGACGGCGGCAGCTGAGACGATCACGCGATTCGCGTCGATCTCCGCGGTCGCGGGCACGAATCTGCCGTCGGGGCCGGCAATCTCCCAGGAGTCGGCCGGCCTGCCGTCCCGTGTCGTCAGGCCGTCTCCCGGGCTCGAAAATGTGACGACCGCGCGGCCCCCGGCCCGGCCCACGGCGAGCATCATCGGGCTGGCATCGCCCATCCTGTCTTCCCCACTGCGTTCGTGATAGCTCCGCACGAGCGCCAGTCGGGCCAGCCGCTCCCCCACGCTCCGCTTGTCCCGCGGGTGGATGGCTCGGCCGAAGGCAGCGGCGGGCTCGGAGATGTCGTTGCAGACGATCATGCCGCTGGACGGCATCTTCGCCACGGCCCGGGCCTGCAACTGCCACATCTCGGTGAGCCCCCCGCGGTCCTTCACGGCCGGCATCTGGACGACGTAAAACGCAAACTCGTCGCCCCAGGCCAGCCGCCAGTCGGCGACCATCGCGAGGAGCATGGCGTCGTAGACCGCCCCCGACGGCTGACCCGTGTCGGCCTCGCCCTGGTTCCAGAGCACGCCCCGAATGCCGCAGCCGATCAGCGGATGGATCATGCCGTTGTAGAGCAGGCAGCCTCGCATCGAGAGCGGCTTGGAGAGCGGTCCGCGGGGGCCGGCGTCGATCGGCAGCGGCGGCAGCGGGTGGTCGAGCGAGCCGGTCTTGCCGGCTGCTGCCACCCATGTGCGGAGCGTCTCTTCGGCCATCGGTAGTTCGGCGATCTTGCGATCGAGGAACCGCTTTCGCTCCGCGGCAAAGGGGGCGAACGCGGGCGACGATGCCAAGGCCCGGTCGCTCATCCAGAGGAGGATCGACGAGCCCCCCTGGTTGGCCTCGATAATCCCCACCGGCACGTTCTTCCGAGCGTGGAGGGTCTTGGCGAACCAATAGCCCGTCCCGGAAATCGCCCCGGCGGTCTTCGGCGAGACAACGACCCATGCGCCGAAGTTTTTTCGTTGCGGCCAGGGATTCGTCGTGCGGAGGTGGCTGAAATATCGGATCGCCGGCAATTCAGCCCGCGGCTGCTCCTCCTCGAAGCCCAGGCAGGCGGCATGAACGAAGCCGGCGTTGGACTGCCCGGAGTTGATCCAGACCTCGCCCACGACCACGTTCGAGAAGGCTAGTTTTTCGGCCGCCGTCGCGATCTCGAGCAGGCCGGGCTCGGCGGTCGCCGCGAACTCGGGCAGGACCGCATCCCAGCGGCCGTCGGCAGCGGCACGGGCGGTCGCCTCGTGCCCGGCAAACCGCACTCGCACCGTGTCACCCGGCTCGCACCAGCCCCACACGTTCGTCGGCCGGTCGCACTGCAAGACCATGTTGTCGGTGAACAGCCCCGCCGCCTCGAGCAGACGGCGGGCTGGCGGGGGCTCGACGGCCACTGGCGAGGCGGCCGGCCGCGGGTGGAAGACGGGCGGCTCGGCCGGATCGGGAGGGATCGCCAAGGCCGTTTCGGCCACGGCCTCCCAATAGGGCTCACTCGTGAACTCGGTCGTGCCCTCCGGCGGCGGGAGCGTCGCGACGCCCGGGATCACCGCGGCCGCGCGGATCGCTGCGGCGATCACGCCGGCGCGATCGTGGGTCGCAAGCGTGCCCGGGATCACGAATGGCAGCCCAGGCCGCCGCCAGGCCGCTCGCCACGACGCGACCAACTCCACCAACGCCTCCTCGGCCGGCGGCATCGCGCGGTCGAAATCGGCGTTGAACACGATCCCACGAATGGCCAGGGGAGCGAGCGGGCCGATCGCCGCGTTGAAGGCCACCGCCGAGGTGTCGGTGAACGCGGGTTCTTGGCCATACCAGGGGGCATGCACGGAGGCCGGCAGGGGAAACAGGTCGAGCGCATCGCTCCCGTGCCGCCGTTGGCCCAGCGAGGCGAGCCACGACGTCGCCCGGGCGACGTCGGCCGGTAGTTCACGAGCCAGGGCCTCGAGCCTGTTTGCATACCGCGTGTTCACCGGATCGAGCGGCCAACCCCGCCACTCGTGGGCATACCGCCCACGGTTCGCGAGCACGAACCCCACCGGCACGCCGCTGGCGAGATGCAACTCCCGACCGAGAAACCAGTCGATGGGCATCTCGCCGATCGTGTCGGGCTTCGCCGCCACCCAGCGGCCCGGCGGGGGAATGTCGGCGACTGGGGCGAGCGATTCATAGATGTCGGGCCGCAAAATCCGCAGCCGCGGAAAGTGTGCCCTCGCGATCACCGCCGGGGCATCGCGGAGCCGCTCCGTCGCCCGTCGAAGCCCAGGGCCGGCGGAGACCCAGACGTCGCCGACGAGCACGTCTTCAACGACGACGGTCTCCCCCCCAGCCGCGACCGAAAGCCGGTCCGGCTCCGGGTCGGCGGAGAGCGGTTCGAGCACGACCATCCACCGGCCAGCGGCGTCGGCGGCGCGGTGGCAGACCTGCCCCTTGAAGCCGACGGTCACGTCGGCATGCGGCGCGGCCTGGCCCCACACGGGTACTGGCCGGTCTCGCTGCAGCACCACTCCCGCGGCGAATACGTTGGCCAGTCGCAGCTGCGGTGGCTCCGCGTTCGCCGCCACGGTCGCGGCCGCGACACACAAAACCGGCACCAGACGGGCGATGGGGATCATGGGGAAGCCTTTCGGGCGCAGACCGTTGAGAAAACTTCGAAACCTCCGCATTCCACCGTCTGGCAGCACCCGGCCGCCATCCGCCAGGTGGCTAGTGTGGCGGTCGGCGACGGTGGCGATAATGCTGGTGCCCCCGAAAACATCTATAATAGTTCACCAGGGACGTTTCCATGTCGGCCGCCACCATCCGGCTCCTGCTCGTCGACGACCACTCGGTGATGCGGGCGGCGCTGGCCAACCTGCTCGCGTCCGTGCCGGAGTTCAAGGTGGTCGCCGAGGCCGACGACGGGATCACGGCCGCCCGGCTCTGGAAGGAGCACCGGCCCGACGTCTGCCTGCTCGACCTCACGATGGACGGCTGCGACGGCATCGAGACACTCGCCAAGATTCGCGACATCGACCCGGCGGCGCGGGTGCTGATGCTCACCTCGAGCGACTCGGGCGTCGACCTCGATCGGGCCCTGGCGGCCGGGGCCAACGGCTACCTCACGAAGAACGTCGAGTATCGGCAGCTCTTCGATGCGATCCGCGACATCCAGGCCGGGGCCAGGCCCGTTAGCCGCGACCGGATCCAGCCGGCTGCGGTGGTGAGCGGCGGGCTCACGCCCCGCGAAACGGAGGTTCTGGGGCTGTTGCGGGATGGCTTCACCAACACAGAGATCGGCCGGCTGCTTGGCATCTCGACCCACACCGTGAAAGTGCACGTGGCCGGCGTGATCGCCAAACTCGGCGTCGTCGATCGCACCCAGGCGGTCTCGCGGGCCTATGAGTTGGGGCTGCTGCCGGTAAGAAGGTGAGAGCACGCTAGGCCAACCGTCTCGGGGCAAGGATCGCATGCACCCGTCCCTGCGGATTACGAGCCAGTCCACTCCCGACCGCCAGCGCCGTCACGGCATGCAGCGGCTCCTCGACGCCGATCGGCGGACGACATGGTCGCTCGAGAAAACAGTGGGTTCTTGGTGGACGCGAGCGTCCGGAGCACGCTCCTGGACCGCGACGTGCCGAACTATTTTCGGAGTCTCGAACACCTGCTGCAGTATTGCGCCCGGCCGCCCTTCGCATTGGAGCGGCTCTCTGTGATCCGCAACGCCGACGGCCGCATCATCCGCATCCGCTACGTGCTCTCCCGACACAAGGCGGCCAACTGGGTCGGGCCCGGCCGTGGGCGGAAGTCCAAGCAGCCGAGGGCCCGTGGGGGCTTATGGTCGCTCAATTCACACCCGGCTCCCGCACCACCCTCCTGACCCGCCCGCCAGCCCGCTCCTGCTCACGGGAATACACGCCCGCCCGATCCGCCGACAAACATCTACCCGAAGCCCACTGGCGCAAGCCCTCGATCTTGTCTCCCGCAGTCACAGCCACGGGTACGACATTCTGGGCGGCCTGAACGAGCGGCACGTCCAAGAGCGACGCCAGCCTGCAGCACGATTTGATCTCGGCTCCGATCCAGTTTGCGTCATCCGGCCGTGAGCAGTTCCCGGTCAGCATGGAACGCTCGGGCGGCTGTCGTGCGTTGCTCTGGGGCGAGGGTCTTTCTGACACCGAGCCACGTGAACGCGAGTTTCACGGCGGCCATCGTAGTGCGGAGCCTTTGGGCGGCGTTGGGGGTGGTTTGGGTGACGGGCGTGTTGGTGGGTTGGGTTGTGGTCCGGCTCGTGGTGTGTTGGCCGGTTGAGGGTTCGGTGGTGGTTGCTGTGGACATGGGATTCCTGTGGGGGAAATGGGTCTTGAATGCGATGAAAATGCGGGTTTTTTGGCGGATGGGAGGGGCCGACAGCCGGAAAATTGACGTCCCCGCGTCCAATGGATAAGTTCGCGATCCGAAGCACTTTTCCTCCCGGACCGCTACTGCAAGCACCCACCACCGTTGCGACGAGCAATCGAACGCTGACGGCAATCTGACCGGCCTTCTTCTGCCGGTGGTGCTGCATATAGGACGGCGAATCACAGCCGTCTGAATCACGCCGAGGTTGCCTGCGGGCTTGTCTGCTGTTCGCGATGGCGGTGGGGGCTTGGTATTCACACCCTTCACTCGGAGCCATTGCCATGAACGTTCTTCGCCGTTTTGCGACCGCTGCTGTGGTCGCCTTGATGCTTGCCAGTCTTGCAGTGCCGCATGCCGCCGCGTCCACTATCTGGGATGAGAGCGTAGACGGCCCGCTGTCCACGGCCCCAGAAAGCCCCACGCCGCTCACGGTCGGTGTCGGAACCAACAGCATCATCGCCACGATCCAGGGGGCGAATCTGGACTATTTTTCGTTCACCCTCGCTCCAGGGCAGTCGCTCGAGTCCTTCCTACTGGCGAGTTACGCATCGAGCGACCCGGTCTCCTGGATCGGACTGCAGGCGGGTGCCGCCTGGACGGCCGGTGACAACGTGGGGTCCATGATCGCGCAGCAGCACTTCGGCACGGCCAACATCGGGACGAATCTGCTGGGCATCATCCCGGCAGCGCCGCTGGCGGCCGGCACCTACACCGTCCGGGCCCAGCAGCTCGGAGCGGCCACGGCGTACCAGCTCGACCTCGCCGTCGTCCCCGAACCCTCCACCTGCGCCATGGCCCTCGCCGGTTTGGCCTGCGGCGGCTACTCGATGTGGCGGCGTCGCAAACGTGCCTGACGCTCACAAGTTAGCCACTGTGATTCCAACGCGAGCGGAGCAGGTCGCCATTACGGGCCTGCTCCCCTCCGTGTTTTCACGCCTCGCTCAGTTCACCCCCGGCTCCCGCATCACCCGCCGTTCTCGCGATCCGGTCGGTGCCTGCTGGTCCCGCGAATACACCCCCGCCCGATCCGCTGACAAACATCTACCCGAGGCCCACTGCCGCAATCCCTCGATCTTGTCGCCCGCGGTAACAGCCACGGGTACGACATTCTGGGCGGCCTGAACGAGCGGCACTTCCAAGAGCGACGCTAGCCTGCAGCACGACTTGATCTCGGCCCCGGTCCAGTTGGTGTCGTCGGGCATAAAGCAGTTCACGGTCGGCATGAAACGCTCGTGCCGCCGTCGTGCGTTGCTCCGGGGCGAGGGTCTTACGGACGCCAAGCCACGTGAAGGCGAGCCTGACGGCGGCCATCGTGGTGCGGAGTCTTTGGGCGGCGTTGGGGGAGGTTTGGGTGACGGGCTGCTGGCCTTCACGATGTAGGCCGCGTGGGGAACTCTGCTGGCCGGTGTCGTGGGAGGTGGTTGTTGCTGTGGACATCGGTACGTGCGAACTCCTTGATGGTTGGATGGGAGGCCCGGCCGCCAAGACTGCTGACAGACCGGTGGCGGCTCGGGCTTGGAAAATCCCTCTGGCTGGCGACTGTTTTGGGGTGCTGGGAAGCCCGATCAGCCACCGATGCGACCGTGGAGCCGTCTGCTATCACGAGCCGAAATCAGCGGGCGAAAATCCCGGACGAACGGCGGGCTTCTATCGCGATGAGGGATGGGGCCGCGAGGGGTACCCATAGGTAGATAGAAGAAAGAAGAAGAGAAAGACATACAGAAGAGAATGTACCGGTTCCGGACTGGTGCCGATGTAGGTCGGTATGGGTGCGGAGGTTGGCGGATTTCTGTTCGGTTCGTGCTGCCGATACGAGCACTTCCTCCCGGGGGGTGCGGTGGGGCGATTCGCACCAGTGAGTGGGGCGATTCGCACCAGTGAGTGGAGCGATTCGCACCAGTGGGTGGAGCGATTCGCACCATCTCACGACAGCAGTGCCGAACCGCCGTCTGCGATAAGTGGCCATGTTGTTGCTGAAATCGGGCACTTTCCGGACAAAAAAGCCGGAGCCGGGAGAGTCTTTTCGGGTTTGGCATCATTTTTGCACGGTGTCTGAGCAGTCGTTTTGGCCACCGTATCGCCGTGCGGAAGCACCTCCGCGGGCTTTTTCACAACCAGTCCCCGTCTATCACCCTCCGCAAAAGGACCGCTCATGAACCCGCTTCGCCGTTTTGCGACCGTTGCTGTGGTCGCATTGGGTATCACGAGTCTTGCCCTGCCGCGTGCCCACGCCACTCCGATCACGATCGACTGGGTGACGGTCGGCGATGCGGGAAATGCGCCTGACACCGCGCCGGCTGGATACGGGGCGGTGTCCGAGGCATTCCGGATCATGAAGTACGAGTTCACGAATCAGCAGTACGTTGATTTCCTCAACTCGGTGGCGACGGTGAGTGATCCCTACACCTTGTATGCGCCCACGGCCCAGGGAGGGGATGCCCGGTCTGGGGTCATACGCAGTGGTTCGGCGGGGAGCTACACCTACGCTGTCAAAGCAAATATGGGCGACAAGCCGGTCAACGCTGTGTCGTGGTTCGACGCAGCGCGGGTGTGCAACTGCCCAGCACGTAAAAGCGAACGTCTCACCTGAGGGCAGGGAGACTGGTCGAACATGCGGCGCAATCGTCACGTGGCGTAGCACTGCGGGTGACCTCCATCGAGGCCGCGCGGTCGGGGAACTGGATCGCGTCTCCGCTGCGGCCACGGCGGATACACTCCACCTGCCCGGCAGGAACCCACCTCACCCGCAGCCTAAGGCGAAACTGCCTGGTGAAGCTGATGGGCCGCCACTCGGGCTTCATCGCCTGCTACGCGTCGCTCGCCGAGCCCGACGCCAACTACGTGCTCATCCCGGAGGTGCCCT
>Ga0209498_1000861_pt1 | contig 18722 bp, 27 predicted proteins | sample WalLakDeSediment_FD_184131 | JGI IMG/M metagenome (GOLD analysis project Ga0209498, IMG submission 184131) | Lake sediment microbial communities from Walker lake, Nevada to study Microbial Dark Matter (Phase II) - Walker Lake 11/02/13 Deep... | ecosystem: Environmental > Aquatic > Freshwater >... | reverse complement strand
GCATGTTTACTTTGAGACCGCCTTTCGGCATGAGTTTCCGGGCCACATCGTTGCGGTAGTAGTCGAAGGCCATGGTATGTGCGCCTGCTGGACTCCCGGAGACGTCTACTGCATTCGAATGCAGTGATTCCGGTCTCCGGTGGGAACGTCGTTCCCGTTGACGATCTGCCGCAGCACCCTGTCGGCGGGAAGCTATATCCCGGCGAGTGCCCGTTCAACTAGGTAAAGATAACCCGTACCCGGGGAGATTTCAATAGCATGTCCGGGCATATACACCCTGACTTCCCCGAAGGTGTATATGCCCGGAGTACCTAGTGGGGTAGGTGACCGGCTGACGGCCCTCAGTCCGAGGAACTCTCCCGGATACGTAGCTCGACGTAGTCTAAGAACCCAAAGATACCTAGTCCCGTCGGGTACGAATACCCGGACGGATCCGTTTTCCCGGAAAGAATCTCCCGTACCTCCGCAAGGCTTCCGGTACCGAGACCTTCCTCGCGTTTCCGTAGTTCCCGCACTTTATATTCCTCGATGAACTTCTGAATCTCAAGGATTGTATGCGGGTACAGACTGTTCCGGTATTTCCCGAGGTGCGCCAGGAGCTTATCCGAGAACAGAACTTCGGACTGCGGATCAGCGGGAGGGGCCGCCGACAGCCGCCGCCCGTTGTCGACATCCTCGACAACGAAAACCCCGGGGACGAACGTAAGGGCCTCCGCAACAGCGTAACTGCCGTCCGGGTTCCTCTGCTGGGTCGTCGCCTGGACAACGCAGCCCCCGGGCACCTGCATCGCCTTCGTGCTCTTCATCCAGCCCTCTCGTGCGCTGGATGCCTTGCAGAGCAGTTGGAACAGGTTCCCGTTCCCTACGACCTTCACATCCGGGACCGCAGTCCGGACTTCCTCAACGCTGGTGTTGTCCAGCGTCTTTGCACTGCCCTCGCACTCCTCGGCCGGGGCCGGGGGGTTTACTCCTGCGGCCGACTCCCGGACTTTTCCGATGCAGGTGTTCGGACTCGTATCCCTGTACTGATTCTGATTCATTTCTTCAATTCCTCAATAAGACTGTCGACTTCCCGGGCTTTCTCCCGGCAATCTGCCGAGCAGAAGTACTGCCCTTTGCGGGTGACTATCCAGCCGCTGTCCCGGGCGTTCGCTTTTACGTTTCCGGGAACGAAATGTTCCGCTGACCCGCAGAGGTCACAGCTGACCTCTACCCATGTTTTTCTGCCCATACCGCTACTCCTCCACCAGGTGATGGAACCAGGCGGTCTCACCGGTGTCTTTGTCCTCGTACAGAATCGCCACATGGGGGTACGACGTCCTGAACGGTGGGTTGAAGGTATATCCTCGAACGAACCACCCCGGAACCAGAATGCGAACGGGATTCGCATTCTCTCCGGAATAGTCCACAACTTTACCGGGCGCATGGATACCAAGCTTCCTTCCGCTGTTCTCAGCCGTGAACAGGTCGCTCGGCAACCTCTCCAGCCACTGCCACCAGGCGCGGTGCCTGACCTTGGTCGGTCTGCTGTCCGGGTTTACGAGATTTGAATGTACATCCATTGTTTCCAGTTCCTTGTTGTTCCTCCTTTTTTCTTCCAGTATCCTGACATCCAGGATGCTGTCCATAGTACGCCTTAGCTCGGAGACATAGAATTCCGGCAGCCCGATCTCCGCTGTAATCTCCTCGAATCGGCGGAGTTTAGTCTTCGCTTCCCAGACCCCGTCATTCACCCGGTTCAGATCCTCTACCCGCTGAACCGGGTCCGGGCAATCGCCCAAGGCTTCCAGAACGGCATCCCGCAGGTCATCCCGTACATAGGGCACGTCGCCGGGGAACACCTTGTCTTCACACCACGTCACCTCGGACCGGGCCACCGGGGCGACGTCGTCGGGGTCTCCGGAGCCGTGCCATTGCAGGTATATCTTATCGGGCGGCCCTGCCTCCGGCTTAACTGCCTTTCCGGCGATTCTCCCGCACCCTTCGCAGGGGTGGGTCAGATGATGCAGGCAGCCCCGGTGGCTGCACGGTTCTCCATCTCTTAATGGCATCTCAGGTACTCCTTGGTATTTGGACATGGTGTGTTCCTTTATCGAACGATAATAATTCTCCATGCATAGCCCGTCACAAGGACTGTTGGGGTCCCCGCAGATATGCACTGGGCTTTCGTCGGCATCGTCGCCCAGAATGTCGAACTCGGCCTCGCTCATCTCTCAGCTCCTCCTTGGTATTTGGCTGTTCTCATAATATTCCCGTTCAACTCCAAGACACTCCCAGGCTTGGGCGTAAATGATTCAGGTAACCCCGTAACTGCTGTTCCGGTATGTCCTGGAGGGCAAACCACAGCAGAAGCAACGGGGGCAGCGCAGGCCTGAAGTTGTTGATCGCATCCCGGAGAGCCGGCCCGGACAGCAGAGGCGGTAACGTAGGACACCATTTCCCGATGACCTGGTTGTATTGCCCGGCTCCTTTCCCGACAATCTCCGAATCGTGTGCGGCAGGCTTCCCCCGCATCCGTTTCATCGGCCCGTCGTAGGGGTAGATTCCGCCGACATGCAGCCGCTGGAACTGGTTCTTACAGCCACCTTTTCCTTCGTAGTAATCTATCGTATCATCAAACCTGTGCCAGGCGTCTTGTCCGGGTACTGTGAAGATGATGCACCCCTTGTCGCCTACGTCGAAGAATTTACAGACCGGCGACGGCAGGTCGTGAAACTGGAGATGCCTCTGAAGAGTGGCCATGGCGTTGCCTCTCGTAGTCTCACTGCTGTATTCCCACTTGACGAGGTCCAGGACTTTCTCGAAGTCGTACGACGTCAACGAACCCTGCTGGATTACCGGACGAGGTACATCTATGAACCAGTCGTACAGTTCGCCGATAGCCTTCTCCTCGGACTTGTTCCTCGCCCGCCACCCGTACCCGACTATCTTGTGTATTCTTATGCCCATCTTTCAGCCCTTGTTCTTGTTACGGGCCCTGGTGGCCGCGCCTTTCGCTGCCCCGGCTTTATACCGGCACTGCTGACTGCAGGTCTTGCCTATCCGGCCCTTCTTGTCCGGGATGATCTGTTCCCCGCAGAAGCACCGGAACACACCCAGGTTGTCCACCGTGGGTGCCCTGTCGTCGGTAACCGCGTTGCGGGCCAGGATGCTCCGGGCCTGATCCCGGAACGACTCCTTCAGGTCCTGTTTACGTAGGTCTGTGTCCAGCATCCGATTGACTTCCCTTTGAGTTACGAAGTTAGGTGATATATCCTGAATACGACAATATGTCGTATTCAGGAGTATACGACATATTGTCGCCTTGTGCAAGGGTTGCCGGGGATAATTCCGAGGAAATCTCCAACAATTCGACACCGAGCCGCTCAGGATTTAGAGCGCAATGCTGGCCTTTAGCATCGCAATTTCCCTTTCCTTTTGGTCTAGCATCAGCCTCACCAGTTCGGCAGGCGGAGTGCCGAGCGGTCCGTGCTGCTCTACCATTTCGTCTGATAGGTCAAGAGCATTGACCACATCTTCCAGCATGTCTTCTAACTGCTTTTTGTTCCAGCTCATATTGCAGTCTCCTTGTTTACCCTAATTGACACCGAGCCGATCAGGATTTGTTTGTGTACCGTTTGATCAGTTCCATCTCCTCGATGATCCTATCCGCCATCTCCGCAATAAATTCCTCGTCTTTGTAGTATAATCCAAACTGGTGTGCCTTGTCGCCCCTCATCCCCTCATCTATCCAGTCCAGGAACGTCCTCGCCCGGAATGCCGTGAACTCTTGCGGGGTTTTTGGTTTCGTTGGTTTGCTCATGATCAGTCCTCCATTGCCGGGTGATAGATCCTGCACACGCCCATGTCCGCTTCCCGGTTGCACTCCTTGCACCAGGGCACCTCTCCGAGGAACCCGTACCGGTGATACCCGTTCGAGCATTTCGTAACGCCGGCTCCTTCGCAGGAATCGCACCGGTGGAACTCCCGATTGCCGATCACACCGGGGCCGTTGTCTCCGTACCAGCCGGTTCCCCGGCACTCTTCACACTGTTGTTCGATCATGCGTCGTCCTCCTTGTGTTGTCTCCATGACCCCGCGGGGACCTCCTCCGCTTGGCGGATGTAGCGCAAAGCCGTTTCGTGCCGTGACTCACCGGGGAACTTCCGCGCCACGGCGTACAGCAGCTCGTTGTACCTGTCCTCCAACGCTCCTCCGTCTCGCTGCTGAGGCTGGGGATTTTGCTTATTTTGCTTGTTCATCCACTTTTTCTTGTTTATCCACACCACACAATCGTGAGGTGTTTCGAGAATGAGGATGTGATCAGTAGGAGGCCAAGCTTCCTCGCTATGAATGGGACATACAATAACTTGGCCGTTGTCTAAAGCCGTAATTGCCGCCTCATCGCACGGCACAACTACACTACATCCAGTCTGGGTTGTAAATGCGTAGAACATGTTTCAGCTCTCCTTGTTGGGCGGAATTAACCTTTGCCTGGTTTCTCCGCAGATCGGGCAGTATTCTATTGCTGTCCACGTCACATCGGGCGGCATCGGCGAGTCGGACCCGCAGCCAAGCCAAGTCGCGTATTGCGAGGATTCCAGCCATTGAGGATGGCGACACACCCAGATCCCCGGCGATTGCTCGTAGAACGGAGGCATCGCCGAACAATGGCTTGGAGCCAAGTCGCTAACGTCAGTCTTGCGCTTATCCGGTTTTCCGGCCTGCCTGCCGCAGGGTCCGCACATCGGATACCCGGTTTCGTACCCCCCTGAATAGTCGTCAGGGAAGGTGTCCGGATACCCGTCCGGTCCGATGAACCTGCCGCACTTGCAGCAGTTCATCGAGTTTACTTCGATTTTCATGCTTCAGCCCTCCACCTTGTACCACGGGCTGACGAACCGCCTCAACGACCGCAGCCGGAATGTTTCCGGGTCATGGCCGGAACAGGTCCCGATCAGAATTCCGTCCCGTAACTCGATTTGTGCCGTTGCCTTGACCGGCGGCATTCCGTAGCAGAACTCGATCTGGTCACCTGCCTGCACCCATTTGCCGTTGTCGTCCTTCATCCTCATTTTTGCTCAGCCATCCATTGCTGGTGGGTCTCCCGATTGGCCACCACACCGGGGCCTGAGCCCTTACCGTACGTCACCTTGAACCACGGCCTGAATTGACCAAGTTTCTGCAATCTGAATATCTCCGGCTGGATGTCACGGCTGATCCCGATCAGGTATCCGTCACGTTCTTCGATCCGGGCTGTCACCCTGACCGGAGGCAGGCCGATCCAGAACTCGATCTGGTCGCCTGCCTGCACCTGCGTTCCGTTTGCGTCTTTCATTGTTATTTTTTGTGCCGCCTCTTTTTCTTTGTTCAGCATGTGGATCAGCAGGATAAATATGGTAATATCACCCATCGGTCAGTTCTCCTCTGACGCCTTCCACGTAAACCCCTTGGACTTGTTCCGGTTGTCGATCAGCTTGTCCTGCGCCTTCGCATCGATCAGGACAGCACACGTTGCCGCGATGTGTGCGAGGGGTGACTTCCCGCTGTCCTCGTCTGCGTCTACGCCGTCCATGTACTCCGTGAGATGCCGAAGGATTGCGCCTACGTAGGTGTTCGCTTCCACGCCTCCGGACTTGCGCCAGTTGTACTCGCCGTACTTCCTTGCGCCCAGGTCCAGGACATCTGCTGTCTGTCGCAGGAACTCGGGCGGGAGCCGGTGCATCTGGCATTTGACGGACCCGGCTGCCCGTTTCGGATCCACACTTGCGCCTGCTCCGCATCCGGCCGGGCATCCGGCGGGCGTGCATAGGTTTCCGATTGCTCTGAATCTTTCCCGTTCTTCACTCATCTCTTTGCAATCGTCCCTTATGTTGATTTTCTCAAACCGTGTGCTTCCGCTCATCTCTGCTTTATCCGTGTGTTTGTCCAAGGTGATTTGGTTGTCAAGGACTTCCGTCAGCGCAATGTCTATAACCTTAAACGCATCCCGGGCATGCCCCTCCGGATCCGATGCCGGAATCAGATCCACACTGGCCGCTTTGCACTCGTCGCGGATCCGAATAACCTCCTCGATCAGTGAGTTGGTACTCATCTGTCAGTCCTCCTTGCTCTGGCATTCCAGCGCATTCGACAAGTTGAGGCTGGATATGTCGGTTTGTCCGGTGACAGATAGTATCTCGTCAATACTTTGCGAAGAATCAAAGATGTACGTCACCACTTTCCGTTGGAAATCATCCGGGCCAACCTGAACGCAGCCTACGATGTGCGCCGCAATCTTTGTCCCCGTATTCCTTGGTTTAATATTTTCCGCGTGCTTGTCAACGACTTCCGTCAGGGCATCCTCAAAGGTCTTAAACGCATCCCGTGCATGCCCTTCCGGATCCGATGCCGGAATCAGATCCACACTGGCCGCTTTGCACTCGTCGCGTATCCTGATTATTTCCTCAATCAGCGTACTCATCGCTTGCCCTCCTGTTTGTTGTTACACGTGCAGAACTCAACCTTGTCCCCGCACCAGCACCCGCGCCGATAGACTCCCGGTGTCGGCATCGCAGCCTCGTAGAAATTCGTCTTTTGCATCGCCTCATAGCATTCGGGGTGCATCCTGGGAGTGGCAGCCTCGCTGAAGTCGAACCAAGTTTTGCACGGCGTGCCTATGTCGATCCAATCCCCGCACCACGAGCAGTAGTGCAGTTTCCTCGTCTTGCTCACGGTTCTTACCCTACTTGTTTCCATCGGTCAGTCCTCCTTGTACCACGGTCCGTTGTCGTCCTTCTGTCTCATTTCTCTATCTGCAATGCAAAGCCGCCAAGTCCTGTATTCCCTTGGAATGGATCCGGATTGAAAGCACGGCTCTCGCATTCCGCCTTCTTTCCGAGGGCGATATGGTTACTGCTTCGGAATCTCTCCTGTTCTTCTCTTATCTCTGCTCTCTCCGTGGTATGGTTGTCGTACTTGGCAACAGCCCATACAAGTGCCAGACAGCACCAGGTGAACCTGTACGTGAAGTCGCGGAAACTCACTTCCCAAAGGGCATCGAAACCGCTCCAACCTATTGCGTCGATGGAACGGCGCAGTTCCACGTCACCGTCATCGTAATTGAGCTCCTCCGCTTCCGCTCGTGTATATACGTCGGCGTTGCCGTCTTCCATGCGTTCCTGCACCCATGCGCGGGCTTTCGCCGCACTGAACTCCCACACTCCGGAGGGTACGTCCTGTGCCAACACCTTCTCAGACCAGTATCCGGGGTTGCTGCGTTCTCCCCGGAAGAACTCCAGCATGTCGGTGACGCGGGAGAACACGTAGCAGCCCATGTCTCCGGTGTAGACCAGGTGTCCGGGCCAGGTAATGATTTCGAACGACATCGTCCTTGTGTTCGGCCTGCGGAAGACAAGGTGCCGGTAGACTCCCTCGTCTTTCAGCACCTTCATCTCGTGCTCCGCGATATCTTTGCTGAAGTTACCCTCGGCGTCTTTCCTTGCGCTGTGCATCTCTCAGTTCTCCTCTGCTGTCAGTGTGGTCCGGAACTTCCCCTGCGTCCACGACACAGGTATCTTCGTTTCCGTCAGGGTCTGGTTCAGCTTCCGGAACGCATCCTCGACGTACCTCGGCAGTTCGCCGTCCTCGGGGATGATGTCGTGGTAGTAGTCTGCCGGATCGATCTCCCGACAGTACACCGGCTCGCAGATGACGAGCATCAGGTCCTTGGGATCGATACCGAACTCGTCGCAGTAGTCCTCGACCTCCTCCTGTTCCCGGAAGTACTTGTCGTCGTTGAACAGTACCAGCACAGCCTTCCCGTCCCATTCCCGGAACGGCATAGCCTCGTACCTCTTCTTCTGACGCTTCGCGGAACACTCCTTGCAGAGCGTGTGAGGTCTTTCCGTGGTGCCGGTGCATTCCTGACAGCTGTTGTGCGTGGCTCCGTCGAGTCGGGCCCGGACCTCTCCGGCTTCGCCGTCTCCGAAGAACAGCCCGCGACGGCTGACCCATCCTTTGATGTCTTCCCGGTAGACTGCTGCCTCCGGGGATTCCGGTAGAATTATCTCGCTGCTCATATCTTGTTCTTCCCGTCTTTGTTTACTGCATTCGAATGCAGTGATTTCTTCCGGCATCCTCTACCGGACCGGAACAGCCCGGAGGGCCGACTCCGCTTCCCTGGGGATCTCAACCCCGGACGCTTCCCGTCTTTGGATCGTCCGGATGCTGATTCCCAGCCTCTGCGCTACTTCCTTCTGCGTTCCCCGGAGCATCCGCTGCTCCTTGTATTCCTTTCCTGTCATACCTTGTCCTCGCTTTCTAAGCCTTCGGTACCCGACATATTGTCGTCTTCAGGAGTATACGACATATTGTCGCCTTGTGCAAGGGGTACTCGGAGATAATTCCGAAGAAAATTCTAGGAGGTCGGTCCGAGGGGAGCCTTCTTCGGCGGAGGCGGAGGCGGGGGCTGTTCGGGGGAGGTGGCCGGGGGCTGCTCGGGGGCCGCTGCCGGGGCCTTTACCGCGGCCGGGGCCTGCTGTTGGCGCACCCGGTAGTCGATAATGCTGTCTCGGAGATCGTTTGCCCGGACCGGCGTCTGCTGCGACCACTTGGACGGCGCGTACTCTCCGGTATCCGGATCCTGTTTACCCCGGTAGATCTCCCGGACGGCTTCCTGCATATCGCCCCGGTTGACAGCCTTCCAGAAGTTCGGCCAGGCGCTCGGGGACCCCGGACCCAGTTGATAGAGCTTCGATGCGAGGGCGTGCCGGAGGTGTTCGTCCCGTTCCCCGGACTCCGGTACGTAATGCTTGTCCACCTGCCGCAGCATCCGGTCGTAATGTTCCTTGGCGAGCGGTCGGATGACGTCCAGGTCGACGGCGTTTCGCCGCGGATCCGGAACACCCATCCTTCGGAGCTGCGCAGCGACCTCGGGTGTATACCTGAGACCGAACGGAAGAGTATCGTACCCCCTGGAGTCCACGTATACGCTGCCCTTCTTTTTCGGGTCCCATCGGGGCGGGTAGACACCTTCCCGGGTCTCCAGCCTGCGCCGGCCGTACTGCTCCGCGGTCTCGTTCGGGAGGTAGCGAAGTCTCGTCGAACCCCCGGCGGTCTTCTGCAGGTAGCCGTCTTCCAGGCCTTCGAGGGATATCCTGCCCGGGATACGATTCCCGCTTCGGAGTAACTGATGCAGGGGCTGAGTCATAACTTCCGGATTCCTTTTCTCGATGCTGTTTCGTTGAAGGAATATACCCGAAGCCTTCCCGGCTTTCAACCGGGGGTAAGAACGGTCTGCGTATCTTCGACGCTTTCGCGTTCCCCGAACATCTCCGGGAGGAGCTTCGCCTGCGAGGCCTCCTGGAGGATTTCATCCCGGAGGGCGTCCTGCTGCCGGAAATGCTTGCGGAGCTTGTACCGCCAGTTGCCGTGCTCTCCGATTCCGTTGCGGAAGAACGTCGTCAGAGGGAGTTCCTCCATGTACCGCTTCAGGCGTTTCCCCCAGGGCTTGCCGGAGTAGAGGACGATCGACGCCGGAGGTATCAGCATGTTGTGTCCGTACAGCATCGAATCCAGCGCGTTCGATTCCGGATCCGTTTCCGGGTAGAGCGCGTTCACCCGGATCTGACACCCCAGCGGAAGAAGCCGGGTGAAGCAGTGCATGTACGGATGCTGCCCCGGGGAACGGAAGTAGACGTGGTGGCCGCCGGAGAACCCTACGCAGAGTTCCCCGAACAGGTCCCCGACGTGGTAGATCGTATACTGCCTTGCCGCCAGCTCCTTGCAGACGTCCCGAAGGATGCGCAGGTCCCAGAACCACTCGTCCCCGAGGATGCAGGCTGCAGGTCTGCCGTACGGGAACGAGGTCATATTCGCGGTCAGCTGCGACCGGACCTGGAAGTCCTCGTACATCGCCCGGGTCTGCATCTGCCAGGGCGGGGAAAGGGCGGCGAGAATCGGTACCAGCCATATCGGGAGAACTGCGGTATCGAAGTCCAGGTCCGGCCGGAGACGCTGCAGGAGCTTCAGCCGCTTGCGGAGGGTGCCCCGGGTTATCCCCAGGATTGTCGCAGCCTGCTGCGCGCAGATGAACTCCAGCGGATGCAGACCCAGCTTCCGGTTCCTCCGGGTAAGCTTCCGGGAGAACACCTCCTCCAACGGAACCTCCAGGTTCAAAGCCTGCGCTGCCACCTCGAGGAAGTCGTCTTCCCGGAGGTCCTCCTCGTGCAGGGAGTCTCCGCCCCAGATAGGGATGCTGAACGGCTCGTCCGGGGTGCCCGCTATCCGGGTGCGGGTAAGCAGGTTCATCTCTTCGGCCGAGGGCATATCATCCCGGGCGTCCGTCAGGATATCCGCCCCGCTGTGGTCTGCCCAGACGTACCCTTCCTCCGCCTTGCTGACCAGCTCCCCGGTAAGTACGAAAGCCTTGTCTATCGCATCCTGCAGATCCTTCTCCGGATCCGTCCTCAGGCTCGAATACAGGTTCATTCCGACGGCTCTTCTCAGGTGGGTTACATCCGGATCGAGGCTGGAAGGCTTCACCCTCTTCCTTCCCTCGGTATCCTCCTCCCGGAGAACCCTCTCCACAGCAGGTCTCGGATTGTGCATCTTACCTCCTTTTCTACTCCTCGAACGACCCCTCCGGGGGCCTCCGGATTACCAAAATCTTTACCCGGGGAACACTTTCCCGGTACGCCCTATTCTACTCCTTTTCCGGATGCCTGTCAAGGATGCCCTCTGCAAAGCCTGCTTCAGGTCCCTGTCGGAGGTATCCGAAACAGGTCCCGGACTAAAACCCCTTTAGGGGGTTTTACCTGGAAGGGGGTTTTACGTCTCCCGGGGATTTCATCTGCCGGCTAAAAGAAACCCCGGAGTTGCCCCTTGCGGGGACATCTCCGAGTAGGGGAGCCTACGCCCAGGATAGACTCCCCCCATCTTGCGGCACTTATATGTTTGGGATGTAGACGAGGTGCGGCGTCCCGTCTACATCGCGAAAGGAATCCCTACCTGGGCTAGGGAATCCTCAGTCTAGTATGCCCGAAAAAGCCCCCGGAATTAAGCTCCTTCGGACAGCCGTCTGCCGTACTCCGGAGGTATTCAAATCCTTACCCGGCAGATGTTTCAACCCCCCCTGTCCTACGACAGGTCGTCAGACCTCGTCGTAAGTGCTTTATATTTCTCCTTACGGAGTAAGGATACTACTCTATAGGACCTTGCACATTTTGAAACACCACCCTGCACATTTTGAAACACCCCCTTCGCAGCACCTCCTCCGGTACCACGGAACAAAGCCCGGTAAAGATTCCTTCGGATTACATCCGGGAATACGGCAGGATTAAACGCAGGACGCGATTTCAGGGGTCCGGCGGGTATCGGTACGGCAGAGGGGTGTAAACGCGCAGGAGGGCCTTATTCCGCGTTCCGCTCTCCGGTCTTGCACCGGGTAGGTGGTCCGGATATATTACAAAGCAGAAGCGACCCCTACGTAAACAACCCTCCAAAAACGGAGAATCAGAATGACAAGCAATCTCGCCCTCGCATTACGGAAACGTCTCCCCCGGTACAACAAGTACGCGGAATCCGAAGCAGTCGACTACCTGCAGGCAATCCCCCTCGCAGGGGGCCTTATCCACGGTATATCGAGACCGGCACAGGGGAACAGCCGGTTGGAGTCCGGCGTCGTCCAAGGCGCGACAGGTCTCGCAGGAGGCATCACGGGAGGGGCGTTGGGAGGAATTACCGGAGGACTCTCAGGTGTCGTTGCCAACCAGGCCCTCGGGGTGGGGGAAGATCACCGAGGCAAGCTGATCGCCCTGGGGGCTGTTGCCGGTATGCTGCTGGGCAGCAGCGTCGGAACGGCCGCAGGATCCGCAGCGGGAAGGTTCGTCTCAAAACGGGAAGTCATGACACCGGCGGACTGGGCGCAGCTCGCTCAGGCAACCCGGAACCAACAGCAACGCTGACGAAGGATTTCATCTGCCGGCTAAAAGAAAAACAGGATTGAAGTCCCTTGTTTTTCCGACGGGTCGGTGTACTCGAACGCAGGATAGCGCCCAAATACACCTGCCGGCACTTCCAGATGCCGACCGAAGCCCTCGGGAACCACCCCGAGGGCTTTCGCTTCCCCTCCCTTTCCGACTTGCTCCCCGCCGGTCCTCCGGGCCGACGGGGGTCGGAGCACCTCCGGAATCGGTTACAGGCGTAACTCGTACGCTGCTGCTCCGATACCGATGTGCAGGGAGGGTTTCTCGCAGGTCATCCTTGACCTGCCCCGCAGATACGTTCCCCTTCGGCAGCGTAAGTACACCCGTACCTGCTGCTTCGGGAGAGTCCCTCGTACTGCGGGTTCCCCGTCGTTTAAGTGCTCCTTTCGGACGTGCTTACCCATTACAAGGGTATTCAGATTCCTTTCGTCCTTCAACGACTTCCGGAATCTGCCGGGGGTGTAAATCCACCTCGGCACGTGTAAATGTCCAGGTGGGACATATACAACACTCAGTATATTATGCCCGAAAAACCCCCCGGAATTAAGCTACTTCGGGCAGCCGTCTGCCGGCTAAAAGAAAGCCCGGAGCCCGACCCCGAGGGGCCGAACTCCGGGCAGGGGGCAGGGACTCGGTGTCTCAATCGCCTTTCGGCTGGAATTCCCGGCAGCCTCCCGTAGGAGTCCCCTCGATTAGGCGGTCGAGGGGGGAGGCGGGAGGCAGGGAGGCTGCCGGGAAAGGGGTGGAACCTCCTACGGACGGAGGCTCCTCAGTATATTATGCCCGAAAAAACCCCTGAAATTAAGCATTTCCGGACGTTTTCAGGGTATTTCCGGGAGACGTAACCACCTCTCCGGCAGATGTTTCAACCCCTAGCCCCTACGACAGGTCTTCAGACCTCGTCGTAAGTGCTTTATATTTCTCCTTACGGAGTAAGGATACTACTCTATAGGACCTTGCACATTTTGAAACACCACCCTGCACATTTTGAAACACCCCCGGAAACCCTTTCCAAGACCCGGGCACCACCCTACGACAGGGTACCGGAAGGGGTCTTCTCCGGATTACATCCGGGAATACAGCGGAATTAAACGCAGGACGCGATTTCAGGGGTCCGGCGGGTATCGGTGCGGCAGAGGGGTGTAAACGCACAGGAAGGCTTTATTTTGATGCGGGCATCCGCCGGCTAAAAGAAAACCCGGAGTTGCCCCTTTCGAGGGGCTCCGGGGTTTCTTTCAGATGCTGCACATCAGACGCTGCTTGTTAGCGTCCGTATACGCCGCCGGCGCCGGGAGGGCCGACGCCGGTTCGAGCTTGCCCACAGCGTCCATGTCGTTGTACGCTGTCCCGACATGGACAGCCTGGACGCCTAGCTTTCCCAGCATCTCCCGGCAGCCCGCTTCGTACGCCGCCCAGACGCCGGACTCGTACTTGTTGGACAACAGCTCGATGTTGTCCAGTACGAGGGTGTCCCCGGACCGCCAGGTCCAGGACTGAGCGACTATCTTACCGTAGCGCTCCACTACGACAACAGCCCCGTCCGGGGACTCTACGGCGTGCCAGGCACAGGACGCGCCTGCACTTCCCGGGTGCTGGCAGCAGTCCGTATGCTCCCCCGCGAAGAGGGTGCGGGGGTCGTTCCGGTCCAGCCGCGTGAACCGGTACCCGTCGACCTCTATGTCGACCCACGGAACCGCCTCGTACGGCACGCTGCGAGCCAGCCACCGATCCTGCCACCGGAGGAAATCCTCCTGCGACACCTTATGTGCCGCGGCCTCCAGTGCGAAGTCCAGATCCCGGACTCCGGAGAACGTCAGCGAGGTCACCAGGGAGTCCGCCTCCCCGATGGTCAGCTCCGACAGCTCCTTGCCGAAGTGCTTGCGGATGCATTCCTCCAGGGCTGCCAGTTTCACAGCCCGTCGTATCACGTCGACCGGGGCCTTACGGCGGGCGTACAGCCATTCGGCGGCGGTCTCGGAGAGCTTATTCAGCTCGATTCCCCGGTCGTGCCACTCGGCCAGGTCAGACCCTAGCCAGCCGGCGGCCCTCTCTCCGAACACTTCACAGGCCTTAAGGCAGGCCAGGATGAGATGCTCGGATACGGCCTCGGCCCGGACCGCCTGCTGGATGAAGGGCAGGACCCTCTTCCAGTTGACGAAAAGGCGGTCTGCATTCGGCGCCCCGGCGGCCAGTACGGCCGGATCCCGCGGGAGGCGGGTGAATCCGGCCATACTCCACGAGGAAGCCAGGCGTACCGCCTTGACCCGCCCGGGGCGGTGCAGGAGACCACGGGTCAGCGCAGTACAGGACTGGACCTGCCGCCAGAAGTCCAGGTCCCCCCACTTAGGGGGGAAGAGGTTATGGCCATCAGCGTCCCTCGGTATGCAGGACAACGTGGCCTGGGCCAGTTCGGGGGAGACCTTCCCCAGAAAACGTAGCCACCGGCGGCTGCGAAGCTGACCCATACACCGGGCCATCCCCCGGGCCTGCGTCGCCCAGTCCTGGGCGCCCGTTGCCCGGATACCGCGGGCGACTTGATGCATGGCGTCTGCCCAGTGGACGCCGGACTGGTAACTGTTGACAGGGGCCAACCGCACCACCGTCTGGGCGTACACCGGGGCCAGCTGCTCTGCCCTGTCGGGGCAACATCCTACGGACATCCAGAACTCCCGCAGTCCTCCTATTGTAATCCCCCAGGCGCCATCGTAGGGGATGTACTTACGTCCCGTGTCCTCATTTTTGGAGATGGGGACGCCGGCAGCCTCGAGTACCTCGATCACGTACTCGATCGTGGTCGAGTACTTTCCGAAGAACTGCCAGAGTCTGGGGTACTCCAGCCCGTGCCTCCGGCCTGCCGTGTAGGCGGCGCGGCCCTTGATTTTCCCCGCCTTTTCCACGACTGATTCGACCTTCTTGAGGATGGCGTCCCTTTGGTCGTGCAACGCCATCAAGGGGGCCACGTCTACCCCCGAGTCCACTTCGAAGATCTCATGAAATCTTCGAATTTCCGAATAAAGGTCATCCGCGGCCGCGGTGAGGACTTCCGCCTCCTTAAGGAGGTCGGCGCCCCGGTCCTTCGCGGACCGGCGCTTTCTAGGGGCCGTTGGCCCCATGTCGAGCTCCCACTCGACTGTTGGGGCAGTTCGGAGATTTCTCATAGCATCCTCCATCTGGAAAATGTGCCGTACTCGGTACGGCTCCGTGGGGCGGACTCATCAGAATGGTACCCCGGGTTTTCGTCCTTATCCATTTACACGGTTTTTTACGGGACCGCGTGGTATTCCCGTCGTACGACTAGAGGAAGAGGATTTCCCCCTTCAGGCAGCCGCACTTCATCTGAAGAAGCCTGACAGCCAGCTTCTTCGCCGAGGCCCCCGCCGCCTCGGCTTTGGCCCCGCAACGCCGGCATATTGCCGTTGTCACGGGGCCTCCCGGGAAAAGGTCCTCCCGGAAGGTTACTGCCCCGGCCGCCCGGGAAGCGGTCGAGGAGGAGGTCTGCCGTGCTGTCTTCCGACGTGCCTCCTTCTCCGTAGCCCGGCGGATCGCCCGCCGCTCGGAGCTGTTAACCCCGACCGGGGTTTTCCTTGCTTTTCCCGTAAACACCTCCTGTGTTTTTCGGGTTTTCGTTGACCCCGGAACCTTAGGGGAACAGACCGTGACCCGGGGGCTCTGTCACGGTCTGTCGGAGGGTAAGACCAAGGCCTAAGCCTTGATCTTACCCTCCCGGATCAACTTCTCGCGAAGCTGATTCGCCCCGTCCGCCGCCGCCTTCCGCTTCCCGGTGGAGGAGGCGGAGACGGCGCTCGCAAAAGCGTCCGCCAGGGCGGGGCCCCGGACGGAGGACTTCCCTGGGGCTGGGGCGGTGGTGGGTGTCAGGGTGACCCAGCCGTTACGGCACCCTTTACCGGTACAGGGGAAGGTCCTGAGGACCTTCCCCTTTCCGGCGCATACCGGGCATGTCGCGGACGAAAGTCCGCGGCATGCCGGGCAGGTTTTCTGAACCGGCCGCGAATGGCCGGTTCCGCGGCAGACCGGGCACCGGTCTACCAAATTCAACTTATTGCCCATATTATCCTCCTATGGGTTTCCCGGGGCGGCTGTCTCCTCGAATAAAGCGCCCCCGGAGCGCCTTTTCCGAAAGCCGGAGAACATCTACCGGCTAAGAAAAACCCAGCGACCCTGTTTTGTTGGGGAGGCTGGGGCTGGGGGACGCCTCGGAGAAAAGCTCCGAAGCATCGCCCCGTAGATCCCAAAGCGCTGATGCTAAGGGACCTTCGGTATATTATGCCATAAAAAGGGGTCTGAATTAAGCCCTTTTCAGGCACTTCCGGGGGGCTACTCCGCGGGGCATCCGAACCCTGCCCGCAGGCGATTCCGGAGAACCCTTCCCATATGGAACAGGACGAAAACCCCGGATACGGCGATTATCACCGCGAACGACGGCTGCCGAACCAGAATTGCCGCGATAAACCCGGTCAGGGCTATCACCCAGGGCTTCTTCACGATAAACGAGGTGATTATCACCAGAACGGTAAGCGGACCTACCAGCGCCCAGGTCGCGGTCAGACTCGCTATTACACACAGACACCCGTGAAGAATCGCGGATATCCTAGCCTGCTGGTATCGAACGTCGGGGGTCCTGGGCCCTACACAGCAGTGCAGGAGCCCATCCCGTATTACAACCATGAAGAACAGCATGACTGCTGCGCCGGGGAACATCCCCGCACCTACTACTCCCAGGATTATTACAGCGATAAACGCTGTTGCCATGGCCTTCTTATTGTGTCTCATCCGAGGTCTCCTCTTCGTTTTCGTTTTCGTTTTCCAGGACTGTCTGCCGGGAGTTGTCCCAGGCCGACCAACTACCGTCTTTCTGGCCGGAGACGGTCTGCCGGGATTTGCCCCAGGCACTCCAGTACCCGCCTTTCTGACCTGAGACGGTCTGCCGGGACTTACTGTAGGCAACCCAAGTCCCGCCCTCCTGACCGGAGACGGTCTGCCCGGAGCTGCCGTACGCATTCCAGTACCCACCTTTCTGACCGGAGACGGTCTGCCGGGAGCTACCCTTGGTCTGGAAGTTTCCTCCTGTTTGATTCCGGACGGTGACGTGACCGGAAAGACAGACCCAGTACTCCCCGTATTTCGGGGAGATAACGTCTCCGTCCCGGGCTACGAGGTTCCCTTCCTCTTCCCAAAAGTACTCCGGACATTGAGAGTCCTGGACGTATTTCCCGGAGTCGAGCCGGGCCTCAGGACTTCTTTTCATCCAGGTCCTCCTTTCCTCTGTCCAGGATTGTCTGCCGGGAAGGTATGTACGCACTCCAGTGACCGCCTTCCTGGCCGGAGACGGTCTGCCGAGACTTGCCCCAGGCAGCCCAACGCCCGCCTTCCTGACCGGAGACGGTCTGCCGGGAGCTATCGTGGGCATTCCAGTCCCCGCCTTTCTGACCGGAGACGGTCTGCCGGGACCTGCCGTAGGCATCCCAGAAGCCGCCTTTCTGACCGGAGACGGTCTACCGGGAGTTTCCGTAGAAATGACAGTGCCCTCCTGTTTGGTTCCGGACGGTAACGTGGCCGGAAAGACAGACCCATCTCTCCCCTTCGGCCGGGGAGATGACGTCGCCGTCCCGGGCCACGAGAATCCCTTCCTCTTCCCAGAAGCACTCCGGACGTTGGGAGTACGGGACTTGTTTCCCGGAATCGAGCCGGGCCTCAAGACTTCTTTTCATCCAGGTCCTCCTTTCCTCTGTCCAGGATTGTCTGCCGGGAAGGTATGTATGCAAGCCATTTCCCGCCTTTCTGACCGGAGACGGTCTGCCGGGACTTATCGTTGGCATGCCATTTCCCGCCTCTCTGACCGGAGACGGTCTGCCGGGATTCCCCGTGCGCACGAAAGTACCCTCCGGTTTGGTTCCGGACGGTAACGTGGCCGGATAGGCAGACCCAGTTCTCCCCGTCTTTCGGGGAGATGACGTCGCCGTCATGGGCTACGAGATACCCGGATTTTTCCCAGCAGTACTCCGGTAGCCGGGAGTACGGGACTTGTTTCCCGGAATCGAGCCTGGTCTCGGTACTTCTACTCATCCTGGTCCTCCTTTTCTTTGTCGAGGATTGTCTGCCTGGACTTATCGTAGGCACGCCAGTCCCCGACCTCCGGGTCGTAGACGGTCTGCTGAGAACATTCCCAGGCAACCCACTCCCCGCCTTCCTGCCCGGAGACGATCTGCCTGGAATTGCTCAGAGCATGCCAGTTCCCACCTTCCTGACCGGAGACGGTCTGCCGGGATTTTTCGTAGGCACACCAGCCCCCGCCTATCTGTCCGGAGACGGTCTGCCTGGAATTGCTCAGAGCATACCACCCGCCGCCTCTCTGACCTGAGACGGTCTGACGGGAATTGTCACGGGCTTGCCAGTGCCCTCCGGTTTGATTCCGGACGGTAACGTGGCCGGAAAGACAGACCCATTTCTCCCCTTCGGTCGGGGAGATGACGGCTCCGTCCCGGGCTACGCGATATCCGTTCTCATTCCAGAAGTACTCCGGAAGTTGTGACTCCGGGATGTATTTCCCGGAATCCAGCCGGGTCTCGATACTTCTACGCATCCGGGGTCTCCTTTTTGTTGTCGAGGATTTTCTGCCGGGAGTCTTCGCAGGCAGACCAGCGACCGCCTTTCTGTCCGGAGACGGTCTGCCGGGAGTTGTCCCGGGCATACCAGCGACCGCCTTTCTGTCCGGAGACGGTCTGCCGGGAGGTGCCGCAGGCAGACCAGCGCCCGCCT
>Ga0209498_1000859_pt1 | contig 18726 bp, 15 predicted proteins | sample WalLakDeSediment_FD_184131 | JGI IMG/M metagenome (GOLD analysis project Ga0209498, IMG submission 184131) | Lake sediment microbial communities from Walker lake, Nevada to study Microbial Dark Matter (Phase II) - Walker Lake 11/02/13 Deep... | ecosystem: Environmental > Aquatic > Freshwater >... | reverse complement strand
CCCACTGCTGCATCTCCTCGTCCCAGGTGAAGTTGCCGGGCGAGGTCTCCGGGAAGATCTCGGGCATGGTCTCCTCGAACATGTCCGGGATGTCGCGGTTGGGGAAGATGTAGTAGTAGTCCTGGTACTTCCGGTCGCCGGCCCGCGCCTTGCGGGCCCACCCGTGTTCATCGGAGGTGTGATTCACCACCACGTCCAGGGTCAGCAGCATGCCCCGCTTGCGCATGGATTCGGCGAGCTTCTGCAGCTGTTCCAGGGTGCCGACCCGCGGGTCGATGCGGCGGAAGTCGCTGATGGCGTAACCGCCGTCGCTGGCCTTCTCCGGGCAGACCAGCATCGGCATGATGTGCAGCATGTTCACGCCCAGTTCCTGCAGGTAGGGCGTCCGGGAACACACACCGTCGAGGTTTCCGGCGAAACCGTCGGCATACAGGGCCATCGCGACCCACTCCTGGTTCAGGAACCAGTTGTGATTCAGCTCCCGGTCCTTGTCCTGCGCCTCCAGTTCGGCGGAGCGCTCGATATAGCGCGCGGCCATGACCTCGACCAGCTTGATGCTCTTCTCCTTGAAGTCCTCGCGCGCCCCGTACAGCGAGTGGAAGAGCGAGTGGATCGCGTAGAAGTTCGCGCCCAGGCGGGTGTAGAAATGGCGCAGATCCTGGCGCCGGATCTCCGGCTTCAGTTCATCGAGGATTTCGTTCAGCAGCGAGTGAGAGACCTGTTCGTACATGCGGCCCTTTACGGATGCGGTTGCCTGCGCGACGGGATCGCCGAGCGCGGGTCGGGTGGATGATGCGCCATGATCGGCAACCCGGCGCCACAGCGCAAACCGCCCGGGCCGGCCCAGGGTGGTGTGGCCAGCCCCGGTCGTGGCAGTCCCGGCGCGGCGCTCGCATCCAGTAGCACTTGGATCGACGGGTCAGGGGTCTGTGCCGGGCCCAGCCTGGCGCGCGACCCGCACCAGCACGGTTCCCGAAAGCCAGTCGTGCAGCATCGCGCGGCGGGGATGTGCCTGGCTGAGGCCGAGTCCGGCCAGCAGCAGGGCGGTGGCGCCAGCCGTCACCATGGCCCCGTGCTCGCGTGCCAGGTAGATCCCCAGCAGGACTACCAGCCACTGCGCCAGCGCAACCAGATAGCGCAGGGTCGCCTGCTTCGGGTTGACCGGGCCGCCGGTCTCGTCACGCACCTGGATGTTCCAGGCCTGCATGCCCAGGGTCTGACCGGTGCGGGTCCAGAACCAGGCGAAGAAGAGCCAGGCAGCCAGCAGGTTGACCACGAACTGCAGTCGAATCAGCGTGTGCCCAGTGGCCTCTCCAATCAGCACGAAGACGAGGCCCAGCAACATCCAGATCGCCAGCAGCAGCATGCCGTCGTAGATCATCGCGCCCAGGCGCCGCGGCAGACCGACCGGGTCAGAAGTGGAGACGTTCCCGGGCACGTTCAGAATACTGACTGGAAGGGAATGACCTCGACCTGATCGCCTTTGGCGGCCCCGGTGCTTTCCCGCGGGAGAACGATGTAGGCGTTGGCGACGCTCATCGAGCGAAGCTGGTGCGAGCCCTGACCACCGGTGGAACGCACCGTCCATTCCCCATCCCGTTTTTCCAGGATGCCGCGCTGGAAATCTGCCCGTCCGGGGTTCTTGCGCAAAGCCTCCAGCAGGCGCGCGCGCAGGGTCAAGGGACGCTCGGGGACGGTTCCGCAGAGACGCAGCAGGGCGGGGCGGACGAACAGCGAGAAGGTGGCCATCACTGACACCGGGTTGCCCGGCAGGCCCAGGAACACGGCCTGCCCGAAACGGCCGAAGGCCAATGGGCGTCCGGGTTTCATCGCGACCTTCCAGAAGTCGGTCTCGCCCTCGCTCTGGAGCAGGCGGGAGACGAAGTCGGCATCGCCGACGGAAACGCCGCCGGTGGTCAGCATCAGGTCGGCAGTCTCCCCCGCATGCGTCAGTGCCGAGCGCACGGCATCCTCGGTGTCGGCGATCACACCGAGATCGATGAACTCCACCGGGTAACGGCTGAGCAGGGCGCGCAGGGTATAGCGATTGCTGTCGTGGATCTGGCCCGGACCCAGCGGCTGGCCGATCGGCACCAGTTCGTCGCCGGTGGTGAAGAAGGCCACCTTCGGACGGCGCACCACGGTGACTTCGCCGATGCCCTGGGATGCCAGCAGCCCGATGTCGGCAGCGGTGAGGCGTCGGCCTCGGTCCAGGATCACGGTGCCCGCCCGGGTGTCCTCGCCCGGGTTCCGGATGTGGGCGCCGGGCCTGGGATCCGCCTCCAGCGTGACGAAGCCCGCCTCGGTGCGGACCTGCTCCTGCATGATGACGGTGTCGGCGCTCTCCGGCACCACCGCGCCGGTGAGGATGCGGATGCATTCGCCGGGACCGATCTGCCCGTCCCAGGGGTGGCCGGCAGCGGACAAGCCAGCCATGCGCAGTCGCGCGCCGGCACGGGCGTTGCTGGCGACCAGGGCATAGCCGTCCATCGCCGAGTTGCGCGACGAAGGAACGTCGATCCGCGCCGTCACCGGGCCGGCCAGTATCCGGTCCAGGCCTTCCGTGATCGCCAGGGTCTCGCTCCCTGCGACCGGGGCACAGGCCGTGAGCACGCGCTCCAGTGCCTGTTCCACGGTGAGCATGTTGGGGTCGGTTTCGTCCATCCAGGCGTCGTCGCGTCTCAAGGCCCTGCTTCCACGGACAGGCCGGGCAGGTTGAAGTACTCGCCGATAAAGGCGGCGATCGCGCGGACCTCGTCCAGCGGCAGCACCCGGGTGCCCTGTGGAACGACCTCCGGACGATCGGTGGCTACGGCGATGATGTGCGGATCATCGACGCAGAGCAGCGGCTTGCCCAGCGTCGGCCGGTGGATCTCGATCTTCGGGATGGGCTCACGCTTGAATCCCTCGACCAGGATCAGGTCGGTACGACGCGGGTCGAGTCTCTGCACCAGATCCGCAAGCGCGGGCGCGATCTCCTGGCCCTCAGGGTTTTCCACCATCAGCGCAAGACGTCGGCTGGACGCCACCAGGACCTGTCCTGCGCCGGCCTTGCGCAACACATAGCTGTCCTTGCCCGGCTGGTCGACGTCGAAGTCGTGGTGTGCGTGCTTGATCAATGCGACCTGCAGCCCGCTGCCGCGCAGCACGGGCAGCAGGGCGGTCAGCAGCGTGGTCTTGCCGGCGCCGCTCCAGGCGGCGAAGCCGACCAGGGGGATGGTTTGGGAGGTCATGCTGGCACTCATGTCGATGTCCGCGCTCCGCGCCCGGGGCGTCCCGGTGGTCGTTGTCCGAGGATACCGGAGCCACACTCGGGATAACACCTGCGCGCAACGGCGAAACCACCATCGCTGCCCGTTGTCCACTGAGGTATTGCTGGGCGGCCGGCGTCCCGCTTCACTCCGCTGTGGGATGATGGCCACTCCGCCAGCGCGTGCCGCAACCGACGGCCCGCCCGGCCCCGGCGGGCGGCGATTTCTCGGTGCCGTCATCATTCTACGTCCCCAAAAGGTTAGGATAGGACCATGCGCCTGCATTCGACGAAATCCGTGTTCCGATTGATCCTCTGGGCCTCGCTGCTCCTGGTCGCGGCCGGTTGGCTGCTCGCCGCGTCCGGCGACGAGGATCGCAGGCAGGCCGTGCTGCTGACGGTGTCGGATGCGATCGGCCCGGCCACGGGTGACTACATCATCCGCGGCATCGAACGTGCCGGACGCGACGAGGCCGAGTTGCTGATCCTGAAGCTCGATACCCCCGGAGGCCTCGATTCGTCGATGCGGGACATCGTGAAGGCGATGCTGGCCTCGGAGGTTCCGGTGGTGACCTATGTCCACCCTGCAGGGGGACGCGCCGCGAGCGCCGGCACTTACATGCTCTTCGGTTCGCACGTGGCGGCGATGACGCCCTCGACCAACATCGGCTCGGCGACACCGGTGCAGATGGGCGGCGGCTTCCCCGGTCTGGACGACGCCGACAGCCGACCGTCCCGTGGCAGCGAAGGAAGCGCTCGCGATGCGGCGAACGACAAGTCGGCAGAGGACGCGAACGGTGACGAAGATGCGGCGGCCGAATCGCCTGATGCGGAAGAGAAGAAGGACGAGGCACGGCGCGGCGAGACCGCGATGGAGCGCAAGGTCCTGGAGGACGCGGTGTCGTACATCCGGGGGCTTGCCGAACGCTTCGGCCGCAATGCCGACTGGGCCGAGGAGGCGGTGCGTGAAGGTTCCAATATCGGCGCCCGTGAGGCCCTGGAACTGAACGTGATCGAGTTCGTGGCGGAGAATCTCGAGGATCTGCTCCAGCAAATGGACGGCCACAGCGTGCGCATGGCCTGGGGCGAGAAGGTCCTGGACACCGCCAACATCGAGGTGATCCGGGTCGATCCCGATTGGCGCACCAACCTGCTGGCGGTGATCACCAGCCCGAACATCGCGTATATCCTGATGCTGATCGGCATCTACGGCATCATTTTCGAACTCTCCAATCCCGGGGCGATCTACCCGGGTGTCATTGGCGCGATCTCGCTGGTGCTGGCCTTCTACGCGCTGCAGGTGATGCCGGTGAACTATGCGGGCCTGGCGCTCATTCTGCTCGGCCTGATCTTCATGGTCGCCGAGGCCTTCCTCCCGAGTTTCGGGATACTGGGCATCGGTGGCATGATCTCCTTCATCACGGGCTCCATCATTCTCTGGGACGATCCGGAATTGAACATCTCGCTTCCTCTGGTTTTTGGTACCGCCCTCGTGGTGGGCGTCTTCTCGATCTGGGTGCTGGGGCGCCTGTTGCGGCTGCGCAAGGTCACGCCCACCATCGGGCGCGGGGAGATGATTGGCATGATCGGTGAGGCGCGGGAGGACTTCGACCGCAGCGGGCGCGTGTACGTGCACAGCGAGCTGTGGACGGCCGACACCACCGAGCCGGTGGAAGAAGGACAGAAGATTCGTGTCGTTGGCCTCGAGGGGCTGCGCCTGAAGGTCGAACCGGTGTCGGATGACGCCGGTGCGACGGCGGCCTCGCGCTCCTGAACGACCCTATCCCGCCCGTCGCCCCCTGCCGCGAGCGGTTTCAGACAACCCAGATGAAGGAGAAGTCGTTATGACCGGAGCCTATCTTTTTCCGTTAGTGGTGGTCATCGCCCTGATCGCGATGTCCATCAAGGTGCTGCGCGAATACGAGCGCGGCGTGGTCTTCTTCCTGGGACGTTTCCAGGCGGTGAAGGGGCCCGGCCTGATCATCATCATCCCGGGCATCCAGCAGATGGTGAAGGTGGACCTGCGCATCATCACGCTGGATGTACCCAGCCAGGATGTGATCTCCCAGGACAACGTGACCGTGCGCGTGAATGCGGTGCTGTATTTCCGCGTGGTCGATTCGGCGAAGTCGGTGATCCAGGTCGAGGACTACTTCTCCGCGACCAGTCAGCTGGCACAGACCACGCTCCGTTCGGTGCTCGGCAAGCACGATCTGGATGAGATGCTCTCCGAGCGCGACAAGCTGAATGCCGACATCCAGGAGATCCTGGATTCCCAGACCGATTCCTGGGGGATCAAGGTCACCAATGTCGAGATCAAGCACGTGGATCTGAACGAGTCCATGATCCGAGCCATCGCCCGCCAGGCGGAGGCCGAGCGCGAACGTCGCGCCAAGGTCATCCACGCAGAGGGCGAACTGCAGGCGGCCGAGAAACTGTCGCAGGCGGCGGAGATCATCAGCAGGAACCCGGCGGCCCTGCAGTTGCGTTACCTGCAGACCATGGCCGACATGTCCAACAGCAGCCAGGCCAACACCATCTTCTTCCCGCTGCCGCTGGAACTGACCAAGGTCTTCGACGCCATTGCCGGCAAGTTCGGTGCCCACGGCACCGCCGCGGCCAGTGAGAAGAGCGACTGAGCTCGCTGCGGTGGAGCAGGGGTCCCGGGCACCGCACCCGGACCCCGTGCTCGACCGGTTTCTGGATGAACTCTGGGCGGTCGAGGGGCTGGCCCGGCTCACGCTGGACGCCTACCGGCGCGACCTGACGGCCCTGTCGACCTGGCTGGCGGCTCGCGGATCGGCGCTGACCGAAGCAAACCGAGCCGACCTGCTTGCGTTCCTCGGGGCGCGAATGCAGGCTGGATCCCGACCCAAGTCCGTTGCCCGGTGGCTCTCCAGCCAGCGGCGCTTTTATCGATTCCTGGTCGCTGCGGGGCTGCGCCGGGACGATCCGACCGCCCGTATCGATGCGCCGAGCATTGGCAGACCGTTGCCGGACAGTCTCTCGGAGTCCCAGGTCGAGGCATTGCTTGCGGCTCCCGAGACCGGGGCGGCCATCGGTCTGCGCGACCGTGCCATGCTCGAGTTGCTGTATGCCACCGGGTTGCGGGTCTCGGAGCTGGTGACCCTGGAGCAATCGCAGGTGAACCCGCGGCAGGGCGTGCTGCGGGTGACGGGCAAGGGCTCGCGCGAACGGCTGGTTCCGCTGGGGGAGGAGGCCGGGGACTGGCTGCGGCAATACCTGGACGAGGCGCGGCCGGCGCTGATGCAGGGGCATCCGCCGGCCGAGGCCGTGTTCGTGACCCGCCGCGGGGCGGGCATGACCCGCCAGGCCTTCTGGTACCGAATCAAGCAGTATGCCGCCGCCGCCGGCGTCGCCGTGGCCCTGTCACCGCATACCCTGCGCCATGCCTTTGCCACCCATCTGCTCGATCACGGGGCCGACCTGCGCGTGGTCCAGATGCTGCTGGGACACAGCAGCCTGTCCACCACGCAGATTTACACGCACGTGGCGCGCGCGCGCCTGCAGGCCCTCCACGCGCGGCATCACCCGCGGGGTTGACGCAACTCTTCCGGCCGCGCGCAGTCCCACATCTCAGCCCGGTGTTACACTTCCCCGGTTTTTTCACCTGACGAGACGGTTGCATGCTGATGATGCGAAACACCCTGATTTCCCTGCTGGCCGTGATGGCCGTGTCCCCGGCGGTCGCCACTGAGGTGATCGAGAAGCGAATGGCCGAGGTCGTGCCTTCCGTCAGCCCGGATTCCATCCAGCCGACTGCGATGGCCGGTATCTTCGAGGTCCGTTACGGAACCGACATCTTCTACGTGTCCGAGGACGGGCGGTTCCTGCTTCAGGGTAACCTGATTGACCTGGAATCCCGGCAGAATCTGACCGAGCAGACCAGGCGCGGGGTGCGCGCGGAAATCTTTGCCGAGATTCCCGATGCCGAACTGACCGTGTACACGCCCGAGGGCAGGATTCGGCACACGCTGAACGTCTTCACCGACCCGAACTGCCCCTTCTGCCGCCAGATGCATGATGACATGGAGAAATACCTCGAGGCCGGTATCCAGGTGCGCTATTTCATGTACCCGGTATTGGGACGCCAGTCACCGGAGATCATGCGTGACGTCTGGTGTGCCGACAGCCGCACCGACGCCATGGACCGTGCCAAGACGGGTCTCGCGGTTGCCTCCAGGGACTGCCCCACGCCGGCGGAAGAGCATCTGGCCCTGGGGCGCGAACTGGGCATCAGTGGCACACCCGCGACCATCACCAGTGGCGGACAACTGATCTCCGGTTTCCGCCCCATGGTCGAGGTCCTGATGATGCTGGAGTCGGAATAGCTCGGGAGGAACTGGCCGGGGCAACGTCGATCCGATCGGCGTGTCTCAACGGGTCGGTCGAGTTACGTCCTTTGGGCTAACCCGACCTACGGTTTGCGCTTATGGAGTGCGGGAGCTTGCTCCCGCTCTGCGGTATCCGGGGTTGACCCAGCTCTCCACAGCGACGGCAAGCCGCCGCACTCCATAGGCCCTTCGGCTGTGGCTCGCGGCAGCCTGCGGCGCAAGGGTGGGCCACCAATGCCGCATGCAGGGCTGGCTGGCGGACCTTCACAGTCGGCGATCAGTACAGCAGGGAGACCATCTTCCGGCGGTACTGATTGACCAGTTCGTGCCTCGGCCCCAGGACCTCAAAGGCGACGAGCATGCCCTTGTGCCCGGCATTCTCCTTGTAGCTGCGGTGGCGCTGCATCAGCTTCAGATACAGTTCCAGCGCCTCCTCGTTGCGCCCGGCGACCATGTAGGCGGCGGCAAGCCGCTCGAGCCCCTCCGGGTCATCCTCGTTGTCGCGGACCGCCTGCTCCAGTGCCGCAAGGTCGGCACCGCTCAGCGTTTTCGCAAAGACCAGACGGGCGCGCAGTTGTTTCACGGCCTCCTGTTCGTGCACGTCCATCGGCAGCAGGTTCAGCTGCGCTTCCGCGCCCTCGGGATCGCCGGCGTCCAGCAGCGCGCGGGCAAGATCGACCTTCAGCACATGATGGTCCGGATCGCTCGCAACCGCGGCCTGCATGTCTTCGACGGCACCGACGGCGTCGCCTGCCTCCAGCTTCGCCAACGCCTGTTCCCAAATCCGATCCGAGGGCCTCTCCACGTGTTTGTCGATGATTGCGCGGATCGCCGATTCGGGCTGTACGCCCATGAACTGGTCCACCGGCTGCCCATGGCGGAAGCACATCACCGTCGGCAGGCTTCGCACGCCGAACTGACTGGCCAGACCCTGCTGTTCGTCGCTGTTGACCTTGGCCAGGCGGACCTTGCCGCCGTACTCGTCGACCAGCTTCGCCAGCACCGGCATCAGCATCTTGCAGGGAGCACACCAGTCGGCCCAGAAGTCGACCAGCACCGGTCGGCGGAAGGACTCCGCGATGACCTCGGCCTCGAAGGTGCCGGCGGTGACGTCGAGAAGGTCGTTGCTTGCCTCTACCATGAAGAACTCCGGAGTCTGTTTCCTGTGGACATTGTCGGGCCGGACGCGACGATTTCAAGCATGCGGCGTCGGCTTCCCGAGGCGGGCCGTGCGCCAGGGGCACGCGCCGCACTACACTACTGCCTGCCGACATCCGGAGGAAGGCCGCAGGTGAGTTATTCCGCATCCGACATTGAAGTCCTCGAGGGACTGGACCCGGTGCGCAAGCGCCCGGGGATGTACACCGATACCTCGCGGCCCAATCATCTGGCCCAGGAAGTCATCGACAATTCGGTGGACGAGGCCATCAGCGGCTTCGCGAAGACCATTGATGTGACCCTGCACAAGGATGGCTCCCTGTCGGTGACGGATGACGGCCGCGGCATGCCGGTGGACGAGCATCCTCGCGAAAAATGTCCCGGTGTCGAGGTGATCCTGGGCCGCCTGCATGCGGGCGGCAAGTTTTCGGACAAGAACTACCAGTTCTCCGGCGGACTGCACGGCGTCGGCGTGTCGGTGGTGAACGCCCTGTCCCGGCATCTCGAGGTCTGGATCCGCCGTGACGGCCGGGAGTACAACATGGCCTTTGCCGGCGGTCACAAGGTCAGCGACCTCGAGGTGGTGAGCGAGGTCGCCCGGCGCAACACCGGCACCCGGCTGCAGTTCTGGCCCGATCCGCAGTACTTCGACAGTCCCCGGTTCTCGGTGCCGCGCCTGAAACACGTGCTGCGGGCGAAGGCGGTGCTGTGCCCGGGCCTGAACGTGAGCTTCGCCGACGAGGTCACCGGCGAGCAGTGCCAGTGGCATTACGCCGACGGTCTCAAGGACTACCTGGTCGAGGCCCTGCAGGGGCTGGAGCGGCTACCGGATGAGCCGTTCATGGGCTCGGTGGCCGGGCAGAAGGAGGCCGTGGACTGGGCGGTTGCATGGCTGCCGGAGGGCGGCGAGGGGTTGGCCGAGAGCTACGTGAACCTCATCCCGACCCCGTTGGGCGGCACCCATGTGAACGGCCTGCGCACCGGGCTTACCGAGGCGGTGCGGGAATTCTGCGAGTTCCGCAGCCTGATGCCACGGGGCGTGAAGCTGGCCCCGGACGATGTCTGGGAACGGGTCGCCTACGTGGTCTCGTTCAAGATGCAGGATCCGGGTTTCGCCGGCCAGACCAAGGAACGGCTGTCCTCGCGCGAGGCGGCGCCGTTCGTGGCCGGGGTGGTCAAGGACAGCTTCAGCCTGTGGCTGAACCAGCACCCGACGATGGGCGAGCGCATCGCCGAGCTGGCGATCCAGAACGCCCAGAAGCGTCAGCGCGCGGGGCGCAAGGTGGTGCGCAAGAAGCTTACCCAGGGGCCGACGCTGCCTGGGAAGCTGGCCGATTGTGCCAGCCAGGACCTCTCTCGCACGGAACTGTTCCTGGTCGAGGGCGATTCCGCCGGCGGCTCGGCGAAGCAGGCGCGCGACCGCGAGTTCCAGGCGATCATGCCGCTCAGGGGCAAGATCCTGAATTCCTGGGAGGTCGATCCCGACCAGGTCCTGGGATCGCAGGAAATCCACGACATCAGCGTGGCGGTGGGTGTGGACCCCGGCAGCGCCAAGCTGGAAGGCCTTCGCTACGGCAAGGTCTGCATCCTGGCCGATGCGGATTCCGACGGCGCCCATATCGCCACGCTGCTCTGCGCGCTATTCGTGCGCCATTTCCGGCCGCTGGTCGAGGGCGGGCACGTCTACGTGGCGATGCCGCCGCTGTTCCGGATCGACTTGGGCAAGGAGGTCTTCTACGCCCTCGACGATGCCGAGCGTCAGGGCATCCTGGACCGCATCGCCGCCGAGAACCGGCGCGGAAAGATTGCGGTGACCCGGTTCAAGGGCCTGGGCGAAATGAACCCGTTGCAGCTGCGCGAGACGACGATGAACCCGGACACCCGCCGCCTGGTGCGCCTGACCGTGGCGGACGGCGACGACACCGCGAGCCTGCTGGACATGCTGCTGGCGAAGAAACGGGCTGGCGACCGGAAGCAGTGGCTGGAGATCAAGGGCCACCTCGCGGAGGTTTGAATACCCCGACCGGTATTCAGGCGGCCCAGCGCCCGGCGAAGCGGTTCCCTGGCCCCGGTCGCGGGTGTCGGCAGCAGGGATGCTACCGTCAAGCCTACAAGGATGTATTCACGGCGTCCCGCGGCCGGGGCCAGGGAACCGCTTCATTCCCCGGCGCGCTTGGGTGCGGCAATGAGCCGTTGCAGGGCCCATGCGACGTGCTCGCGCACCAGCGGGGACGGGTGGTCGGAGCGCCGTCCCAGCGCGGCGAGGGCCTCGGCGCTTGACGGGCCGTTGCCGAGCGCCACCGCGATGTTGCGCAGCCAGCGCTCGTGGCCGATGCGGCGGATGGCCATGCCGGCGGTCCGGTCGAGGAAGCTGGGCTCGTCCCAGGCGAACAGTTCGATCAGCGATGCCGTATCCAGTCCGTGACGCGCCAGGAAATCCGGCTCCACGCTGACCTCGGCGAAGCGGTTCCACGGGCAGACCAGCTGGCAGTCGTCACAGCCGTAGATGCGGTTGCCCATTAGCGGCCGCAGGGGTTCCGGGATCGCGCCCTGGTGCTCGATGGTCAGGTAGGAGATGCAACGCCGGGCATCCAGGTCGTAGGGGCCGCGGAAGGCGCGCGTGGGGCAGATGTCCAGGCAGGCCGTACAGCTGCCGCAATGGGCCTCGACCCGGTCGTCCACCGGCAGCGGCAGATCCGTGAACAGTTCGCCCAGAAAGAACCAGGATCCCGCCTCGCGGGCGAGCAGGTTGGTGTGCTTGCCGATCCAGCCCAGACCCGCCTGCTCGGCGAGGGCCTTCTCCAGTACCGGGGCGCTGTCGGTGAAGGCTCGGTAGCCGAATGGGCCGACCTCGGCCTCGATCCGGTTCGCCAGTTGCTGGATCCGACGGCGCAGGAGCTTGTGGTAGTCGCGGCCGAGCGCGTAGCGCGAGACATAGGCGCGCGCCGGGTCGGCAAGGATCTGCCAGGGGTCGGCCGAGTCCGGGGGCAGGTAATCCATGCGCAGGCTGATGATCCGTTGCACGCCGGGAACCAGCAGCGACGGATCGCGGCGCAGGGCGGCACGATCCCTCATCCACTGCATGTCACCGTGGGATCCACTGTCCAGCCAGCGCTCCAGGTGTTCCGCGTGCGCGCCCACATCGGCGGGGCTGATGCCCACCGCCTGGAAGCCGAGTTCTCCCGCCCAGGCGCGGATGAGGGACGTCAGTTCGCGGCGTTGGCTTTGCGACAGGGATTGCGGCACGATTCCGGTCATGGCCCTTGGCAGTATCTCCGATATGAATCATGACCCGATGACCGTCCCCATTGCCAACCGCCTCTTCGGAGAGGCAGGAATGCGCGAACTCGACCGCCGGGCAATGGCCCAGCCGGGAATGGGCGGCGGGAGACTGATGGAACTGGCCGGTGCGGCCCTGCTCGAGGCCCTGTCTGAGGGCTTCCCGCAGGCGCGGACGCTCGGCGTGCTCTGCGGCCCCGGCAACAATGGCGGCGATGGCTTCGTGCTGGCCCGCCTCGCCGCCGAGGCGGGCTGGGCCGTGACCGTGCACGCCGGTGAACCCGGCGGCCAGCCCGACTCCGATGGTGCCCGTGCACGCCGCGCCTGGACCGAGGGCGGTGGGGAAATCCGGCCGCTGGACGCGTTCTCCCCTGATCGGTGCGATGTCTGGGCCGACTGTCTCTTCGGTATCGGACTCGGGCGGCCCCTGGAGGCCCCGTTCGCAGCATTGATCGAGGCGCTGAACCGTTCCGGCGTGCCGGTTCTCGCCGCCGATGTGCCGTCTGGCGTTCACATCGATACCGGCTCGGTACTTGGAGTCGCGGTGCGTGCGCAACTGACGGTGACCATGATCGCGGACAAGTTCGGCCTTTGCACCGGTGCCGCGATCGACCATGCGGGGCAGGTGCGGGTGGCGACGTTGCATCTTCCCGAATTGCTGTATGAGGGGGTGTCCTGGCTCGCGACCCGGGTCACGCCGGAACAGGCGCCGGGCGCGTTGCCGGCGCGCAGGCCTGCGGCGCACAAGGGTGATTTCGGGCATCTGCTAGTGGTCGGCGGGGCCCCCGGCTATTCCGGTGCCGCCCGGCTGACCGCTGCGGCGGCCCTGCGCGCCGGTGCCGGCCGCGTGACGTTGGTGACCCACCCCGACCATGCCGCACTCGCGAACCTGGATCGTCCCGAGTTGATGGTGCGTCCGGCGCAGGCGGCGCGTGACATCGAGGCCCTTCTGGAGGGCGCGGATGCGGTGGCCGTGGGTCCTGGTTTCGGTCAGGAGGCCTGGGCCCGCGCCCTGTGGCCGGCGGTCGCGGACTGGCGCGGCCCCCTGGTGGTGGATGCGGATGCCCTGAACCTGCTGGCGCAGGCGCCGCGGCGGCGGGACGACTGGATCTTGACCCCGCACCCCGGCGAGGCCGCTCGGCTCCTCGGCAGCAAGGCCGTCACGGTGAATGCGGATCGGCTCGCGGCCCTGCGGGAGTTGAAGGATCGCTATGGCGGGACGGTCCTGCTCAAGGGAGCGGGAACCCTGGTGGTGCCGGGACCCCAGGGAACGCCGGCCTGCATCACCGGCGGCCATCCGGGCATGGCTACGGCCGGCATGGGTGACGTATTGACAGGCATCATCGGCGCCCTGCGCGCGCAGGGTCTCGACGCCGGCGCCGCGGCCGTGACCGGTGCAGCCTGGCACATTGCCGCAGCGTGCACCGCCGCGCAACGCCTTGGCGGGCAGCGCGGCCTGCTTGCCGGCGACGTCATCGAGGCCCTTCCCGCCAGCGGTGTCGGCACTGGAGCATGAGCAGCCCCGGCTTCTTCCTCGCCGATGCGGAGGCCACCGAAAGGGCTGGCGCGGCGCTGGCGCAGTGTCCCGGCCTGGAACAGGTGCGCCAGATCCACCTGCAGGGAGATCTGGGCGCGGGGAAGACCACCCTGGTGCGCGGTTTTCTGCATGCGCTCGGTCATCCTGGCACGGTTCGAAGCCCGACCTATACCCTGCTCGAGCCCTATGAACTACCCGGCCTGACGGTCCTGCATTTCGACCTGTACCGGGTCGCGGACCCGGAGGAACTGGAGTACCTCGGGGTGCGCGAGCAGAGCGATGCGCGGACCCTGTGGCTGGTGGAGTGGCCTGACCGGGGTGCGGGCTGGCTGCCCGCGCCGGAACTGGTGGCCACCCTGCGCCAGGACGGCGACGGGCGCCGGCTGTCGTTTTCGGGTCCGCAGGCCGGGAACATTTCCGCCCAGATGGGGGACTTCTGACGGCGCAGTCAGAGTCACCGGTATGTTGTTCATATGCCGCAAAATTCTTTCTTGCATTTTCACGCGGAAGGTCCACAATGTAGGCAGAGCCCCTGATCGCAAAGGGATTGTCTGTGGCGAAAACGCATCAACCGGATCAACGTAGACGGCTATTGCTGAAGGGCCTGGCTGGCCTTGGGCTGGGCGTGGCGCCAATGTCCGCCTGGGCCAACTCCGGTTTGCAGAGGGTGCGCATGTCGGTGGACGGGCAGACAACCCGCCTCGTCTTTGACATGGAAGGGCCGGCCGACTACAAGGTCTTCGCCCTCGAATCCCCGGATCGGGTGGTGGTGGATCTTTCCGGTACACGCGCCCTGGCGTCGCTGGAGGTGCCCTCGAACCCCCGATCCCTGGTCGATGGCGTACGTTACGCCCAGCGTAACGGGAACGATCTGCGGGTGGTGCTGGACCTGCGCACTCCTGCGGATCAGCACAGCTTCGTGTTGCTGCCCGCTCAGGGCTCGCCGCACCGCCTGGTGCTCGATCTCACTGAGCGCCCGCGCAGCGTGGCGGTTGCGCGGATGGTGCCCGAGACAAATTCAGTGGTGCGGCCCGATCAACTGCGCGAGCCGCTTCGGGAGTTGATCGTGGCCATCGACCCCGGCCATGGTGGGCACGATCCCGGCGCGATCGGCGCGGGCGGCACCCGGGAGAAGGACGTGGTGCTGCAGATTGCGCGCCGCGTAGCGGAGCGGGTGGAGCGCGAACCCGGCATGCGTCCGGTCCTGATCCGCACCGGCGACTACTTCCTCCCCCTGCGCGAACGCATCAGCCGGGCGCGTGCGGCCCAGGCCGACGTCTTCCTGTCCATCCACGCCGATGCCATACAGGATCGCCGGGTTCAGGGTTCGTCCGTCTATATCCTGTCCGACCGTGGCGCCTCCAGCGAGGCGGCGAGATTCCTTGCGCAGCGTGAGAACAGCGCGGACCTGCGTCTGGGCGGGGTGCCGATCGAGAGCAAGGACGATTCGCTCACCAGCGTGTTGCTGGACCTTGCCCAGAGCGGCAGCCTGGAGGCCAGCCACTCCCTGGCCAACCGGCTGATCTCGGAGATGCACCGGGTCGGCAAGGTGCGCAAACCCGAGGTCGAACGGGCGAACTTCGCGGTGCTGCGGTCCCCCGACGTACCGTCGGTGCTGATCGAGGCGGCCTTCATCTCCAACCCCTCGGAAGAGCGCAAGCTGCGCACTGACAGCTTCCAGAACTCCCTGGCCGACGCGATCCTGACCGGTCTGCGCGCCTATTTTTCCACCCATGCGCCGCCCGGCACCATCATTGCCGAGGGCCGGCGCGACCGGCACATCATTCGCCCGGGCGAGACCCTGTCGGTGATCGCCGACCGCTACCGGATGTCGGTCGCCGAACTGCGTGCGGTGAACGACCTCCCGAGCGATCGCATCTTCGCCGGCCAGGTCCTGCAGATTCCGTCCCGAGGCAGTTGATCCGGGGCGGGTTCGCCGCGCCGTGCGTTCACGACGCATCCTGCCGCTTTCTGCGGGCCCCGGTTCTGGGCTAGTCTAGTTTTTTTGCGCCCGGACCCCACGTGCCGATACAGAAGCTTCCCCCACAGCTGATCAGCCAGATCGCGGCCGGCGAGGTCATCGAGCGCCCCGCCTCTGTGGTCAAGGAATTGATCGAGAACAGCATCGACGCAGGCGCGCGCCGAATCCGGGTGGAGCTGGAGCAGGGCGGGGTGCGCCTGATCCGGATCGCCGACGATGGCAGTGGCGTTCCGCCGGAGGAGCTCCCGCTGGCCCTGTCCCGGCACGCCACCAGCAAGGTCGCCGAGTGGAGTGACCTCGAGTCCCTGCACACCCTGGGGTTTCGTGGCGAGGCGCTGCCCTCGATCGCCTCGGTGGCTCGCCTGATCATGACCTCTGCGGTGGCCGGGGCCCGTAGCGGCTGGCGCCTCGGTGGTGACGGCTCGGATGCGTTCGCCGAGCCGGCACCGGCGGCCCATCCGCAGGGAACCACGGTCGAGATCCGGGACCTCTTCTTCAACGTACCTGCACGGCGCAAGTTTCTGCGTACCGAGCGTACCGAGTACCTGCACTGCGAGGACGTCGTGCGTACCCATGCGGCGGTGCGGCCGGAGATCGGCTTCGAACTGCGCCACAACGGCCGACAGACTCTGGACTTGCCTGCCGTGGGCCCGGCGGGTGCCGCCGACCGTGTGGGAGCACTGCTCGGCGAGGGATTCCTGGAACACGCCTTCGAGGTCGAAGAAGAGGGTTCCGGGCTGCGTCTGTGCGGCTGGCTGGGCGCGCCGACGCACGCCCGGTCGCAGGCGGACCAGCAGTATTTCTTCGTGAACGGCCGGCCGGTACGGGACAGGGTGCTGGCCGCCGCGGTGCGCCGGGCCTATCGCGACGTCCTGTATCAGGGGCGGCATCCCGTGTTCATCCTATTCCTCGACCTGGATCCGGCCGGGGTCGACGTCAATGCCCATCCGGCCAAGCACGAGGTCCGTTTCCGGGACGGGCGCCTGGTGCATGATTTCATCTTTCAGACCCTGCACCGCGCGCTGGCCGGCCTGCGCCCGGGTGATGACGGCCGCCAGCAGCCGGCGGCGTATTCGGCCGGTACGGCGGCCCAGTCCGGTGGCAATGCCTTCCCCGGGACACCGGCGGTCTATCCGCGAGCCGCCTTTGCGGAGAACCGAGCGCCCAGGGATACGCGCTGGGAACTACCCCTGCCACATGTCAGCGAGCCGCCGGTAGGACCAACGGCGCATGTCTCGGCCCCACCGGCCGCCGAGGGCGCAGCGCCACCCCTGGGCTTTGCGATCGGGCAGGTTGCGGACATTTTCATCGTGGCCGAGAACGCCCGCGGTCTGGTCCTGGTGGACATGCATGCGGCGCACGAGCGCATCACCTACGAGCGGTTGAAGACGGAATGGCGCGAGGCGCGCGTGACCCGCCAGCCTCTGCTGGTGCCGGAGACCGTCGCGGTCACCCGCGCGGAGGCGGAACTGGTCGAGACCTCCGCCGATCTGCTGCGCGGCCTGGGTTTCGAACTGGACCGGGCGGGACCCGATGCCGTGATGCTGCGGGCCGCGCCGGCGCTTCTGCAGGGCCGGGAACTGGCCCAACTGGTGCGGGATCTGCTGGCCGACATGCACAACCTTGGACACGCCGACCGGGCCGAGGCCGCGCTGGATGCTGTACTGAGCACCATGGCCTGCCATGGCTCGGTGCGGGCGGGCCGGCGTCTGAGTCTGCCGGAGATGAACCGTCTGCTGCGCGACATGGAGGCGACCGACAACAGCGGTCAGTGCAACCACGGCCGGCCGACCTATGTCGAGCTGGACCGGCAGGCCCTGGATCGCCTCTTCCTGCGCGGACGCTGAGTGCATGCGCGAATCCGTGATCCTGCTGATGGGCCCGACCGCCACCGGCAAGACGGCCCTGGCCCTCGAACTGGCGGAGCGGATCGGGGGCGAGATCATCAGCGTCGATTCGGCGCTCGTCTACCGGGGGATGGACATCGGCACCGCCAAGCCCAGCGCCAGGGAGCAGGCTCGGGTCCCGCATCACCTGATCGATGTCCTCGACCCGGAGGAGACCTGGTCCGCGGCGGACTTCGTGGAGCATGCCCACCGGCTGATCGGCGAGATTCAGTCGCGTGATCGTGTCCCGATGTTGGTGGGTGGCACCATGCTCTACTTCCGCGCCCTGCTCGACGGCCTGGATGCGATGCCTGCGATCGATCCGGAAATCCGCGCCGCCCTGCGAGCACGCCTTCCGGTGGAGGGTGCGGAGCGCCTGCACGACGAGCTGCGCGGAGTCGACCCGGTGTCGGCGCAGCGGATCCATCCGAATGACCCGCAGCGGATCCTGCGCGCGCTGGAGGTCTACCGAAGCACCGGGCGTCCGCTGGCATCCTTCCAGTCAGGCCCGGTCGGCACCGTGCCGCACCACTGGCGCCGGCTCGCGCTTTGGCCCGAGGATCGCGAAGGTCTGCGCAAGCGCATCGCCGATCGCTTCGACCTCATGCTGGCCAGCGGCTTCGCCGGGGAATTGCGGGCGCTGATGGAACGCCCCCTTCTGACCGCCGGCCATGCATCACAGCGCGCGGTGGGGTATCGCCAGGGTTGGCAATGGCTGGCAGGCGAAATCGGCCCGGAAGACTTCCGTGAGCGCGCTATCACCGCAACCCGGCAACTGGCGAAGCGTCAGCTGACCTGGCTTCGCGGCATGCAGGGCCACGGTCTCGAGTACCTGCCCGCCGAGCGCGTGCGGGTGGAAGATCTGCCTGGGGGGGCTGACCGTTGACCTCGGCCGAGCCAGCCGGTCGTGGTTCTACCCATGGTCGCGCGGGAATTTGCGGGTAATTATAGCCCGGTGTCCGGCTGGCGATATGCTATCGTCTGAAAGCGTGCGCCCCGACCTGGCACACCTGCAGCCAACACCAGAAAAAGGATCTCAGTCATGGCAAAAGGGCAGATGCTACAAGAACCCTTCCTCAATGCGTTGCGCAGGGACCGCATACCGGTGTCTGTCTACCTGGTGAACGGGATCAAGCTCCAGGGACAGATCGAATCCTTCGACCAGTTTGTCGTGCTGCTCAAGAGCGCGGTATCACAGATGGTGTACAAGCACGCGATCTCGACCATCGTGCCCGCTCGGCAGGTGCGGTTACATCTAGAGGGCGAAGAGCCGCCCGCGG
>Ga0209498_1000857_pt1 | contig 18737 bp, 6 predicted proteins | sample WalLakDeSediment_FD_184131 | JGI IMG/M metagenome (GOLD analysis project Ga0209498, IMG submission 184131) | Lake sediment microbial communities from Walker lake, Nevada to study Microbial Dark Matter (Phase II) - Walker Lake 11/02/13 Deep... | ecosystem: Environmental > Aquatic > Freshwater >... | reverse complement strand
GAATGTGAACTTTCCCTTTGCGTCACTTAGAAAAATCACCATACCTTCCGGATGAGAATGCATTACACCTTTTTCTCCCGGTTCAATTGTAATCCTTAATACGCGAACCTGATCATTTTCAAATTCGACTTTGTAATTTTTAGGATCAACTTTTACAGCGTCCTGCGCAAAGCTGAATCCCGATAAAATTATCACTGCAAATAATACAGTGAATATTGAAAGTAACTTTTTCATAACACGCGCTCCTTTTTGTTTGATGATTAAGGTGTTTAATAACACCTGACTATTTCAATTTCTGAATTAACTCAACAGAAGATTCGCCTACAGAAGGGATTGATCCTAAGCCCTGCACCAGCTGCCAGAGACCGTTTTCTTTAGCAAATGTATTCGACATTCTGAAAAAGAATTTTGCTTGATTGCCTTTTACAGTAACTGTCATCGGTGCATCAAAAACAGCAACTGCAAGATCGCCGCATTCGGATATTCTTATAGAGAGATTTCTTATCTCACCAAATTGAATCGTGTCAAACAACTTCCAATCCTGATCAAGCTGATTCTGAAAATCTGCTTTGCTTTTATTTATCTCTGATACATCACTTCCTAAAAAGTTAAACTCCTTAGAAGAAGAGAGCATACTTACAATTGTGCTCATATCCTTCTTTGCATATGAAATAAGAAAAGTCTCTATACGTGTCTTAATTTTATCTTTTTCAGAATCTATCTGTTCAGAAGTGAGCTTTTCAGACTTGCATCCGCTCAATAATAGAAAGGCGATAAATAGTAGAGCAAAAATCTTCATAATGTCTGTTTGTTTTTTTTGATTAGAACTGATGCAAACATAACTCACAAGGTTAGCGGGGATATATAACAGATATTGCATTGTCTGGTAATTTTGTTGCAGACCTGCAAATTCTAAAAAAATAGAGGGATATTTACAGAATATAAAATGAGGTTATTTGTTTACATCAGAAGGAAGATAGCCAAAATGCTTGGAAAAGGTTTTTGTGAAGTAGCTTGGATCAGTAAATCCTACCATCCATGCAATTTCAGCAATATTACCCGAATTACTTTGAAGCAATTCGAGAGCCCGCTGCATTCTGATTGACCTGATGAACTGAATTGCAGATTGATTAACAAGCGCTTTTAGCTTTCTGTGAAGCTGCGAATGGCTGAGATTCATCTCGCTGCTGAAATCTTCAACTGAAAATTTGTCGTTGCTGATGTTTTTTTCAACTATCTTCATCGCTTTTTCAAGAAACAGCTTGTCAACAGAGCCGGTTGCAATTTCTTTTGGTTTAATTACAAGTGAACTGCTGAATTTCTTTCTGAGAGTCTGGCGGATTTCAATTAAGTTACTGACTCTTATTAACAATTCTTTGGAGCTAAATGGTTTGGTAAGGTAATCATCTGCACCCGTTTCTAATCCGGTTATCTTATCTTCTTCGCCGGCTCTTGCAGTCAATAAAATAATTGGAATGTGACTTGTTCGTTCGTCAGCTTTTAGCTTTTTGCATAATGAATAACCATCCATTTCAGGCATCATAATATCGCTGATAATAATGTCGGGAACGATTTCAATTGCTTTTTCACAACCTTCTTTTCCTGTGGATGCTTCTATAATTTTATAATCGGATTGCAAGTTTGCCGCAATGTATTTTCTTAGTTCTGAATTGTCTTCTACAATCAACGCAATTAAAGAATCATCTTCTTCGCCAACCTCCTCATTGTTTTCATCAAGCAGGATATCTTCGTCCAATAATTCTTTCATACCAAGACAGGGATAATCACTTTCTTCTGGCTTTATCATTATGATTTCATCTTCTCTCAGATAATCCTTCCCAATCGGAATGGAAACGGTAAATGTAGATCCTTCATCAATTCTGCTTTCAACAGTGATGCTGCCTTTATGAAGCTCAACCAGTTCTTTTACTAAAGCTAAACCAATTCCGCTGCCCTGTTCAGTAAAGCCATCAATATTTTCAACAGTAAAAAATTTATTAAACACCTTCGGCAGATCATTCTCACTAATCCCGGCACCCGAATCTTTTATAGAAATTTTGCAGTATTTGTTTGCTGGATGATTACCTGATTCTGATCCATGCTGATTAATTTTTACTTCTATGCTGCCGCCATTCGGAGTAAACTTAAATGCATTTGAAAGAAGATTGTAGAATATTTTCTCGAATACATCTCTATCGAAGCAGGTTTGAATATTTGGAGTCTCGCTTACAAATTGTAAGCAAATATTCTTCCTCTCCGCAATGCTTGAAAAGGAATTAACTATTCCTTTCAAAAAAATCACCAGGTCCCCCTGTTGACAATGTAGTTTGGTTTTACCTTTTTCAAGCTTTGAAAGATCAAGTATTTGATTTATCAATCTCAACAAACGGTTCGCGCTGCTTTTTATAGTATGAAGCTTTTCTTTCTTGTTGTCGTCTGTTTCGTTTTGCTCAAGCTGCTCTGCCGGACCGAGTATCAAAGTCAATGGTGTTCTGAACTCGTGAGAAATGTTAGCAAAGAAACCCGATTTCATTTCATCAATCTCTTTAAGTTTCCGAGTCTCGAAAGATTCGATTTTGAGTCTGTTCTTTAAACGGAGTCTGCTCAATTCATATCTTCTGATTACATAAAGGAATATCATTAATAGAACAGCATATATTCCATAAGCCCAGATCGTTTGCCAGAAAGGAGGGGCAATAATTATTTTTAATGACGCACCTTCTTCGTTCCAGATGCCGTCATTATTTGAACCCTTTACAATAAGTTCATAATCTCCGGCTCCAAGTTCAGTAAATGTAACGTTTCGCTGTGTTCCAAGGTTTATCCAATCATCGTGAATAGGTACTAGCTTATACATATACCTGTTTTTCTCGGTTGCCGTATAATCGAGCGCGGCAAATTGAATTGTAAATGAATTTTGTTTGTGAGGAATCGTTACTTCAGAAATATTAATCGCTGTATTTATTCTGGGCTGTAAGTCATCCTCTCCGTCAAAAGCACCTTTCAAAAATTTTAATTCGGTGAATACGACAGAAGGTATATAAATATTATCCCTGATGCTGGATGGGAAAAATGCGTTCACTCCGTTCAATCCGCCGAAGAATAATTCACCCCGGGTGCTTTTGGAATAAGCCCCGGTATTAAATTCATTTCCCTGAAGACCATCAGTCACATCATAATTCCTGAAAGTTGGTGTGCCGTATTTATCGGTAGTAACTCTGCACAATCCATTGTTTGTACTAAGCCAGAGTTCATTTCCTGACGAAAGGATTCCATAAATAACATTATTGGGGAGACCATCGGTGACAGAAAAATTAGAGAATGTTCCGTCATCAAGATTTAATCTGCTCAATCCGCCGCCCTGGGTTCCAACCCATAAATATTTTTTAGGCTGAACCGGATCTTCGCAAATGCTAAGGACTTCGTTATTGCTGATACTTTTATTATTACCAGACTGATGTTTGTAAATAATTTTTTCCCGCGTTTCTAAATTATATTTTACAAGTCCCTCATACCATCCGAACCAGAGAGAACCATCCTTCGTTTCATAGATAGATCTTATAACCGGCGCAAGATTATTCTCTTCTGCAAAACCTAATTCATAATGAGTGAACGAATTTGATTCTTCATTAAACCTGCTTAAGTATCTTGAGTTAAGAGCATACAAATTCCCCCTACTGTCAATAAACAGCAACCTGACAAAAATATCTTTAAGTGAATTTGGATTTGAAGGGTTAGGACTGTAGTAGGTTATCCTTTCTCCCGAAGCTGATATTCTATGTAAACCCCCACTCGAAGAAACCCAGATGTTTTGCTTTTTATCTTTTAAGACAGAGGTTATTTCTCCCTCAGGACCATATTGCAAATCAATATGTTTGTATTCTCCGGTTGTTCTGCTTAAGCGAAATAATTTCTGCTGAGATGCGATCCATAAAAAGTTATCGTTCTCAGCTAAAATCGCGGATACGCTAAACGAAGTTTTGAACGGCTCTCTATCAACCAAACCGTTGTATAAAGAAAATTCTTTTTTGTTTTGATCGAACAGATTTATTCCCTTGCCGGCAGTTCCAATCCAAATCTTACCGCCGCGATCAGTAAACAAACTGGTAATGTTATTTAAACTCAATGATTGATCATCTTTTGGATCATGAAAGTAATATCTAAAGTTGCCGCTGATAGGATTATAAATTACCAGCCCGCCTGAACAGGCAAACCATAAGTTGCCATTTTTATCTTGAACAATTGATAAAATTCTGTTATGCCAGAATGGAAAAAATGTGTGACCCCTATAAGGAATAAATTCTGCTTTCCTTGTGCCGAGATCTATCTTGACAAGACCTGCGGGTGTGCCGGAATATATAAGATTTGAAGAAGCGCGGAACTGACTAAGAATCGTTCGTCTGCTGGTTAAAACTTCGTTTGCGTCCTCATGAAAAATTTTAACGTATTCAAGTTTATCTTTTTTGACAGATTCCAGATTTAATAATTTCATCCCGTTCTGAGTTCCAATAATTATCAAAGAATCGTCACTGCTTAATGATAGTATCAGATTATCAGAGAGAGGTGAACTTTTATCCTGTGTCTGGTAAAACATCCTCGAGGATTCTGTTTGTGGGTCATAACTAATCAAGCCATCATTTGTACCTAACCAAATCAATCCGTTTTTATCTTCAGTAATGGATGTGATTTTATTGATATTTATTGTGCTGTCAGTTTTATTAGTTGGGATTTTCAAAACTATTCTTTTAAATGCATCTTTTTTAGGAATGAAAAGATCAAGCGCACTTGATGCAACCCATAATCTTCCTTTTGAGTCTTCAAAAAGGGTGGAGATATAATTCCCGGAAAGAGAAGCAGCGTCGAATGGATTATGCCGGTAAACTTTAAATTCATATCCATCGTATCTGTTTAATCCGTCTTTTGTCCCGAACCACATAAAGCCGTTTTTATCCTGAAGAATGGCAGAAATAAAATTCTGGGATAATCCATCGTTGCTTGTCAACTTTTTAAATTTGAGAGGGCTCTGCTGCGGATAGATCGGTAATACCAGCGAGATAATGAGAAATGATTTAAACAATGATTTCGCCAACGAAAATGCGAACGATTCATTCAAAAATTTTACTAAGCTGCTTTTCATTTGCATAACTTATGGCAATTTCCAACGATGCAATACAGATTAAGATGAAATAGTTTAATAGATATACGAGGTTATTTTTCCCATCTGCAAAATACATATAATGTGCAGAATAATAACGGGAATTATTACCTATTAAGTCTCTGCTGATTTACTATAAAAAGATTTAGCGAGTCTTTAATTAACACCGTAAAATATAACTAGTATAAATAAATAACGGCAAAGAATCTGGATAGTCCCCGTTTACGAAGTGAGAAAAATATCGTTTCGAACAGCTAAAAAACTGATAAACCGCCCGTAAATCGATATAATTACCCTATCGGTTAAAATTCGCAATAATTCTCCCACAATTTGCAATATTACTCCTAACACCAGCCCTGCTCAAAAATGTATTTTTGCCCGAATTTTTCCACAAACTTAAAAAGAGGGCCTGGGTATGCAAATCAGAATAATAAATTGGGCATTAGTCACTTTCATAATTAGCGGATTTCACTTCTACGGCATGGCTCAGACAAGCCAATCCGAATTAAAAAATCTTTCCCAAAACGCCGATGTTATTATTACCGGCAAGGTAACACAACAAAACTCAAGCTGGAATGAGACCCGCACAAGAATTTATACTATTGCGACGATTCAAGTAGAAGAAACCATAAAGGGCGGAGGGCAGAACCATGTTGATGTGCGTTATCCCGGCGGAGAGGTTGGCGATGTCGGTGAATTATACTCTCATATGCCGACTTTTGCAAACAATGAAGAAGTTTTGGTTTTTTTGAAGAGAGATGAAAACAGCCCTGCATACAAAGTACTAAACGGGGAAGAGGGCAAGTTGACAGTAATAGCCGATCCCAAAACAGGAGAGAAGGTTGTCGGACAAAATATTAAAGTGAATTCTCTCACATCCCAAATTAAAAGTTACATAAATGATTAATCAAATTTTTTTTCAGACTCTTCCATCTACCGAGGGCAAAATGAAAATCCTATCAGCATTGAAATTCTATCTCTTAATTGTTATTTCAATTTTATTTATATCGAACAACCTTCTGGCACAAGCTAACAATAATGCATTTGTTTTTAACGGTGAAACCAGTCAGCTATATGTTCTTGACGGGCAGCCGGTAAATTCTGATGCAAATCAAATCGGCTTCCAATATTTCAACAGCGATGCTTCAAATAACCAGATAACTATCCAGGCATGGGTTTACCTTTTTGGAGACACCCCTTCTGATGTTGAAATGCCGGTTGTTTACCGCACTGTAAACAATGGAACAACATTTTCAATGTATGTGAAAAATAACCACGCATATTTTTCCGTCGGCAACAACAACAGCGTTACTGTAAGCACTGACTGGCTTCCTGCTTTTCGGTGGCTTGCTATCACAGGAACCTATGACGGCAGCAGTCTTAAACTTTACTCAGGTGGTTCATTGGTTTCAAATGTTCCATTTACTATGACACCGGGTTATTCTGTAACAAACGGAACGACCGGTTTATTTGTAGGGAAATCTAATTCAGGAGCTTTAAAAGGTTTTATAGATGAAATCAGAATCTTTAACATTGCTTTGGGTGCTAACAATATAAACGGTTCAGGTGGCAACGGAAATCCTGCAGAGCCATTTCCTCAGGTTCTTGCTCAATACTTAATGGGTCAGTGGTCTTTTACAGAATTTAGTTATTTCAACGGTGTAAAATCTCTTCAAGACTTATCCGGTTTCAAAAATCACTTGCGAGTAATCAGCATTGATGAAATAGTTAACAGCAAAAACCTTCCGTTTTTTGTAGTTAACTCTACCGGTGACTTACCCGATCTTTTGCCTGGTGATGGAAAGGCAGATGCGGGTAATGGTGAGGTTACACTAAGAGCAGCTATTGAAGAAGCGAATATGTTGCCGGATTTACGGATAATATATTTTTATCTTACAGAACAAGCTCCGTATTCGATTCAACCGTCTTCAGCATTGCCAGATGTTTTATATCCAGTCATGCTTGATGGAACAACTCAAAATGGATACAGCGGTTCGCCTCTAATTGAAGTCGGCGGTAATTTTGGTGGACTAACTTTAACAGCAGGCAGCAATACCGTTCAGGGCCTTGGTTTTAATAACACCTCCGGTTTTGGTCTTACGCTTTCCTCCGCAGGTGGAAATAATATTTTAAGTAATAAGATAGCCGGTATAGCGATTAATTTTTCTGATGAAAACACTGTTTCGGGAAATGAGATCTCCGGAAGCTTAAGCACCGGCATAAACATTAATGGAAGCAATAATTCGATTCGCAACAATACAATTTTTAATAATAATGCTTCTGGTGTTTTTGTAGAGACCGGCAATAACAATTCAATTCTGAATAATTCAATTTATAGCAACGCATCTTTGGGAATTGAACTGGCTGCCGGAGCAAATGATTCACAACAATATCCAACGCTTAATACTCTGTATAGCTGGCAGGATGAAACAGCATTACCAGAAATAAAAGGTGGAACATCTATACAAGGAACTCTGAACAGCACACCAAACGAAAACTACAAGATTCAGTTCTTCTCTAATCCCGGAACAATCACAAGGGAAGGAAAAACTTTTTTAGGTGAAATTGATGTAACTACAGACATTGCAGGCGGGGCAGATTTTCTGGCAAATTTAAAAGATATTGTGTTATTGAACGAAGATGTTGTAAGTGCAACAGCTACCAAACTGAACAGCGAAGGAAATACTTTAAGCACTTCCGAATTTTCAGAATCAATTGAAAGAGAGACTGATGAAGGATTACACTATCTCGTTAACACAACCTTAGCAGGAATTCCGCTTCACTGGAAAGACGGGAAAGGCAGTTATCAAATTGCTCCTTCTGTTGCAGGATTCGGTTACGAAAATGCCATTGATAATGCGTTCAATACATGGAACGCATTAAGCCAATTAGAGTACACACGTAAATTTATAAACAACTCAGAGGATTGGGGCGGCAATGCTGATGGGATTAATAACATTGTGTGGATGCCTACTTCAAGCGAATGGGAATCAACAACGGGTGCTCCTACAAATGTAATTGCTGTAACAAGAGTAAGATACAATGCTTTGAACGGCGAATTAGTTGACGTTGATATTGCTTTTAACGGTGAGCCAATTTCTCTCACGGGTCTTGGTCAGTTTGAGTGGGGAACTGATAGCAGCACTGATAAACTTGATGTAGAGAATGTTGCTGCGCATGAAATCGGACATTACTCCGGATTAGCGGATTTGTATAACCCGGGTGATTTCAACTATAAGCTTGAGATGAAAAACAATAATCATCTTGCAACTATGTATGGTCGGATAGACCGCGGAGAAACATATAAGCGATCTCTGCATCCTTCTACTTATTCAAACCAGTCGGATGTTACTGATTATGATATCGGAGGCATAAATTTTATTTATGATAACCTCGGACAGGTTCGTTATGATATAGTTCTGGTATTCGACGGGTCTACAAATTTTATTTCATCCGATATACTAAACGGTTTTACTCCTTCAAAAAATGCTTCGGTAGAACTGGTTAACAAATTAAGAGTTGGTGACAGAATCGGCTGGGTAAATGGAACTAATGAAACATATGCTATAGGAGACAATTATATTCAGATTCTAACGGATCTGGGACAATTACAACCGAACCATACAAGTGGCAATCTTGCTGAGAGAATTACGGCAGGACAAAATTTATTTAGTTCCTCTTCTCCAAATCAAAAAGTAATAATATTATTCAGTGCCGGGGAGATTACACCCATCACGCTGATTACAAATTTATCTCTCAATCCGGATGTACAAATATTTACTCTTGGCTTTGACGGATTAAACACTGGTCAGGATTTAATGAGCTGGCTGGCAAATAAGACTAAAGGTGAATACTATGAAATTGCAAGTTCAACTGAAATTCAGACTGCAGTAAATCTTATCTGGCTGAGATTACTTGGTCTGCAGATATCTTACCTTTCGGAAGAAATAAGCAGTGAATTTTTCGGAGGTGGTTTGTCATGGCAGGGCGGGCTTAGCTGGCAAGGTGGTTTATCATGGCAAGGCGGGCTTAGCTGGCAGGGTGGTTTATCATGGCAGGGTGGACTTAGCTGGCAGGGTGGTTTATCATGGCAGGGCGGACTTAGCTGGCAGGGTGGTTTATCATGGCAGGGCGGAACGCTTGAGATGGGTCTTTCTTGGCAGGGAAGTGAATATTCTTTGGTTCTGCTTCCTCCGGGAATAGTTGTAACCAATCCACCGAATCTTCCGGTTGAAGCAATTACACAGGACAATTATCAAAGTCCTGCAAATGCAATTTATGATATTGAATTCTTCAACGGATATACTTCAAATAATACATGGATTCCTTTTAAATATTTCAGAATTAATAATCCTGGAATTGGCGCATGGACTTATGCAGTATTAGAAATCACTCCGCCAGAAACAACTGAACCGCTAAGAGTATATTTTGCCAACAAGTCGGATCTTGTATTAGATTTTAAATCTGATCAGGAAAGATATTTTATACAATATGATCAGCAGGGAAATCCAATCCCGATTGTTGTAACCCTTGAAGCAAAACTTCTGCAGGGCGGCGAGGTTAACCAATTTGAAGATCATACTCAAATTATCGGAGAGCCGGTTGATGACGCGATTGTCAGCGTTCAAATCACAGCTCCGGATGGGCAGATCGTTGTCGGCAGACTGGCGCCTATCGGAAACGGAATGTATACAATATCATTGCAAACCGATCTTCCCGGAAATTATGATATTAGTGTGATAGCTTCTGATAATGAGGGCGGAGGTACTTTTAATAACAGTCAGTACATAATTAAAACTGAACACTCATTTTATATATCACCGTTTGAAGAACCGACTGAACTAACAGCAAAATCTTATATACAGCAAGCTCTTAATCTGCTGACAGGAATAATGCAGACATATTGTCCAACAAATCAAAATTGCAGTTTAGACAATAATACTAAGAAGAATATTAACGATGCCATTACATGGATTAATAGAGCAATTGGACAATTTGAATCTGATGGAAATCATTTAAAGGTAAATAAGGGTCTTAATTTCTACGCTGATATTACTTCGGCAGTTAATAAAACATATTCCTATATAAGCAACTTGAACTTCGGAGATGATATAGAACTTGCTATCTTCTATCTCAAAGAAGGATCTTACAAAATTGCTGTTATTGCAAGAGATGACGCAGAAGGAAATTGTCAGGTTTCCAACTGTCAGGAATTATTAAATACAGCAAATAAGGAACTGGGGAAAGCAATACGCGAATACGAAAAGAAAAATTACGTTAACACCTTTAATCATCTTACCAATGCATGGAAATTTGCAATGAATGCACAGGGAGCAAAATTAAAGAAAGAAGGCGATGACAGTAATATACTCCCAACAGAATTCCTGGTTGAACAGAATTATCCGAATCCTTTCAACCCTTCTACGGAAATCAGATATCAGCTGCCAGAAAATAGTCACGTGAAGCTGGAAGTATATGACATACTCGGAAGATTGGTTTCAACTCTCATTGATCAGCAGATGGATGCTGGCTACCATAGTGTAACATGGAATGCAGGGAATCTGGCAAGCGGTGTTTATATATATCGCTTCCAGGGTGGATCTTACAATTCAACAAAAAAACTTATGCTGTTGAAATAAAAATAAAATAGTCCTTAATATATTAACCCCACTCCCTACTCTTTTTAATTAAAAGCTTTTGGGGTGGGGTTCAATATTTATAAACATAAAAGAAAAAACTTATTCTATCGGAGCCGATGAACAAAAAAATCCAAATTTCAATTTTTATTTTTTCAATATTTGTTATTCAATTATCCGCACAGACAAATATTAATTTCAATCATCTTACTGTTGAAAACGGGCTTTCACAAAGTGCCGTTACCTGTATATTTCAGGACAGCAAGGGCTTTATGTGGTTTGGCACTCAGGATGGATTAAACAGATACGATGGTTATAAATTTAAAATCTTCAAGAATAGTCCTTCTGATCCGCAAAGTCTTACCGATAATTTCGTCTTTTCTATTTTTGAAGATCAATCGCAAACATTGTTCATCGAAACACAGAGCGGTAATTTTCACAAATATAATCCGTTAAAAGAATCATTTACTGTTATTCCGGCGGACAGCATTAACCTTGTTGACGTAAGACTTAAAACTGTAAAAGCATTGCTGGTCGAACCAAATGGCGTGAAATGGACCGGGGGTCTAAGCGCCTCGGTTGGATTAAAGAGAGAAGATATCAATAGCGGAGAAGTTACTCTATTCAGAAACGATCCTTCCGATGCTTCAAGTTTAAGTGATGACAAAGTTTACTCTATCCATCGGGACAGATCCGGTAATTTGTGGGTTGGTACTTTCAGCGGTTTAAATAAGCTGGATGAAAAAACCGGAAAGTTTATCCGATATAAAAATAATCCTAAAGACCCGAACTCCATCAGTGATAACTGGGTCTGGCCTATCGTTGAAGATTCAAAGGGAAATTTGTGGGTGGGTACAGTAAAAGGAGGATTGAACAAGTTCGATCCGGCAACAAACACATTTAGCAGCTACAATTCCGATCCTGAAAATCCGAGAAGCATTAATGATAACTTCGTTTTTTCTATCTATGAAGACCGCAGCGGTATAATATGGGTTGGTACAAATACGGGCGGCGTAAATTATTTCAACACTTCTTCAAATGTTTTTGAACATTACTTTAATAAGCCGAATGATAAAAACAGTTTGAGCGATAATTCTGTTCGCTCAATTTATGTTGACAGAGAAAGTTCGTATTGGATTGGAACTGAAAACGGAGGACTTGATAAGTTTGATTATAACGAAAAGCAGTTTAAAAATTATATTCACACTCCTGCAAACAGTAATTCACCAATCAGTAATCATATTGCTGAAATTTATGAGGACCGGTCTGGAATTTTATGGCTGGGAACGTTCAGCAATGGATTGAGCACATTTGATCCCAAGCGGGAAGTGTTCAAACATTATATCTCCAATCTTTCTAACTCAAACTCACTATCAGATAACAGAGTGTATTCGGTAACAGAGGACAAAGATGGAATAATGTGGATAGGAACTTACGGCGGCGGGCTGAATAAATTCGACAGGAAGTCAGATAAATTTTTTGTTTATAAATCGGATGAAAATGACAGCACCTCAATTAGTGCCGACAGAGTATTATCTATCGTCGAAGACCGGGCTGGTAAACTATGGATCGGAACTTTCGGCGGTGGTATTAACATCTTTGATACTAAAAAGGAAACGTTCACACATTTAAAAAACAATCCCGATGATCCGGAAAGTCTGGCTGATGATATTGTCATTATTGCATTTATGGACAGCAAGGGTGATATGTGGTTCGGCACAACCAAAGGATTAAGCCGATATTTTAAAGAAACAAATAAATTCAAAAATTATCGTGAAGACGATGGGCTTGCCAACGATTTTATATTCGGAATAGCTGAAGATGAAAAAGGCAATCTCTGGCTCAGCACAAATAATGGTCTGTCAAAGTTTAATCCCGGAACAGAAAAATTTACCAACTACTTTTCCGCCGATGGCTTACAAAGCAACGAGTTCAATCAGAATGCTTACGCAAAAGACAATAAAACCGGCAGACTGCTTTTCGGTGGTATAAATGGACTTAATGTTTTTCATCCTGACAGCGTTAAGGGAAATACTTTTATTCCGCCAGTTGTGTTCACTAATTATATCCGTTACAACACAGACGATGAAGAAGGCAGGCCAATTCTGGAAAAAGGTATTTCGGACAGAAGTAAAATAGCTTTAACATATAAGGATAATATTGTTACTTTCGAATTTGCAGCATTGAACTACTTCAACAGTTCAAAGAATCAGTATCGTTACATGCTTGAGGGTTTCAACGAAAACTGGATACAGCTTGAGAATGAGAATAAAATCACATTCACGAATCTCTCGGCTGGCGATTATATATTGAAAGTTATAGGTTCAAACAATGATGGTTTATGGAATGAAGAAGGAACCTCTTTAGCGATAACGGTTTATCCTCCGTGGTGGAAAACAAATATAGCTTATACGATTTATGCGGTTTTGTTATTCAGCTTTTTGTACGGAGTAAGAAAGTTTGAAATAAACAGACGTGAGCAAAAAACAAAGCTTAGAGAAAATGAATTACGTTTGAAAGCCACGGAAGCAGAGAAGCGTGCTATTCAGATAGAGAATGACAGAAAGACTAAAGAACTTGAAGAAGCAAGACAGCTTCAGCTTTCAATGCTGCCGAAAGAACTGCCCGTTCTTCCCAATCTGGAAATTGCGGCTTTTATGCGAACAGCAACTGAAGTCGGTGGAGATTACTACGATTTCATTGTTGAGGAAAATGGTGTTCTTAATGTAGCATTTGGTGATGCTACCGGACACGGCCTTCAGGCGGGGACAATGGTTACGCTGATGAAAGGATTTTTTACTTCTGATTCATCTAAGCTGGGACTTAAAGAATTTATGTCGCACTGCACCCGGGTTATTAAAGATATTAAGCTTGGCAGAATACTTATGTCATTTAGTTATTTAAAGATTGACGAAAATAAGCTGGAGATTACCAGTGCCGGGATGCCGCCTGTATTTTATCATCATAAAGAAACTAACCAGGTAGAAGAAATTATCATCAAGGGAATGCCTTTGGGTGCAATGAGAAACGCCTCGTATAATACTGTTGAAAAAGAATTAAAAAGCGGCGATACAATTTTACTGTTAACTGACGGACTTCCCGAACAAATGAATCCAAAAGAAGAAATGTTTGACTACTCACGAGTAAAAAAACATTTTAATGAAATCATAGATAACTCCCCCAATGGAATTATTGAAAAACTCGTTGAAGCTGGTGATAATTGGATGAACGGAAGAGTTCAGGATGATGATATAACTTTTGTTGTTATAAAAGTAAAGTAACTTTTTTAGTAAATAGCCACGACCTTCAGGTCGTGGAATAAATGCACACTAAAGGACAACGGCTTTAGCCGAAATTTGGGCTTAAGCCCAATAATATTTTTGATACTAACACCCCGACCTAAAGCCTGCCTGTCCGGTAGGCAGGGTCGGGGCAATTTATAATCTTATATATGGTGAGTTTTATGAAAGTAACATTTTTTAAAAATATAATAATTCTGTTTTTATTTATTTTTTCATCGCTGCTTATATCACAGCAAAAAATAAAAACAGAAGCCAATGCGGATATTGTTGAATATACTAACAGAGAAGGTTTGCCTACCACAAATCTCACCAATGGAATTCAAACTAAGGATGGTTTTATTTGGATTTCCAGCGTGGAAGGAACATACAGGTTTAATGGATATGAATTTGAAGAAGTGGGCGTTGATATTGGATTACCCACAATGCAGAATATGTATTACGATTCCACAAAAAATATAATGTACTTCGCTTCGCCTGCTAAATTTATAACATTCGACGGAAAAGAATTCAAAGTATACACCGAAAAAGAAGGATATAAAATAAATGGATTGGAAGGACAGTTTATAACTTTTGTTAAAGCTGACAGCAAAGGTCGTATCTGGATTGGATCTTCAACACCATTCGTAGATAAAAATAATAACGGCGGTCTTTCAAAATTCGAAAACGGAAAATTCACAGTTTATGATTCTAAAAACTTTCCCCTTGATAATGCAACAAACTTCATTGAAACTCCTTATGGTGATTTAATTTTTAATTCGGCCGGCCGTAATACTCAAACACGCGAAGGTTCGTACGTTGCTTTATTTAAAAATGGAGTGTTCAAAAAAATTGATGAATCAGTTGGTATAAATTTGCAGAACGCACGTATGTTTCCTGAGGCAAACGTAACTGCAATCGATAGGGACGGGAATACATGGATGGCTTGTGAGGGTGTTATAGGTTTTTCTGAGGAATTCAAAAATTATTCCGGAGTTTTGATGTATGACGGTAATAAATTTTATCAATTCACAGAATTCAAGAATCTACTTAAAAGTGATCAATTTCCAATTCAAGTATTCTATAGTTCAAAAATGAATAAGCTGTTTATGACAACATTAACCAGAGGTGGCGAAATTTTTGACGGGAATAATAAATGTGTTCTTGAATTTGAAAATGGTAAATGGAAGGTTTCGAATATTTTAAAGGAAATTAATTCAATCAGAGATCTGAAAACAGATAGAATTATTAATGACTTTAATTACCAAACTGTGTTTTTTCAGAAATCAAACAAATACTTTCCGGAGCGTCTTGTATTTCAAGTTACATCCCAAAATCAAAGTTCAAAATATCCTAATCAACTATTTTCATTTATTGATAATAAATGGAAAAAATTTGATTCATTTGAATCAGGCGGAGCAATAGTATTAAGCGATGGTGTTGCAATGAGAACTTCAAAAGGCATTGGAATTTATTATCCTAACTATTCAAAAATGCTTACCTCAAAAGATGGCTTGCTGATTACACAATCGGGAATTGTAACACCTTATACAGATTATAGTGGGCTGGTCTGGTTTTCATATTCATATACTGATTTACCGGCTTACGCTTTAACTGCCAATGTGGGTATTAATGTTTGGGATGGGAAAAAATTAAGAACAATTACAGAAGAAGACGGGCTTACAAGTAACATTACCTTCGAAATATTTCAGGATAGTAAAAAAAGAGTTTGGATCACCACCTCAAAAGGATTAACGATGGTTCGGGAAATTAAAAACAGTGAGGGTGAACAAATATTTAAAATTAATTCTATCCCAAATCAGGATGGAAAACCTTTTAATACTACAAAAGTTCTGGAAACAAAGAGTGGTGAAATTTATACCTGGAATAATTATGTGCGTCCTGCTCAGGATAATCTTATTGAGGCAGATTATTACATTGGTCGATTAGAAGGAGAGAAGTTCGTTAAAATAAATTCACCTTTTAGTGAAGATGATAATAGTAAAAAATACCAGCTTTTTGATCTTAAAGAAGATAATCAAGGAAGGCTATGGTTCTTCGGTTTATTCTCTGATAATATTAAGGATATAACATCTGTCCATTCAAAAATAATGTTGTATGATGGTAAATCATGGACAAAGCCGCCGGCAAGTTGGAATGTGCCTTCCGAACAATTGCATTATGTAGGAAACTTAAAAAATGGAATGTACTTTTTAACAGTTGGAGGTTTTTATGTTTTTAACGGAAACAATTTTGTGAATCTTAGTGATAGCGTAAATGCTAATGCTGATTTCAGAATTTTAAAAGGTGCGAGTGTTGCAGGAACACAAACTGAAATTCAAGCAGGCGGAAATTTATATATAAGACTTAGAAACAGGGGACTGGTAATTTTCGACGGCACGAATCTAAAATTTTACACTAAAAAAGATGGGCTTCTATCAACTAATCTCTCAAATCCTGTGATCGATGAAATTAGGGGTGAAGTATATTTTTCATCCCCTTCTGGTGCGATAAAAATAAATGGAAATAAATTTCAAACATTCTTACATGACGAGAGCGTTGCAAGCGGCGGTCCCTATATTTCAGCTATGGATGGATTCGGGAATATGGTAGAATTCTATAATGGAGTTGGTCTTTACATCAATAAAAGTGAAGAAAAAAGTTATCCATTATTAATTTCATCTGTCTCAATAGCAGACAAATTAAATTATTATAATTTACCCACTGAATTACCCTACTCTGAAAATTCATTTATCTTCAATTATGCTGCTTTAAATTATAAAGATCCAAAGCAAACTACTTATGAACATTTTCTTGAAGGATTCGACAAAGGCTGGTCTAAGGCGAACAATTTAACTTTTGCTGAATATCAAAACTTACCTTCGGGCAATTATACTTTCAGAGTCCGGGGTACTACTTCAAATGGAGTAAAAACAAATGAGGAGAGTTATTCATTCACAATTAATCCTCCATTTTGGCTTACCTGGTGGGCATATGGAATATACATTGTTGGTTTTGTTGGAATGCTGGGGGGCATAAGGAAGTATGAGTTGGAGAGAAGAAAAGAAAACGAAAATAAAAAATTCCTGCAGATTGAGAATGACAGAAAAACAAAAGAACTTGAAGAGGCAAAACAGCTGCAGCTTTCAATGCTTCCAAAAGCACTTCCTAGCCTTCCTCATCTTGATATTGCGGTATTTATGAAAACGGCAACAGAAGTCGGTGGTGATTATTATGATTTTCATGTTCATATGGATGGAACTTTAACAGTTATCCTTGGTGATGCAACCGGACACGGAATGATGTCCGGAATGATGGTTTCTATTATGAAATCACTTTTTATGTCCGACAGAACAAACAAAGAGCTTAAGCCATTCTTTGAAAATGCGAATGAAGCAATTAAAGATATGCAGCTCGGTAGATTAATGATGGCACTAACTTGTGTGCAGATCAGTAATAATAAAATTATAACAACAAATGCCGGTATGCCGCCGTTATTTATTTACAGAAAAATTTTCCAAACAATTGAAGAGGTTGTTATTAACAACATGCCTCTTGGTGCCATGAAAGGAATTTCTTATGATATTAAGGAATTTAAAATAGAACGGGGCGATACTTTGTTATTAATGAGTGATGGATTTGCAGAACTTAAAAATCAGAATCAAGAGATGTACGGATACAAAAGAGCAAGAAATAGTTTTGAGGAATCTGCAAAGAAAGAACCGGAAGAAATAATAACACATTTACGAGCAGAAGCCAGAAGCTGGACAAATGATAAAGAACCTGACGATGATGTGACATTTGTGGTGATAAAAGTAAAATAAAAATGTATTCATAATAAAAATCAGAAAATGAAAAATTTAAATTTTCTTATCCAGACACTATTATTTTCAATATTTATTTTAAGTAGCAGCTTAGCTCAGGAGAGGTACAAATCTGAAGCTAATGCTGATCTAGTTAAATATACTATAAAAGACGGTTTACCAATAACCAACATTGCCAGTGTTTCGCAAACAGCAGATGGATACGTTTGGATATCCGGTTTAGAAGGAACTGTCCGTTTTAACGGATACGAATTTCAGGAACCTGGTAAAGAATTCGGACTGCCGGATATGCAATTTAATTATTATGACTCCACATCAAATACGATTTATTTTGCTTCACCGCATAAGTTTCTAATTCTTAAAGGAAATGAGTTTCATTCATTCACTAATAAAGATGGTTACCAAACATCCGGATTACCTGGCAGATTGGTATCTTTCATAAAGAAGGATAGCAAAGATAGAATCTGGATTGGTACAACAACTTTATATATAGATTCAAAAAACAATGGCAGTTTAACCCTTTTTGAAAACGGGAAATTTACTCTTTTTGATTCTTCTGCGTTTCCGTTACATAATTCTACCGATATGTTTGAAACACCTTATGGGGATTTAATTTTTCTTTCTGATGGTAAAAATACTGCAACTCAAACTGAAGCTTACATTGCACTTTATAACAATATTACATTCGAGAGAATAGACGAATCTAAAGGCGTAAAGTATTATGGTACTAAATTAAATTATGAGAAAGATTTACCGGTTACTGATAATAAAGGCAATACCTGGATCCCGTTTATTGGCAGCGGTTATTGGTCTGAACTAACAAGCGGTACCTCTGGGGTTTTAA
>Ga0209498_1000855_pt1 | contig 18790 bp, 16 predicted proteins | sample WalLakDeSediment_FD_184131 | JGI IMG/M metagenome (GOLD analysis project Ga0209498, IMG submission 184131) | Lake sediment microbial communities from Walker lake, Nevada to study Microbial Dark Matter (Phase II) - Walker Lake 11/02/13 Deep... | ecosystem: Environmental > Aquatic > Freshwater >... | reverse complement strand
GCGAGGATGTTAGCGACGAGAATATCCGCTTTCCTGCCGGCCAGCACGGCCCGCAGGTCCTCGGGGGCGCAGGTCGTGACGCGCTCGGCGACGTCGTTGGCCTCGGCATTTGCGCGTGTCGCAATCAGGGCCTGCGGGTCGAGATCGACGGCGATAGCGGCCGTCGCGCCGAGTCGCAGCGCCGCGATGGCAAGGATGCCCGAGCCGCAGCCGAAGTCGACGACGAGCGCGCCGGCGAGCGGCGCGACGGCGCCATGGCTGGCTTCGCTCAACGAATCCAGCCATTCCAGGCAAAGCGCGGTGGTGGGGTGCGTGCCGGTGCCGAAAGCCAGCCCGGGGTCGAGACGTACCACGACGGCGCCCTGCGGCGGCGCCATGCCGGTCGGGACTACCGCGAGCCGACGCCCGAAGCGCAGCGGCTTGAAGTCGCGCAGCCATTCGCGTTCCCAGGCGCGATCAGCCAGGGACGTGACCCGCCACTCCGCGCCCGGGACGCGGTCGTGGAGGCCGGCGAGCAGCGCCAGCGGGTCCGCGCCACCCTCGAACAGCCCCGTGACAGTCAGCTCCGGCCATAGCGGTGTCTCGCCCGGCGCGGGCTCGAGTACCGGCGCATCGGCGGCATCCCGCAAGGTCAAGGACAGCGCGCCGGCCGCGAGCAGCAGATCCTCGGCGAGGCCGGCATGCTCCCGGTCCACGATCGCGGAAATTTCAAGCCAGTCCATGGACATTGGCGCAGGGTCCCGGGTCAGTCACGGGCGGCGGCGCGGCGCGCTGAGCGCACCTCAGAGGCCCAGCCGCTTCTCGAGGTAATGGATATCTGTGCCGCCGGCCTTGAAGGCGCTGTGGCTGAAGATTTCCTGGTGCAACGGAATGTTCGTGCGAATGCCCTCGACGACGATTTCCGTCAACGCGGTCTGCATGCGGGCGATCGCCGATTGCCGCGTGGGGCCATGGGCGATGAGCTTGCCGATCATGCTGTCGTAGTAGGGCGGCACGTTGTAACCGGAGTAGACGTGGCTGTCGACGCGGATGCCCGGACCGCCCGGCGCATGCCACTGGCGCACCGGACCCGGGCTCGGCATGAAGGTCTTCGGGTCCTCGGCGTTGATTCGGCATTCCATCGCATGACCACGGAGCACAATGTCCTCCTGCTTCAGTCGCAGCGGCTGGCCCGCGGCGATGTACAGCTGCTCGTGCACGATGTCGATGCCGGTGATCATCTCCGTGACCGGATGCTCGACCTGTACCCGGGTATTCATCTCGATGAAGAAGAACTCGCCGTCCTGGTAAAGGAACTCGAAGGTTCCCGCGCCGCGGTAGCCGATCTCGAGGCAGGCCTCGACGCAGCGGCGCCCGATCGCCTCGCGCTGCTCGGGCGTGATGCCGGGCGCGGGCGCCTCTTCGACGACCTTCTGGTGGCGGCGCTGCATGGAGCAGTCGCGCTCGCCCAGGTGCACGGCGTGGCCCTGTCCATCCGCCAGCACCTGGAACTCGATGTGACGCGGGCGCTCGAGGAATTTCTCGAGATAAACCATTTCGTTGCTGAACGCGGCCAGCGCCTCGCCGCGGGTAAGCGTGATCGCGTTGATCAGGGTGGCGTCGGAATGCACCACCCGCATGCCGCGGCCGCCGCCGCCGCCGGAAGCCTTGATGAGCACGGGGTAGCCGATGCTGCGCGCCATGTTGAGGTTGGTTTCGGGGTCGTCGCCCAGCGGCCCGTCGGAGCCGGGTACGCAGGGGATGCCGGCGGCCTTCATGGTGCGGATCGCGGAGACCTTGTCGCCCATCAGCCGGATGGTCTCCGGCCGCGGGCCGATGAAGACGAAGCCGCTTTTCTCGACCCGCTCAGCGAAGTCGGCGTTCTCGGACAGGAAGCCGTAGCCCGGATGGATGGCGATGGCGTCGGTGACTTCCGCGGCGCTGATGATGGCCGGCATGTTGAGGTAGCTCTGCGCGGAGGGCGGCGGGCCGATGCATACCGACTCGTCCGCGAGCAGCACGTGCTTCTGGCTGCTGTCCGCCGTGGAGTGCACGGCGACGGTCTTGATGCCGAGCTCGCGGCAGGCGCGCAGGATGCGCAGCGCGATCTCGCCGCGGTTCGCGATGACGACTTTTTCGAGCACGCCGGGCTACTCGATGATGAACAGCGGCTGGCCGAATTCGACCGGGTCGCCGTTGTTCGCCAGGATTGCGACTACGGTGCCGGCCGCGTCGCTCTCGATCTGGTTCATCATCTTCATCGCCTCGATGATGCACAGCGTGTCGCCGACCTCCACCGAGCTGCCGATCTGCACGAAGGCCTTGGCGCCGGGCGCTGGCGCGCCGTAGTAGGTGCCGACCATCGGCGCGGTGACCGTGTGCCCGGGCGGCGGCGCGGCCGGGGCCGGTTCGCTTGCCGCGGTGGCAGGCGCCGGCGCGCCCGGCGCCAGCGTCACCACCTGCGGCGGCGCGGCCCAGCCTGCCCCCGTGGGATGGCGGCTGATGCGCACCGACTCCTCGCCCTCGTGAATCTCGATCTCGGAGATGCCGGATTCTTCGAGCAGCTCGATCAGTTTTTTGACCTTGCGAATGTCCATGTTCAGTTCCTGTCAGTGCCGCGCACGAGGGCATCCGCCGCGCGGATGGCGAGTTCGTAGCCGAGCGGGCCGAGGCCCGAAATCACGCCGGCCGCCACGGCCGAGAAATACGAACGTCGACGGAAGGCCTCGCGGCCGTGCACGTTGGAGAGATGTACTTCGATGAAGGGAATGCCCACGGCGGTCAATGCGTCCCGCAGGGCAATGCTCGAATGCGTGAACGCTGCCGGGTTGATGACGATTACCCCGATGCCGGCCGCGGCTGCGCCCTGGACCTTGTGGATGAGCTCGTGCTCGGCGTTCGACTGGAAGCACTCCAGCTCGTGGCCGAATTCCTCAGCAACACGCCGGCAGCGATCCTCGATCGCAGCCAGCGTCACGCTTCCGTAGAGGTCCGGCTCCCGGTCGCCCAGGAGGTTGAGGTTCGGGCCGTTCAGCAGCAACAGGCGGCTCATGGCGCGCGGGTTCCCTCCGGAATATCGTCAGATACAGGCTAGATCGGCGAAGTCTATAACTTTTCGCGACAAGTTTGCACCGAGTCGCGATTCCCGGGGCGGCCTCGGGATCACGCCGCGCCGCTCAGAGCAGTTCGGCGAGGATCGCCTCGATCTCGTCCCGGTGGATCTCGCCGTTGTGGACCCGCATGATCCGTCCGCTGCGGTCGGTGAACACCGTGAAGGGCAAGCCGATGAAACCGTTCAGGAAACGGTTCCCCAAGTCCATGGCGTCTTCCTGGCCGACCAACACAGGGTAGTTGAATTCGAAGCGCTCGGCGAAGCCGGCCACCGCCTCGGTCTCGTCGATGGCAATGCCGATCACCTGCACTCCGCGGGCGCCGAACTCCGCCTGGACGTCGACCAGCAGGGGAATCTCGCGGATGCAGGGCGGACACCAGGTCGCCCAGAAGTTCACCACCCGGACGGTGCCGTCCCATTCCTCGCTGGAGCGCGGCGCGCCGGTGACGTCGGGCAACACGAAGTCGGGTGCATACTCCGCCGCTTGTGGCGGCGGCGGCAGCGGCGGCAGCCCGTCGCCCACGCCAGGGTCCTTGCCCGCGAGGCCAAGGTAGAGCAGGAAGCCGGCTGCGCCCGAGGCCAGCGCGAGCGCCGCCAGCGACAGCACACGCCTCACAGCGCGGCACCGGCGTGGCTGCGGGCCTCGCGCACATGCTCGGCGAAGCGTTGCGCAGGTACGTAGCCGAGCAGGCGGTAGCCACGAAGCTCATCGCCGTCGGGGCCGAAAAACAGGATAGCGGGCGGGCCGAAGATGCCGTAGCGGCTCATGAGCTCGCGATCCTCCGCGTCGTTCGCGGTCACGTCGGCCTTAAGCAGCACCTTGCCGTCCAGCGCCGCCCGGACGACCGGCTCGGGAAAGGTGTAGCGCTCCATGCGCTTGCAGTCCACGCACCAGTCCGCATAGAAGTCGAGCATGACGGTGCGTCCGGCGGCGTTCGCCTGGCGCAACTCGCGCTCCACGTCCGCCACCGTCTTCACCTTGCGAAACTCCGCGGCACCGACGGTGGCCGGCTGGCCCGCCGTGGTACTGGCGCCGAAGCCGGCGAGCGGCTGCCACAGGCTGCTGCCACCTGCGGCTGCGCCCACCAGCAGCACCGCGCCGTACAGCAGGCCCATCAGGCCCAGGCCCTTCGCCATTCGTCGTGCCGGTCCGGCGTCGCGTGACAACGGCTCGAGCGCGCCGAGGAATGCGGCCGCGAGGAACAGCAGGCCGGCCCACAGCGCCAGCGCGGCGGCGGGGGGCACGATGCGTTCCAGCATCCAGACCGCCACGCCGAGCAGCAGCAGGCCGAACAGGTTCTTGATGGCTTCCATCCACGCGCCGGCTTTTGGCAACAACTTGCCGGCCGACGCGCCAAAGGCCAGCAGCGGCGCGCCCATGCCGAGCGACAGCGCGAACAGGGCCGCGCCGCCGCGCACCGGGTCGCCGGTCGTGCCGATGACGATCAGCGCCGCCGCGAGCGGCGCGGCGACGCATGGTCCCACGATCAGTGCGGAGAACACGCCCATGGCGCCCGCGCCCAGCCAGGTGCCTGACTGCTGGCGATTCGACAGCGTCATCATCTTCGCCTGCAGGCCGGCGGGCAGTTGCAGCTCGTAGAAGCCGAACATCGCCATGGCCAGCGCGACGAACACGACCGCGAACACGGTCAGCACGACGGGATCCTGGAAGGTGGCTTGCAGGTTATGGCCGAGCATGGCCACGACCACGCCCGCGATGGTGTAGGTCAGCGCCATGGCGAGCACGAAAATGGCGGACAGCGTGAAGGCCCTGCGGGTAGTCACGTCAGGGCCCTGGCCGACGATCAGGCCCGACAGGATCGGCACCATCGGCAGGACGCAGGGGGTGAACGCCAGCAGCAGGCCGATGCCGAAAAATACCGCCAGCACGGCGGGCAGGGCGCCGCCGGTGATCAGCGCGGCGAGGCGGTCGGATTCGGAAACCGGTTCCGCGGGTGCGCCGCGATCGCCGCTCGGCGTACGGGTCGCTTGCGCCGCGACCGGCGCGGCGGGCGCCAGCGATGCCAGCGAGACGTTCCACGTGGTCGGCGGATAGCAGATGCCGTCCTCGGCGCAACCCTGGTAACGCACCTGCAGCGCTGCCGCGCCCGCAGGCGGCGCCACCCGCGTGTACGCGGCGTCGTAGAGCACCTCGACGTCGCCGAAGAACTCGTCCCGGATTATCCGCCCGGCGGGGAACTCCGCCGGCAGCGGCGTGCCGTCCGCGGCGACCCCGAACTCCTGGCGGTACAGGTAATAGCCCGGCGCAATGTCCCACTCGAGCGCGACGCCGTCGGCGGTCATGGTCGCACGGGTGCGGAAGGCCTCGTCCGGATGCAGGAATTCCTTCTGCGGGCTGCCGCGGCCGCCGGACAGGAACGACAGCAGGGAGCGGCCCGGCTCGGCCGCGGGCTTCGCGGGTTGCGCCGCAGCGGTCCCGGCGAGACGCACGTCGGCCTGCCAGGTCTGGGGCGGGAGGCAAATGCCGATGTCCGCACAGCCCTGCGACTTGATTTCCAGCGGCAGCGCCGCACCAGCGGGCGCGCCGCTGAAAGGAATTCGGATCTCGAAGTCGCCGCGGTGAATGTAACTTTCGCCGAAAAACTCGTCCTCGTAGAGGATGCCCGCCGGCAATTGCGGCTCGCCGAGCGTCACCCCGGCATCCAGGCTGCGGAAGCCGAAGCGGTCCTGGTACATGTAGTAGCCGTCGGCCACCTGCCAGCGCAGCAACAGTTCGTCGCCGCGCACCTCCGCGGTGTAGCGGAACGCCTGCTCGGCACGCAGCAGCGGCGCTTCGGCGGTCGCGAACTGCGGCGCCAGCGCCGCGAGCATCAGCAGGAACAATCGGAGCATGAGTATTTCGCCCTAACGCATCAGGAGGAGCCGGCGACGCTGGCGCGCACCCAGTCGAGGTACTCGTCGAGCCCGCCCAACACAGGGACAGCAACGACTTCCGGAAGTTCGTAGGGATGCAGGCTCCTGATGCGCTCGGTCAGCGCCGGCAGGCGTGCCTGCGTGGTCTTGATGAGCAGGAGGGTCTCGCTGTCCTGCTGCACCTGGCCTTCCCAGCGGAAGATCGACACGACGCCCGGCAGGCGATTCACGCAGGCCGCCAGCCGCTCGGCCACCAGCGCTTCCGCCAGCCGCGCCGCGGGCGGCCCCTCCGGGCAGGTGCACAGCACCACGATGCATTGGTTTTCGGGCACTTGCGTTCCGGCCGGCAAATCCAGGGCGACAAGGATAACGGCCCGGGGGGAATCCCGCCATGCGCGTTCCCCGCTCTTGACTCCCGGCATTCCGCCCCTATCATTAGCACTCACTCGAGGCGAGTGCTAACAAGCTCGCCCAGTTCCCCAGTTGCGGGCCTGCGCCCGCAACCCAATGACTTTCAAGGAGAAAGTAAAAATGAAGATTCGTCCGCTTCATGACCGAGTCGTCATCAAGCGTCTGGAGGAAGAGCGCACGTCACCCGGCGGCATCGTGATTCCGGACACCGCCACCGAGAAGCCGATCAAGGGTGAAGTCATTGCCGTCGGCAAGGGCAAGATCCTCGAGAGCGGTGAAGTGCGCCCCCTCGACCTGAAGGTGGGCGACCGCGTCCTCTTCGGCAAGTACAGCGGGACCGAGGTGAAGGTGGATAGCCAGGACGTCCTCGTGATGCGCGAAGACGACGTCATGGCGGTCCTCGAGGGCTGAGCCCTCCCCGTTCCCCACCCGAACATTCACTCGAAGTTACCAGGAGCAGACATTCATGGCTGCAAAAGAAGTCAAGTTCAGTGACGACGCCCGCGCGCGGATGTTCCGCGGCGTGAACGTCCTCGCCAATGCCGTCAAGGTCACCCTCGGCCCGAAGGGCCGCAACGCCGTGCTCGAGAAGAGCTTCGGTTCGCCGACCGTGACGAAGGACGGCGTGTCCGTCGCCAAGGAAATCGAACTGGCCGACAGGTTCGAGAACATGGGCGCGCAGATGGTGAAGGAAGTCGCCTCGCAGACCTCCGACGAGGCTGGCGACGGCACCACCACCGCCACCGTGCTGGCGCAGGCGATCCTGCGCGAGGGTCTCAAGTCGGTCGCCGCCGGCATGAACCCGATGGACCTCAAGCGCGGTATCGACAAGGCCTCCGCTGCCATCGTCCATGAGCTGAAGAAGCTGTCCAAGCCCTGCGAGGACCGCAAGGCCATCGCGCAGGTGGGCACCATCTCCGCCAACGGCGACACCGACATCGGTGACCGCATCGCCGAGGCGATGGACAAGGTCGGCAAGGAAGGCGTGATCACCGTCGAGGACGGCTCCGGTCTGGAGAGCGAGCTGGACGTGGTCGAAGGCATGCAGTTCGACCGCGGCTACCTGTCGCCGTACTTCATCAACGACCAGCAGACCCAGTCCGTGATGCTCGACAACCCGTACATCCTGCTGCACGACAAGAAGGTCTCGAACATCCGCGAGATGCTGCCGTTGCTGGAGGCCGTCGCCAAGTCCGGCCGCCCGCTGCTGATCGTCTCCGAGGATGTCGAGGGCGAGGCGCTGGCCACGCTGGTGGTCAACACCATCCGCGGCATCGTCAAGGTCGCGGCCGTGAAGGCCCCGGGCTTCGGCGACCGTCGCAAGGCCATGCTGCAGGACATCGCCATCCTGACGGGCGGCACGGTGATTTCCGAGGAAGTCGGCCTGCAGCTCGAGAAGGCCTCGCTGGCCGATCTCGGTGAGGCGAAGAAGGTCCAGGTCACCAAGGAGAACACCACCATCATCGACGGCCACGGCAAGGCCGACGACATCAAGGGCCGCATCGCGCAGATCCGCGCCCAGATCGAGGACGCCACCTCCGACTACGACAAGGAGAAGCTGCAGGAGCGGGTCGCCAAGCTCGCCGGCGGCGTCGCCGTGATCAAGGTCGGCGCGGCCACCGAGATCGAGATGAAGGAAAAGAAGGCGCGCGTCGAGGATGCGCTGCATGCGACTCGCGCGGCGGTCGAGGAAGGCGTGGTGCCGGGCGGCGGCGTGGCGCTGGTGCGCGCGGTCTCCGCGATCTCCAAGCTCAAGGGCGACAACCACGACCAGGACATGGGCATCCAGATCCTGCTGCGGTCCGTCGAGGAGCCGTTGCGCCAGATCGTCGCCAATGCCGGCGAGGATGGCTCCGTAGTGCTCAACAAGGTCCGCGAGGGCAAGGGCGACTACGGCTACAATGCCGCCACCGGCGAATACGGCAACCTGATCGAGATGGGCATCCTGGATCCCACCAAGGTCACGCGCCTGGCGCTGCAGAATGCCTCCTCCATCTCCGGCCTGCTGCTGACCACCGAAGTGATGGTGGCCGAGCTGCCGAAGAAGGAAGAGAAGGGCCCCGGCATGCCCGACATGGGCGACATGATGTAAGCGCCGCGGCGCCTGCATCCGGAACCCAGCGAAGCCCCGCCCCGTGCGGGGCTTCGTTTTTTCCGCGGGCTGATATGCTTTCCGGGCCATGACTGCCGCATCCCCGCATGACGTGATCGCCGCCGGCCTCGAGACCCTGCCCGAGGCGCTGCGGCGTGACCTGCCGGAGCGCTGGCGACGCTTCGCCGCGTGCCATGCCGAGACGGCTGCCATCCTGTGCACCGACGGAGACTTCGCCCGCGCCGCGCCCGCCGTCTGGGCGGCCAGCGAGTTCGTCACCGAGCACTGCCTGCGGAGCGACGGCGACCTGGCTGCGCTCGCGGCCGTGGTGCAGCGAAGCTGGACGCCGGGCGAACTGCATGGCGAGGCGCAAACCCTGCTGGACGACGTCGGCGCTGACGACGAGACGGCGGCGATGCGGCGGCTGCGGCTGCTTCGCCGCCGCGAGATGCTGCGCATCGCGTGGCGGGACCTGGCAGGCTGGGCGGTGCTGGAGGAGACCCTCGGCCACCTGAGCGAACTGGCCGAAGTCTGCATTCGCGCCGCCGACGAGTGGGTACACCGGGGCATGGTGGCCCGGCACGGGGAGCCGCGCTCGGCGGAGGGTGTGCCGCAGCGGTTGCTGGTCATCGCCATGGGCAAGCTCGGCGGCGGCGAGCTGAACTTTTCGTCCGACGTGGACCTGGTGTTCCTGTATCCCGAGTCCGGCGAGACCGACGGATCGCGGCCGCTGACTAATGAGCAGTTCTTCATCCGCGCCGGGCGCCAGCTCATCCGGCTGCTTGACGAGGGCACGCCGGACGGCTTCGCGTTCCGCGTGGACATGCGCTTGCGACCCTTTGGCGAGAGCGGCCCGCTGGCCGTCAGCCTGGCCGCGTTCGCCAACTACCTGCTCCAGCATGGCCGGACGTGGGAACGCTATGCCTATGTGAAAGCGCGCGCGGTCACCGGCCACCAGGCCGGCATGGGCCTGTATCGTGACGTGCTGCGTCCCTTCGTGTTTCGGCGCTACCTCGACTTCGGGTTGTTCGATGCGTTGCGTGACATGAAGGGCAAGATCGCCACGGAGGTCGAGCGGCGCGAGTTGCGCGATAACATCAAGCTGGGCCGCGGCGGCATTCGCGAGATCGAGTTCATCGTCCAGTGCATGCAGCTGCTGCGCGGCGGGGCGGATCCCCGCCTGCGCGAGCCGGGCCTGCCGGCGGCGCTGGCGCGGCTGGAGGAAACCGCGTTGCTGCCTACCGTGGCGGTGCACGAATTGCGCGAGGCCTGGCGATTCCTGCGTCGTGCCGAGAACCGCCTGCAGGCCTGGCAGGACCGCCAGACGCACGAGTTGCCGCACGAGGCGCCGGACCGGTTACGGTTGGCCTTCTCCATGGGCTGCGATGATTGGGAAACCTTCGCCGCGGCGCTGGCGGAGCACCAGGCGCGCGTCGATGCATGGTTTCGGCGACACACCGCCGACAACCGCGCGCCCGAGCCGGAGGACGGCGTGGCGGCGGCCTGGCGCGGTGAAGGCGAAGCGGGTTTCGAGGCGGCCCGCGCCGGGCTCGAGGCGGCCGGCTTCGACGCCCCGGAGCGCGCGCTCGCGACCATGCGCGGCCTGGCCGAGGCCAGCTGGTACCGGCGCCTCGACGACACTGCGCGGCATCGTCTCGCGACGCTCGTGCCGGCGCTGGCGCGCGGCGCGGGCGAGCTGCCGGCGCCGGAAGAGGCGCTGGAGCGGCTCCTGCGAGTTGTCACGGCGATCGGCGGGCGCAGCGCATACTTCGCGCTGCTCAACGAAAACCCGGCGGCGCGCACCCGGTTTGTCAGCCTGTGCGGCGGCAGTGAGTTCCTCGCCAGCCAGGTTGCGACACACCCGCTGTTGCTGGACGACCTGATCGATCCGCGCGTAATGGAGTCCCCGCCAAGACGCGAGGAGCTCGCGGTGGAACTTGAGGAGCGGCTCGCCGGCGTGGACCCGGACGACCTCGAGGAAGCGATGGACGCCTTGCGAAATTTCAAGCGTGCCGCCGTGTTCCGGGTAGCGGTGGCAGACCTCACCGGCCGCTTGCCGGTGATGAAAGTCAGCGACCAGCTGACCTGGATCGCCGAGGTGTTGCTCGAGGCCTGTGTGCGCATCGCGCGGCATGACGTCGGACAGCGCCACGGGCGGGCGTTGTGCGGCGACCAGGAGGACGCGCTGCGCAGCTGCGACATGGCCGTGATCGGCTATGGCAAGCTCGGCGGGCTCGAGCTCGGCTACGGGTCGGACCTGGACCTGGTGTTCGTGCACGACGCCAGCGGGGACATCCAGCGCACCGAGGGGCCCGCCGTGGTCGAAGCGGGGACGTTGTTCGCCCGCATGACCCGGCGCATCGTGCACCTGCTGACAACGCCCACCGGGGCCGGCGTGCTCTACGAGGTGGATACCCGCCTGCGGCCGAGCGGCAAGGGTGGCCTGCTGGTCACCAGCCTGAATGCTTTCCAGGGCTACCAGCGCGAGCACGCCTGGACGTGGGAGCACCAGGCGCTGCTGCGTGCGCGGGCCGTGGCGGGGGATCCTCGCGTACGCGAGGCCTTCGAGAAGCTGCGTATCCGCATGCTGGTGGAGGCCGTGCGCCGGGACGGGCTGCGCCAGGAAGTCGCGGCGATGCGTGAGCGCATGCGCAACGAGCTGGCCGCGGGCACCGCGGAGCTGTTCGACCTCAAGCAGGGCGCCGGTGGAATCGCGGATATCGAGTTCATGGTCCAGTACCTGGTGCTGCAGCACGCCGCCGTCCGTCCGCAGTTATTGCGCTGGCCGGACAACATGCGGCAGATCGAGGACCTGCGCGATAACGGCCTGCTGCCGGTGGCGGACAGCGCGCTGCTGCACGAGGCCTACCTCGACTTCCGGCAGCGGCTGCACCGCCTCGCGCTGACCAATGCGCCCGGGCTGGCGCCGGTGCACGAAGTGGCCGAGCTGCGCGACCGGGTGCGCGCGCTCTGGCAGCGCATCATGGACGCCTGAGCGCCGGTATAATGCCGGGGCAACCACGGGGGACAGTACATGGCGGAGTCGAACAGCATAGAGGCGAATGCCGAGCGCCACTACGAGGTGAGCCGGGCAGAACTGCCGCTGTCGTGCCCGACGCCAGCCATGAAACTGTGGAACTCCCATCCCCGTGTCTACCTGCCCATCGAGGCGACCGGTCGCGCCCAGTGTCCTTACTGCAGCGCCGTCTACACGCTGTCGGATTCGCCGGTCGCCGAGGCCTGAGGCGGCACGCGCCATGAGCCCGGCAATCGCGCGCGGGCCCGACTGGGCGATCCTGCACGATCCCGAGCTGGTGGCCGCGCCGGAGGTGGATTTCTTCGCGCCGGCGCGCTGGGACGCCGTCGCCGAGGGCCATGCCGCCAGGGGCCGCGGTCGCGTGCTGTTCGTGGCGGCGGGTTCAGAGCAGTGGGCGTTGCGCCACTACCGGCGCGGCGGGCTGGTGGGACGCCTGATCGCGGACCTCTATGCCTGGCACGGTGAGGCTGCGACGCGTTCCTTCCGCGAGTGGCGGATGCTGGCGCAACTGCGGTCCGCGGGCCTGCCGGTGCCCCGGCCGGTGGCGGCCGGCTGGCGGCGGCGCGGGCCTTGCTACACGGCGGACCTGGCGACGGTGCGGATTCCGGGCGCCGCGCCCCTGTCCGTGCGGCTGGCGGCCGGCGAGGCGGTGGACTGGCGCCAGATCGGCAGGGTGCTGCGGGATTTTCACGCCGCCGGGGCCTGCCACGCCGATCTGAACGCCCACAATATCCTGCTGGACACTGCCGGCGCGCCGTGGGTGCTGGATTTCGACCGCGGGCGTTTTCGCGCACCCGGCCCATGGCAGGGACGCAACCTCGCGCGCCTCGAGCGTTCGCTGCGCAAGATCGCCGCAGAGGCGGGCGCCGCCGACTTCAGCCGGGAGGGCTGGGAAGCGCTGCTGGCGGGCTACGCCTGAGGGCGATTCCGGCCCCGGCCGCGGCGCTTGCGCTTCAGCGGCCCGTAATGGTCCGCGCCGTCCTCGCCGGCTTCCTTGAAGCGCCGGTGCACCCAGAGATACTGCTCCGGGCATAGCCGGATGCGGTCCTCCAGCAGCCGGTTGATGCGCGCCGCGTCGGCCGCCGGGTCGTCGCTCGGAAAGTCTTCCAGCGGCGGGAGGATGTCCAGCCGGTAGCCGGCCTTGCCGGGCAGGCGCATCGGGAAGAAGGGGATCACCGGGGCGTCCCCGAGGCGCGCGAACACGGAGGTGGCGGTGTTGGTCGGCGCCGGCACGCCGAAGAAGGGCGCCACCGCGCTGTACTTGCCACGCTTGTGCGCCTGGTCGGGCGCATACCAGATCAGGTGGTTGGTGCGCAGGCCGCGGATCATGGCGCGTACGTCCTGCTTGGCGAAGGCCTGCTTGGCGGAACGCTCCCGCCCACGGCGCATGATCTCGTCGAACAGCGGGTTGCGGTGCGGCCGGTACATGGCGCTGACCGGCGCTTGCCGCGTGAGGAAGCGGCCGCCGAGGTCGAGCGTGGTGAAATGCCCGGTGAGCATGATAGCGCCACGCCCCGCGGCCAGTGCAGCTTCGACATGCTCCAGGCCACGCACCTCAGCCATCCCGTCCAGCCGCTGGTCGCTCGCCCACCAGCACATGCCGGTCTCGATCATGGACATGCCGAGCGCCTCGAAATGCCGCAGCAACAGGTCGCGCTGCGCGGCCGCGTCGAGTGCCGGGAAAGCCAGCTCGAAATTGCGCGCCGCGATCCTGCGGCGCTCACCGGCAACGAGGCAGCCGAGCCGGCCGATCACGCGGCCCACCACCAGCTGGGCGCCATACGGCAGGGCCGCCAGCAACCGCACGACGCCGAGCGCCAGCCACACCGGCCAGTATCGCGGCGCCAGGAATCGGTAGAGGGGGACAGTTTCGGAGCTCAAGGCGGTCAGGCGTTCCATGCGACGGGGGCGGGCGTGCCGGCATTATAGCGATGCGATCCGCCCCGGCGCGGACCGGGGGCTGTGCTAACATCGCCGCCACCCTGCCGGGCTAGCCGAATTGCATCGCGTCTATATTGTCCTGTCCTATCTCGCGGCCCCGCTAGTCGCCCTGCTGCTGTTCTACAAGGGACTCAGCAATCGCGCCTACTGGGAACGCTTCGAGGAGCGTTTCGGCTTCGGCCGCAGCCGCCTCGACCGGCCGAGCATCTGGGTGCACGCGGTCTCGGTGGGCGAGGTGGTCGCGGCCTCCTCGCTGATCGCAGCCTTGCGCCGCGACTATCCGCAGTACCCGATGGTCGTGACCACGGTGACGCCCACCGGCGCGCAGCGGGTACGGGACTTGTTCGGCGATGACGTGCTGCACAGCTATGCGCCGTACGACACCATCGGCTCGGTGCGCCGCTTTTTCGCGCGCATGCAGCCGCGACTCGTGATCGTCATCGAGACCGAGCTCTGGCCCAACATGTACGCGGCCTGTGGCGAACGAGGCGTGCCGCTGGTGTTGGCGAATGCACGAATTTCACCCCGCTCGGTGCGGCGTTACCAGCGCTTCACCGGCCTGTTTCGGCGCGCGCTGTCGCATGGCGTCGTGATCGCCGCGCAAAGCGAGCAGGATGCGGAACGTTTCCGCTTGCTCGGCGCAGACCCCGGCTGCACCACCGTCACCGGCAACCTCAAGGCGGACCTGGTGTTCCCGCCGGGCATGACGGACGCCGGCCTGGAATTCCGCCGCGAGCACGTGGGTGCGCGCCCGGTATGGGTGGCGGCGAGTACGCATGCCGGCGAGGAGGAGGCCGCACTCGAGGCGCAGGCGATCGTGCGCGAGGCGATTCCGGAGGCTTTGCTGCTGCTGGTGCCGCGTCATCCGGACCGCTTCAACAGTGTCGCCGCGTTGCTCGAGTCCCGGCAGGTCACCTTTGGCCGGCGCTCGCTCGGCGAGGCACCGGTGCCGGAGACGCCCGTGTACCTGGTGGACAGCCTCGGGGAAATGCCGATGTTCTACGCGGCCGCCGACGTGGCCTTCGTCGGCGGCAGCCTCGTGCCGATCGGTGGGCATAACCTGCTGGAGCCTGCGGTGCTGGGACTGCCGGTGATCACCGGTCCGCACAACTTCAATTCCGAGGACATCGCCATGCTGCTGCACGAGGCGGACGGCCTGCAGCTGGTGGCAAACGCCACCGAACTCGGCGCTGCCGTCACGGCATTATTGCGGGACCCGGAGCTGCGCCGGCAGCGTGGCGCGCGGGCGCGGCGGGTCTACGACCAGAGCGGCGGCGCCCTGAACCGGCTGCGCGCGTTGCTGGCGCCGCTGCTCGGAGAAACGCCGCTGCGCTGACAGCGCGCCTCAGCGCACGTCCTGGGTCGGCCGCGGCATCTCGGCGAAGGGTGTCAACCAGCTGTCGATTTCCTCGATGTCGGCCTCGCGCAGGATGCCCGCCGCCTGCTTCAGGAACAGGGCGGCCACCAGGTAGGTGTAGCGGCTGTTCGCATAGTCGCGCTGCGCCTCGAACAGCTGGCGCCGCGACTGCAGCACGTCCACCGTGGTGCGCGTGCCGACCTCGAAGCCCGCCTCGGTCGCCCGGAGCGCGGTCGCGCTGGACTGCACGGCCTGCGCCAGCGCCTGGGTGCGGCTGATCTCGGAGTTCACCGACAGGAAGGCATCACGTGTCTGGCGCTCGGTCTCACGCGCGATCCGCTCCAGCCGGTTCTGGCTCGACTGATGCAGGTAGGTCGCTTCCCGCACCCGCGACGCCACCGCGCCGCCCGAGTAGATAGGCACCCGGACCTGGACGCCATAGCTGTCCTGCCAGAAGTCGCTGTCCGAGTCGCGGAAGGGCGTTTGCGGAGCCGGCGGCTGGCCCGGCGGCGCCAGCAACCGGTCGCGCCGCTGCGCCGTCGTGTCGGTGTTGGCGCGCGCGGCAAACAGCTCGATGGCCGGGTAGTGGCCGCTGCGGCTCACCTCAATGTTGTCGCGACTGATCTCGGCTGCCAGGCGCGCGGCCTCGAGGTTCAGGTTGCGGGCGATCGCCGTTCGTACCCACTCATCGACGTCCTGGGGCTCGGGCGCAACCAGCGGCGTGTCGGTGCCGGCGTCGGCCAGCTCCGGGTAGTACTCTCCGGTGATTTCCCGCAGGGACTCGCGCGCTACCGCCAAGGTGCGCTTGGCGTCGATGACTCCTGCAGTGGCGGAATCGTAGCTGGCCTGGGCTTCCTGCACGTCGGTGATCGCGGACAGCCCGACCTCGAAGCGCTTTTCCGCCTGCTCCAGCTGGCGGCCGATCGCCTCCTTGGCGGCCTCCGCGGCCAGCAACGTGGCGCGGGCCCCCAGAATTTCGAAATACCGCTGTGCGACGCGCGCCATGAGGTCCTGCTCGGCGGCGCGGAACTGCGCTTCCGCCCGGGCCATTTCCTTGTCGGCCTGGCGCAGCGCCACCCACTGGTCCCAACGGAACAGGGTCTGGGTGACGCGCAGTTGCCACTGGCGCAACGGCTCGACGTCCTGCTCGAAGCGGGTGGTCAGCGTGACGATCTCCCCGCCAGGGTCGCGCTGCTGGAGCGTCTGGGTGCCGGACCGGTCCTGGTACTCGTAGCTGCCGGTGCCCTCGAGCTGGGGCAGCAGGGCCGCCCGCGCCTGCGGGCGCGCCTCGAGCGCCGCGAGACGATCGGAGGAGGCTTCGCGCAGTGCGGGATCACTCCGCAATGCGTCCCGGTAGGCGTCGAGGAGCCCGACCGCTTCGGCGGGCGGCGCCGCGACCAGAGCCAGGGCCGCAAGCAGGAGGGAAATACGGTAGAAATTCATGAGCCAATCCTTCACGAGTTCAGCGAGATCGCCCGGTGATATAGTGAACTATATCACCATAACTGCGCCCGGCGGGCAAGCCCTGGGGCGACGGTGCATGATCAATATTGCGGCAGCGACGGATCGAGTTGCTCCGACCAGGCGAGTATGCCACCGGTCAGGTTCCAGACCTTTGCAAAGCCGTGCTGTTGGAGGAACCGCGCCACCTGCGCGCTGCGCCCGCCGCTGCGGCACATGACGACGATCTCGGCGGCCGGGTCCAGCTCGCCGAGCCGCTCCGGCACCGAGCCCATCGGGATATGGACCGCCTGCTCGAGGCGGGCGATCGCCAGCTCCCAGTCCTCCCGCACGTCCAGCAACAGCGGGGCGGGCGGGTTCTGCGCCCGCGTCACGAATTCCACCGGGGTCATCTCTTTAACCATCGACGTATCCAGCATCCAGCAACATGGGAACGTTCAGAAAACGAACTCCGCGGTGGGGCGCACCTCGTCCAGCGACTGCAGGCAGGTCTCAAATACGCTCTCCCGGTGCCACTCGGATTCAGCGCTGCGGGTCACCCTCATGGCGTACATCACCGGTGCACGTCCCGTCACCACGAAGAGCCGGCCACCGACGGCGAGCAGCTGCTCGAGGCGCGCCGGCGCGCCGGGCAGCGAGCCGTTCACGCATATGACATTGAAGCGCTGCGGGAATTCCATCGCCAGCGCGTCGCCCTCGAGCACCTCGACATTGCCGAGTTCCAGGGCCGCAAGGTTTCGGCGCGCCGCCGCCGCCAGCGCCGGTTCGCGCTCCACCGCCGTGACGTGTGCGGCGAGCTGCGCGAGGCAGGCCGTGAGGTAGCCCGTGCCACAGGCGATCTCGAGCGCCTGCTCGTCGGGTTGCGGCAACACGGCCTGCAGGGCGCGCCCCTGGATTTTTGGCGGCGCAAGCTCGCGTTCGCCCGCGAGCGGGATCTCCGTGTCGGAATACGCCAGCTGCCGCCAGTCGGCAGCCACGAAGCGTTCCCGTGGCACGGCTTCCATGGCCTCCAGCACGCGTTCGTCCAGCACGCCCCAAGTGCGGAGCTGCTGTCCGATCATCTGTTGTCGAGCGGTGGCGAGATCCATGATTCAAGTCGCTGCAACGAACCGCACGGCGGCGGAAGGGTGTTCAGGTTAGTGGCTCGCGCGAGGTGTGACAAGCAGTGCCGCCTGCATTATGGTGAATGACGGTCAGGGCATCGGCGGCCATGGGCTAAGCTCAGGAACTTCGGGGGGTTCGCCGGGTTGCCGGCGTCCTGGTGACCTGTTTTTCGCGGCGTTCCCGGACGCCGTTTCCGCATGCCCAAGGATATGCATGAGCGCCAACCCTCGCGACGAACTCCGTGACCCCGCCCGCCTCGGCGAGGCCGTCACGCGCCCGTTTCCCGGTTCCGGAAAACTCCACCTGCCCGGGAGCCGGGCGGACCTGCGCGTGGCCATGCGTGAAGTGCGCCAGTCCGCGACCCCGGGAGTACAGGGCCCGGAGCCCAATCCGCCCATCGCGGTCTACGACACCTCCGGCCCTTATTCCGACCCGGCTTATCGCGTCGACCTGCTGGCGGGCCTGCCGTTAATGCGCGCCGGCTGGATCGCAGAACGGGCGGACAGCACGCCGCTCGGCGCCCAGAGCTCGAGTTTCGCGCTCGCTCGCGCCACGGACCCCGGGGCGGCTGAGCTGACTTTCCCGGCGCAACGGGAGCCGCGGCGCGCGCTGGCGGGATGCAATGTCACCCAGATGCACTACGCCCGGCGCGGCATCGTGACGCCCGAAATGGAGTACGTGGCGCTGCGCGAAAACGCCGATCTCGAAGCGCGCCGCGAGACTTACGCGGCCGCCGGCCTGCTGGCCCGGCATCCCGGCGAGGGCTTCGGCGCCAGGCTCCCTGGCCTCGTGACGCCGGAATTCGTCCGCGCGGAGGTGGCCGCCGGGCGCGCCATCATTCCAAGCAACCTCAACCACCCCGAGCTCGAGCCGATGATCATCGGTCGCAACTTCCGCGTGAAGGTCAACGCCAACATCGGCAATTCCGCGGTCACCTCGTCGATCGCGGAAGAGGTCGAAAAGCTCGTCTGGGCGACCCGCTGGGGCGCCGACACGGTCATGGATCTCTCCACCGGCAAGCACATCCACGAGACCCGCGAGTGGATCATCCGCAATTCCCCGGTGCCGATCGGCACGGTGCCGATCTACCAGGCGCTGGAGAAAGTCGACGGTCGCGCCGAGGAACTGACCTGGGAGCTGTTCCGCGACACCCTCGTCGAGCAGGCCGAGCAGGGCGTGGACTATTTCACCATCCACGCGGGCGTGCGGCTGCCGTTCATCCCGCTGACTGCGAAGCGCATCACGGGCATCGTCTCGCGCGGCGGCTCCATCATGGCAAAGTGGTGCCTGGCCCACCACCGGGAGAACTTCCTTTACACGCGCTTCGCGGAAATCTGCGAGCTCATGGCCGCTTACGACGTGGCGTTTTCGCTCGGCGACGGCCTTCGCCCCGGCTGCATCGCGGACGCCAACGATGCCGCC
>Ga0209498_1000854_pt1 | contig 18794 bp, 20 predicted proteins | sample WalLakDeSediment_FD_184131 | JGI IMG/M metagenome (GOLD analysis project Ga0209498, IMG submission 184131) | Lake sediment microbial communities from Walker lake, Nevada to study Microbial Dark Matter (Phase II) - Walker Lake 11/02/13 Deep... | ecosystem: Environmental > Aquatic > Freshwater >... | reverse complement strand
CATTGTCTACTCGACGCTTTCATTTCTCAATAAACTTCCTCGTGCGTTCCTAAATTGATCAGTAGAATTTCAGTTTCATTTGTATCTGAATTTTTAACAAATGTAAAAATTATTCTCAGATTATAAGTGACAGCACAAGCCCAATTGTCTTCTAATATCCCTTGAAGTTTATGTGATTTTAGTTTTGGATGAAATGGATCCTGCTCAAGGAGATTCATTGCTGCAATAATTTTTTCCTTGAGATCAGGTGTACTCTTTGTAGTTTTCTTAAAAGCTCTTTTAAAGGAGGACGACCAGTTCAGAACCATTATTCGTTTTCTATCTCTTTGAGGAAATCTTCTGCCGATCCGCTTCCTGTCTTACCAGCAAAATATTCTTCTTTACTTTCCTTCACTGAATTTGCAAATTCTTTTCTCTTTGCCTCAATAACCCTGTTATGTATTATCTGCGAAATCATTAACTGATCATCCAGCGGTAGTTTCGAAACCGATTCAAGAAAATCATTTATAAAAGTTTTGGAATCACTTCCTTTTGGAGCGGTTTGCATATTTAATCCTTCTATTCTTAACTACTATAAAATTAGACTTAAAATGCTAAATAATCAACAATACAGCATATTTGAAATCATTATCTAATGAATAATCAGTAAAAAGTAAGTAGTAATTAGTCTACAGTAAGAAGTTTTCTTAATACTAACTACTCAATACCAACTACTCACTACTTACTACTCACCGATTACTTACAGCTAACAGCTTAACGCTTACCGCACCAATCCATAATGTTCTCTTATCACTTCGGGAATTGTTTTATTGCTAACTTACATTCATTCACAAACAAACTCATCTGATTCTTCAATCGGTTTGTTATCAATTGCTGAAATGGCGTAGCCGTGCTCGGTTAAAAGCTTTCCGCCGGAGGCAGATAATTAATCATTTAGCTCTGATTTTATCACCGTGTGTTGCAAAAAAAATAATACGCTTTCTCTTTGTAAATAATTATTTTGCACTAGGCAGTGTCTTATTATCAGCATTTTCAATATTTAATAACCGGAACAAAAAGCTTACGGATTTTTTGCTGCGGAACCGGAATTCTGCAAACCTAATGAATGTGTTATTTGCTGCCGTAATATTTTACTATCTGATCTATGAAGGTCTGGAAGTCTTTTAAATTTTCTGTCAGATACTTATATAATTCTTTGGCATCAACTTCCCAATAAATATGCACCAGCCTGTTTCTGAATTTTGCCATCGCTATTAATTTATCTGAGAGAGATTTTGTTACAATGCCGGTTTTTTCAAGCTCGCGGAAAAAATCTGCATAAGTTTCCGGCGGGTTTACAGGCTTATTGAACTGCTCGAGCGATAGAATTTTAGCAGCAATGTTAATACAGCTTTCAATAGCAAGTTGAAATAATCGTTCTGTTGCAGCAATAAGCAGACGGTCATTAATGAATTCGTTTTGTTCTTTTCCGGCTATCGCTTCCAGTTCATTTCTGTATTTTACAATTCTTTGAAGATGATCATTCACAATTTCATCAATCATCGTAATATCCCTATTTGTCTCTGAAACTCATTATTATATTGATTTTTATAGTATATGAAGTCAGGGTATCTTTTATAATTAAATTCAATGAAACCGGCAAGCTGAATCCGATCGTTACAGAATAATAATCTGCCTGTCGTTAAAATACTATGGGCAATTCTTAACGGTGCCTGGTTCAGTATTAATAAATCAAGTTCATCAACTTTTAAGATATCTGCTGCAATCCCGAATATCTTCAGATATTCCGGTAAGAATTTATCGGCTGGAATTTTTTTATCCAGCAGAACTGCCAGATCCAGATCGCTTAATGGATTCAGATAACCTCTGAGAGAGCTTCCAAACTGATAAAATGCAGCTATGTTTTTATCCTCACTAAGTTTTGCACTAAGGATTGGAATTTTTTCCAGCACATTTTCAGGGAGCTTTTTTGTTTTTATCATTGTAAGCCTTCGTTTTTTAAGGCTTAAAAATACTAATTAACCCTGTCAAATACAGATAGCATAAATTATATTTTAGTATAATTTACCGAATATATATTCCAGCTATTTGACAGGGCAAGCCTAACAATAACCATCTTCGGTTCATAGTTCATTGGTTCAAAGTTACAGTTGGTTAGTTTCTAGTCATAGTTGATCAGTTGAGTTACAAACCAGTAACCATAACAAGTAACCAAAAAACTGAAACTAAAAACCAACAACAAATAACAATCGTCAGTTCTTAGTTTATAGTTTATAGTTTATAGTTATAGTTAATTAGTTTCTAGTCATAGTTGATCAGTGGAATTAGAAACCAGTAACCAAAACCAGAGACCAAAAAACTGAAACTAAAAACCAACAACTAACAACATTAATTAGTTCTATGTTTAAGCTGATATCAAATTCCGAATTTCCAACATCAACAACAAAAACCACTATCCATCTTCCTTCTTCCAACTTCCATCATCCATCTTCTCTCTTCCGGAATTATTTTGTTCACTTTCTTTGTTCAATGGCTTTTCAAAAAAATATTTCAATCCAATTACCGCCAGAAAAATTAAAAATGGTTCTGCTGCAAAATTATATCTGGGGATCGAATAAAATATAAAATGTATTACTGTTAATGTAATGATTGTCAATGAAGAAAAAATAACAAGATTATTCTTTTCTGATTTATAGAATCCATAAATGGCTAATAGAAGAAGGGGAAACCTGATGCCGATCAGTAATCTAAAGAGCAAACTTCCACGCAAACCTTCATTTGAAGAGGGAAAGAACCCCCAGAACTCCCATAATGAATTTAATCTGTCTGTTATAAATTGTAACGGATTTGCAAAAGCATAATTAAAGTAATAACCTAAAGCGCTCAGATAGCCGGTGCTTAATAACTCAGGTTGATTTGTGGCCAGATAGAAATTATGGACAGAACTATAACCAAGCGCAATCTTGCCAGAAAGGATTACGCCATAAAGCATCATTGCTGCAATGGGGACAAAAGATAAACCAATGAACCTGCTACCATCCCGGAATTCCCTTTTATAAAACAAATAACCAGAAAAAAGCAACATAAGAGGGAGTAAAGATGTTTTTATTATTATTGATGTTCCAATCATTAAACCAGCAATCGAAAATTTTTTCTTACTTATGAAGTAAACTGATAATAAAAGAAAGAAAACGGATGGAATCTCAGTTAGGATAAACCTTACATAATTGAGCTGGTTTGGATAAAAAGCAAATATTGCAACTGCAATTACTGAAAATATATTTATCCCCAGACTGTTCTTGACAATTATCCAAAATAAATAAAGCGAAGAAGTTGAGAGTATTATATTTAGGATTATAATTGACAGATCTCTGCTTTCTGTCCCGGTAATTAATGTAACAAATGCTAATATTGCAGGGAAACCATTTGGGAAGTATAACCCGAAACCACCGCTCAATAATGTATTTGCCTGAACGATATAGTTTCGCGAATCTGGGGTGAGCCAAGTATCAGAAAAATAAAAAGGGATGAATATTCTTAATACAAACGAAAGGGCAAAAACTGCATAAGCTAATTGAATATATCTTTTTTCATTCATTATAGCTTACCGCTTAAAGCTTATCGCTCACTGCTCAAACCTCAATTCCATAATTCTCCTTAATCACTTCCGGAATTGTTCTCTTTTCTCTTTTCGCCCTGCGTTCAATATCATAAATCTTTGCATCCACTAAGAAACGGTACCAAAAACCTTGTAAGAAATGCCAGATCAATCCGGGTATGCCGTCAAGGAGACCAAGCTTGAAAATGTATCGGTAGATGAAGTAGAGAAAGGGTCTAATGAATAAGGGTATATAGGTATAAAGGTTTTCTTTAAACCACCGTTTTCTTTTATCCTGTGCTTCCGAGAGATTTGCATCAATCCCGACAGTGGCGGAAAATTTATACTTGATGTTGAGCAGATCAATTGCTTCTCTTGTTGCGTAGTTGTTATGTTTGTTCGTCCACCAGGTGAGGTTATTCAGGTTATCATCCACAAAATCATTTTCGAATGTTATTGTTCTGCCGTGCTCAAGCTTTACGTGTTCATCCATCCATCTTTCTTCATACTTGCCGGAACCGTAACGCCATAAACGAAGCAGGTAAGTAGGGTAGTAGCCGCCATGCTTTATCCACCGGTTCATAAAGTAAACCCGCCTTTTAAGAATTACCCCGGTAATATCTTTATTGAGAGTTGAAAGTTTTTGAGTGATTTCGCTTGCAAGTTCTGGTGTTAAATATTCATCTGCATCGAGTCTCAAAACCCACTCCGTTTTTACCGGCAGGTTTTCCAAGCCCCAGTTGAATTGTTTCGCGTGGTTGTTCATCCATTCCTTTTGAAAAACTTTTGCGCCCAGACTTTCAGCTATTTTAACTGTGTCGTCTGTGGAGAAAGAATCAACAATAAAAATTTCATCAGTAAGTTCTTTTGAACTTTTTATACAGCGTGAAATCTGGCTTTGTTCATTGAAAGTCAGTACTACAATTGAAACAATATCTTTGGTTGAAGTCATTTTCTAACAGCTAAAAAAGTTGAATGGTCGTCAGTTGAGTAATTAATATTTTCATCTTTCTTTTTCATAGACTCTAATTTTAACTCCATTTTTTTTATAGATGGCTGCTTATACCACGGAAATTTAAAACTGTACAAAGAATCGTAACGAAAAAATATGTTCATCAATTTATAATTCGCTGTTAAAAGAGCATAATTCCGGGAATACTTTTGATGCCACCTGTAAAAGTTCGGGAGATATTTATCAACCTTGGTAAATCCATTGTTTAATAACAATTCAGTAAAGCTTGTACGTGTGTAATGTCTAAAATGTCCTAATAATTTTTTATACGATTTCCAGTAATAAGTGTAAGGAACTGCAGCAATTAAAATTCCGCCAGGTTTAATGACGCGGCTAATTTCGCGAACAGCTTTTTCGTCATTTTCAATATGTTCAAGAACTTCTAAACATAAACCAATATCTATACTGTCGGAATCAAAAGGCAGTTCGTAAATACTTGAATTAAAAATTTCAGCTTTACCTTTTAGCCTGGTCATTGCATAACTAACATTTGATTTTGCATAATCTACCCCGGAGAGAGTATAACTGTCTGGCAGCTCAGCAAGAACATCACCTAAACCACAGCCAACATCTAAGGCCTTAAGATTACCCGGAAAATTTTTAAGATAATTTAAAATAGTATCCCGTCTTACACGCATCCGGGCATCTACATTATAGGACACATTATCTTTTTCCTCAAAGAATTCTTCATAAAAATCATCATAGCTCTGATCTGAACTCATTTTCTTCCTGTTAATCTTTGCCAGCTTTAAAAGCAGCAAAGCTAATATGTCAGAAATAGTTGGTTTTATTTCGTTCGCCGTTTTCACGATGAGTAAACTTTGTCACTGATATTAAAAAGCAATTCATAAAAATTATGAAGTTTCCGAACCGATAAAGAAGATTCTGAAACCTTATTTGAATTGAAGATAGAATGATATACTAATAAATGAGATTCATCCGAGTCATTACTTCTTAAGGTTGAAATGACTTTATTGATTGTACTTTTGCGCAGATTTTTCGATTCCGATTTATAAATAGGAAAGTTATCAGTTGCCATGTAAGATGTGAAAGTATCCGGGAAAAAATTCAGTGCAGTGCCATAATTCTGGAATGTGTAAAATATTCGGGCACGCCTCGGGATAAAGCCCTGCCTTAATAATAAATTCACTTCGATTCCATTCTCCGAAATAAGCAGCCCTGAAATTTTATCCGTTTGTCCCAATTCATTCAAGGTATAATTTATGTTTGTGACATTCCATTTACCCGGATAAAACATACAAGCTAAATCAATAAAATGGAGTGCGTAGTCTATTAACAAAGTTTTTGCTTTGCGTTCATTACGCAGCCAGCTCGCACCATCGTTAGTAACAGGCGGACTTTGAAAAACCAAATCAACTTTTAATAATTCTCCGGTATTGTATTTTTTTATATGGCTTAACATTTCAATTACATTTTTCTTGAAGCGATAATTATGGCATATAAATAACCTGTCAACATTTTTGTCAAATAAATTTATTAATTCATTCAACTCTTCTTTACTGTAGACAAGCGGCTTTTCAACCAGAACTTTAGAACCGTTGCCGGGAATTAATTTTAAGTTTGATAAATGAATTGGACCGGGTGTGGAAATTACATTTAATTCGGCTTCGGTAATGCTTTGCTTGCTGATCGAATAAACTTCACCAACTATTTCATCTTTATAACTGACCAGATCGTATGCCTTTATTTTATTTATCAGATCAAGTTTTCTCAAAGCAGGCAAATGTTTTTGTTTAACAATTCTACCATACCCGATGATGTTTATAGAATTAAATAAAACCTTTTTTGCTGTATCAGGAATTTCAGGAATTGTGTAGTTCGATTCTTGCTTCTCCATCGAATTCATCAGCTCTTTTTCCCAATCTATTTTGTAACTCAAACCAAGCATCTTTTGTGTTAATGAAGAATCATAGGTATTACTTCTTGTAGCATTGTGAAATTTCTGATAAAGCCCCATATTTTTTTTCATAATTAACTTCGTAGCAATATCACCAAAAACTCCGAGTGTTAACCACAAAAAATTTGGTAACGATACTATATCTTCAGAAATTCCTAAAAGCCGGCTGCATTTTTTAATGTAATCTTCTTTCGAGGGTGATTCATTATCGACTAATGCATAAATATTAACCGGTTTGTCCGAATGGGTAGAGAGTATTTTAATCACGGTCTGATGAACTGACTCTCTGGAAATTAATGGCATTATAGTTTTTTTTGTGCCATACAACATTAATTTATTCCAGGGAGTTCTGAATGCATTGCCTACGATCGGATTTACAAGACCTTCACCAAGTATAAAACCGGGACGCAGTAAGGACAGCCGTAAACCATCGATCTTATTTTCAAGCAGATAATTCTCTGTAGCTACTTTCCATGCACCATAATCTCCCTTTTTTTTAGGATCGGTTTCAATCTGTGCATCCTCATTAATTATTTTTTCGCTGGCTTTATAGACACTCATAGATGAGAAATGGATCAGGTGCTTGGTACCGGCTTTTTTACAAAACGCGAGTAAATCGCTGATATATTCTAAATTGTCCTCAACACTTGCATTTTTAACAAGCAGATAATTAATGATCAAATCAATTCTATCATCAATAAATCTGTTTGTTGAAATGCTTTGAACCGGTCCGGTAATCGAGTTACCGACTCTGTTTTCTTCACCCCTGTTAAAGGTTAAAACATCGTGGCCAAGTGCATTTAGCTTTTGAACAATTCCATTGGCAGCAAAGCTTGTACTGCCGCAAACTAATATTTTATTCATGCTTATTTTTATTTAAGATTTTTTCGTACTCGGTTTTCATTTGTGCTGCAATTATATCCCAGGAAAACTTCTTAGCAAAATTAAATGCATTTGAGCTAAGAAGTTCTAAATTACTATGTAATAATTCTGAAATTGCGTTTGCAAATGACTCCGCATCATTGTTAACCCATTTACCGCAGTTGTACTTTTCCACTTCCTGCCAGGGAGAATGGATGCTTGCAACAATTGGTGTTCCTGCCGCTAATGCTTCTGCATAAACTATCCCGAAGTTTTCATGATGTGAAGGTAAGGCAAATATGTCACCTTCTGCTAAAAACAAATCCTTCTCGTCGTCATATAATGCTGGAATTATAAAAACATCGTTTTGCAATTCCTTTGCTTCAATAATTTTCATCAGGTTTATTTTTTCGCCATCATCTTCACCGGCTAATATCAGTACCACTTCTTTTTTTTGCTGCTTGATTTCAGAAAATGATTCAATAAGTATATCAAGCCCTTTTACTTTATGCAGTCTGCTGAGGCAAATAACTGCATATTTAAATTCTCTGTTTACAATTTTCTTTAAATATTTATTATCCTTCTTTATTTCAATCGCTTCCTCAATTAAATTAACACCATTAGGAACCATAAACACATTAGAACGCGGGAAAAATTTTTTAATATCCTGCTCTTCCTGCCTGGAAGTTGCATGAAAATTAATACGGCTTGCAAATGGTTTTATAAAAAAAATTATCCAAAAAGATTTATAAAGACTTCCTTTTAATAAAGACCATTTGCCTAAAGAACCTCTGGGACTCAGTATTAAAGGCTTATTAAATATTCTACAATAAAAAAGGCTGATTAAGGAAACTGTCGAAAAAATAGGTTGAGTATGAACGATATCTGATTCTTTTATATCCTTCCAAACATTTATTAAGTATTGGAAAGAGAAACGCCCAATAATTGTTTCATCATAGTATTTAACTTTTAAATTCTTTTCGAGGCTAAGTTTTTTATTAGTTTCTATTTTTAAACGTTCTTTACCATTAGCATTAGTCGTTGCAACCAATACATTACAATCTACATTAGCAAGATGTTTAGATAAATAATAAGTGGAATATGAAGGACCGCCGTAAATTGTTGCAGGATAAAAAGCTGAATTTATTATTAATATTTTCAACGAGTGTGGCTTTGTTAATTAGGTAAATTATTTCTTGAGTAAAAAAGACTGAAGGATTATAATAATCGGAAAATTTCTTATCCAGCTTACAAGTGTACCATTTATCGAGCTGTCAATAAGTATAACTGAGGAAAGAAATCCAAAATAGATTAAAAGCTGACCTCCGCCTCCAAGATAAAAATTCCAAATAAAGCGCTGCATAATTCCGAAGACAAAGAAGCCAATAAGCACTGCAGTTATACCGCCTGCGAAATACAGGAAACCAATTGGTGTCATTGCCACTGATGTCGTAGGTGTGCCTCCCCAGACAACAACTGAAAACCATTTGCCGAAATCTTCTACAGGTTTACTTCTCCAGAAAATACGAGGTATAAATGCCTGAAGAGGCACCGTGTAAATCTTTTCAAGAAAATCCGGTGATTGTGTATCTAAACCGGAGTTATCAGAAAAATCAACAGCTTTGGCAGCCGCTAACAAATAATTATTCCTGGTAACAATGCTTGTAAAAATATCCTCATCGCCGTAAACTATTTTCCTGCTCTTATTCAAGCTGTAAGCATCCATCATACTGCTTGCAATGTAACCGGGTGAACTTTGAAAATTTGCATCTCTCATTCTGATTATTCTGAATGGTTCAATTATGGTATAAGCAGCTACCAGCAAAATTATGGTTGCAACTATAAAACCTTTATGGATTTTTTTATGAACGAGGTAATAGCAGACAAAAAGGATGGCGACAGGAAATATTACTGCAGATTTTACTCCACTTAGCAAACCAAAATAAATTTCGATTAAAACAATGATTGCCAGAGTTAGCCTATAATTGAAATTGAAACCCTCCTTAAAGAATTTAATAGCAATAAGAATCAGAGAAAAGTTGATCAACTGACCTGCGGAATTTATAATTAATGCAATGGCAATATTCTCAGAAAGAGTTTTGGGAGATTGAGCAAATCCAAAAATACCAATCTGAATTGCGTATAGGCGGGCGAATACGCTTATTACTATTAAAGTATAAATAAATGCCATATTAGGCTTTAATTCTTTGCGGAAATATTTTGTTAAGCCTAAAGGTTTTTTAAGTAAGAAATTATAAAGCCGGTCTCCAAACTTAGAATTATAACCCAACCACATTAACATGGCAGAAAGAATGATAAGCGTCATAGTGTAGTTAAGAATTGGAAAATGATCGGAACCAAGCTGCTTGTATAAGAGTTTACTTGCCTCAGTATCCGGCACAAAATGAATGTAGTTGGTTATCACAAAACCTAATAGAAAAGTAAAAATAGAAGCAAGTACTGCCGGATTTAAAAGCCACCTTTCTGGATTATTTTTTTTATAGTTGAAAATATTGTAAGACAGGAAAACAATAAGGAAAATATTTTTAATGATAAAACTGATTATTGGTAGATCAACGAAGTCAATTAAAATGATGAAGAATAAAATAAAAAGAAAAAAGTAGCTGCCTTTAAATTCTTTATTAGTTTGTTTATTCATTCTCTTGTATCCATAAAATTTCTGAACAAATGATTAAACCTCATTTTTACTTCCTCTTCCAGCCCGAACCAATTATAGACATAAATAAGGAGAACTAAAGATAGAGCTATAAACCAAACCAGTAAACTAAAATTAACACCTAATAGATCAGTAACGAGTATACAAGTTATACCAATTGGTGCTAATGCAGCAGTTAACATTGATTTAGTATCTAATTTACCGTTAAATGATTTCAAAATATGTTTCGTAAAAATAAATGGTAAAATCATTGAAGAAATTACTTCACTTAAAATTATTGCAATTCCAATTCCGCTTAACCCGAATTTTGGAACTAGTAAATAACCGGAACCAAAAATTATTACAGCCCTTGATATAGTTATTATGGACTGGGCGGTAAGATTGTTTATGCTTGTAAGATAAAAATAAAAACCTGAACCAAAATTAATCAAAGAGATACTAACAGCAAGAGATAGAAAAAGAGTATAATCAAACTTGATCAGACCTTTAGTCCATATCAAAAAAAAACTCTCAATAAATGGCAGTATCAAAATCATTCCGATATTTATAATTAACCCGCTAAAAAACCAATGTGAGCAGAATATGGCATTTAATTTTTTACTTTCCTGATTTGTATGGAACCGTGCAATGTCCGGGAGAAAAGAGCTTATAAGAATATTAGTTGCACTAGTAGCTGTGTTTGTAATTGTCCTTAAAGTCGTAAATGCAGGGATTACTGTGGATGAAATCATATTAGAAATAAATAATATTATTCCGTTATTGCTTAATTGTTGAACAATTCCATTGAAAGTGAGTAGAAGAGATTTTCTGAAATTTGTAAAAGCAGATTTAATATCTCCGCCGAACCACCATGGATAAAATTCAGGGATTTTAATCCTGATATAAATGAACGTTAGTAAATAAACCACTATCTGGATAAGTGAATAAAAAATACACACTGTTAAAATATTTCCACCAAGTACGACTACTACAACAATAGATGCAAATTGAGATATTTTATAAATAATTCCCCACCAGAGCGATTGAGTATAAAAGCCGGCAGGGATCATAAGTCTATGAAGTATCCCTCCATAACTTCCGGAAATAAACCAGGAGAAAACCAGAATGAGCAGGCTAAGTGAAAGCGAAATATCTGAAACTAATTCTTCCGATAAGTTAAAAAATGCAGGTAAAAGCCGAAATGAAATTAATACCAATATAACAATGAGTTGGAATAAACCTAAAGTAGCTGCAACAATTATGCTCGAGCTCAGGGTTTTTTTTAACTCTTCTTTGTCGTAATTGTAAAGTAAATTTATTTTATTACCGACATAATTAATATGTCCATTATCTAACGATTGAAACAAAGCTGCCCCGGCAAAGAGAGCCAACCAAATTGCATAGATCTCATTACCCCAGTAAGTTAAAAGAATAGGCACAGATATAAATGCCTGAGCAAGACTCACAAAAAATGAGATGAAACCAACAGCAGAGTTCTTAATCGCCCGGCTTTGTATGCTGGATTTTTTTTTATTCATTTAATGATAAAACAAAAATAAACTCACCGCCAAAAAAACCTTTTGAGATTTTAAACAAAATTCTTTTAACTAAATCCTTTTGTTTTTTATTGAGGAATAATAAATAACTTTGGAATGGAACACCACCTTCAACTGATTCATTTACAATTTTGAATCCTGAGTTTATTAGTAAATTTTTAATTGATTTATAAGTGTACCATTTAACATGTGTTTGATCCAAAAGACCAGCACTTTCATATTCAAACTTTCCAAATAGCATTCTTAATCTATTCTTATAAACTAAAAAATTTGGTACTGCAACAATTAAGCAAGTCGCTTTGGGAATCATTATTTGCTTTATTTGTTCAATCAGATTTTCTGAATTAACGATATGCTCTATAACATGGGAACATATAATTACATCATAAATAGGTTTTATGCTTTCAGGTAAACCATATTCAAGATTATGTATATAAACTGTTCGACAAACACGGCGTGCCTCGATAGCTTCTGTCTCTGAAAACGTAATTCCATCTATTATTAAACCTCTCTCGGATAACAATCTTGCATTATCACCGGCACCACAGCCGATGTCAAGTATAAACTTCGAATCTTCCGGCACTGCTTTCAGCACTTCGGGGTTGCCGGCATTTTTATAAAATATTTTTGATTTTGGATCACTCATATTTTATTAATTAAATGCCCTGGTTATTAATCGTATAATTTTTGAGTAAAACAATTCGTAAGGACTTTCATCAGGAAATGATTTTATAATTTCTTTTTTTCTTTTAATCAACGCGTACAGGTGCCATTTTATAATTTCAAAGCTAACATTATTCCTGAATACAAATCTCTTCAGCAGATACGACAAATAACCGGAATAGTTCTGCTGGTTGATACTGCTTGAATGTATATCGAATAGCAAGAATAATCTTTTCCAGCTGAACTCTGTATAATCCTTAGGATATCCATCCGGTCTTGCTTCTAATACATTAATAAGCGGTTTATTTATATATCCAACATCCCACCTAGCTGCAAGCCGCATCCAAAGATCAACATCTGCAAGCAATCCAAATTTTTCATGCATCCCACCAGCTTCATCAAAATATTTTTTTCTTATAATTGCTGTACCTCTAACCGGACTTCCCCAACGCTTTAATAAAAATTTTTTCAAAATGATCTTGCCAGGATTAATATACCTCAATTTTCTACTAATGGGAGAATTTGTTGAAATTGATTCTGAGGTTTTGTAGTCATTAAATACAAATGCTATGTTGGTGTTGCTTTCTATGCAACTCAGCCACTCGGCAAATGTTTCATATTTCAGCAAATCATCATGGTGTAACAAAGCAACAAATTCGCTCGCAACCATACCAATTGCATAATTTGCATTTCCTGCCATACCTAAATTAGAAGGAGTTTTAATTACTTCAACTCTGTTGTCCAAGCTTTCAAAACGTTTGGCGATTAAATATGAATTATCTGTTGAACAGTCATCGCTTATTATTAACTTAAAATCAGAAAAAGACTGTTCCAAAATATTAGTAATCACTTTTTCAAGCAGATGATCGTGATTATAGACCAGTAGGCAGGTGGTCAACTTGTGGAATTGATCATTCTCCATCAAGCAATGCTATGTAATTTGAATGCTTGTAGTTTTCTAATCCTACTTTAAATCTTTTAACAGGTATTTTTCCCCATATCGTCAGCCTGTAAAATTTATAACCAAATGGTAAAAGAAACTCAAACACCTCCCCGAGTTTTGCGCCTGATACTTTCCAGTTAGAATTATATTCAAACTGAATACAACTGATGGACTTTTTACTAATTAAGTTGGTTGCCCCAAAAAGTACCTTAGATTCATGACCTTCCACATCTATCTTTAAATATTCGATCTTATTAATATTATTCAAATCCGTATACTCGTTCAGTGTTTTTAGTAATATTTTCTCTTTGCGAAGTGTTTTATCGCTTACTCCATAAATTTCATTGAAATATAATGAGTTGTTGCCTGACAGATCATCATAAATGAAAATATCAGATTCTGATTTAGTATCGCTTAAGCCAAAATTATTCACTACTAATTTTCCGGAATTTATTTCCTTTGATAAATTTATCTTTAAATGTGCATAAGTATTAAACACAGGTTCGAAACAGAATATTCTAACATTGGGATTAATACTTAAAATGTATTGGGCGTATTCTCCAATGTTCGCACCGACATCAAATACGATCATATTACTCTTTAGGTAAGTTCTTAAAAACTTATATTCACCATTTCTAAACGGATCCGATCTGTCGTATCCACTCAATGCATCAGGGAGTAGCTTTGCTTTGCGAATTAATTTCATATCGTCTTTTAATTAACAATTAAATTAGTTTGAGAAATCTCAAATCCTTTAGCACTGCTAAAAATAGTATTCAGTATTAAATTCAATCTGTGTTGGTAAGTGTGGCTATTGTATGCTCGTTTCTGCCCCGCATTAGCAATTTTGTTTCGAATTGCTTCGTTGCCAAGGTAATATTTTATTTTTTCCTTCAGCTCTTCAAAGTTTTTAAATGCCACCAGTTCTTTACCATCATCAAAAAGATTTGATAAGCCTGCTCTCCATTGTATCATTTGAAATCCACCAATGCCTGCTATTTCAAAAGTTCTCGCATTTAAACCATATACCCCAGCCGGTACCAGAGTATTTAGATTAATTTTAGCCGCGAATACGGCTTTTGATTTTTCATCATTCGTCAAATATTCGCCCTGGAATAACCTTCTACTTTTCAAATCTTTTTGCCAAATTGGCGGTTGATGGCCCCATATTTTGATATTTAAATTCATATCGGATAAATGTGAAAAAAAAAATGAACGGTAATTATGCGGATTACCATATGTTGTTATATCACATTCATACTTATATAAATCTTTATCTGATAGTCTAATGGTCTTATGGTATTTGGGATTGCAACATTCAGGAAGATATAATACATTTTTCTTGTTGTACTGATTACTAAGAATTATTACAGCATACGGATCCTGAAAAAACACATAATTATAATCAGCAATCATAAATAAAGCCTTGCTAGCTGTACCAATTCCATCTGGAAACCACATAACTATAGGAGCTTTGCTCTTGTTCTTTATTAATTCAACTTCATCAGGGTAGAGGAAATCATGAGTTACAATTGTAAGATCAATTTTGTTCGCTTCAATTATTTTTTGCAGTTTCTTCTTTCTTCTCTCTATGAAATACTTTGTGTTTGCAAGACTGTTGACCATAATCTGGTTTGCCTGGTGTATTCTTCTGCCAATTATTGTTTTGCTGTACTTATATTTAGCAGTTGGGTCAAATTCAAACGTTTGGTTTCCTAAATCCTTAAGAGTATCAGAAATATGAAAACCAAACTGATCATCTGAAAATTTACCTATAACGAGTATGTTCATTTGTCAATCATCTTTAAGTTAGCTGATATATTCATATAGGAATATTCCTTAATTCTCTTCAGCGATTGCATTCCAAATTCTTTTGTAATTGTGTCGTTTTCTAAAAGTATTTCCAGTTTTAATTTAATGCTTTCAATGTTCTCGCATTTAACTATAAAACCGTTTGTTTCTTCAACAACCAAATCATCTGCACATCCTGCTATATCTGATACAATAACCGGCAGATGAAAATTCAGCGCCTCATTCACAACAAGTCCCCACGTTTCACCGGCTCCGGATGGAAGAACAAAGATATCAGCAGTCGCAAAATATTTTCCAACCTCACTCTGGTTTTTAAAGCCTGTCAGGTAAACGTCCTTTAAATTATGCCTGCTAATATACTCTTCCATTTCTTTTCTAAGCTCACCATCGCCTAAAAAGACCAATGCTGTTTCCTCATTCTTCAAAGAATGGTATGCCTGCATTAAATCCATCGGCCGCTTTTTAGGAATGTATTTTCCTGAGTAGAGAATAATTTTTTTATCAGCAGGTAATCCAAGCTCTTTTCTTAACTCCGGTTTTTTATCTTTATATTTTTCATACTCAGCTCTGAACCTGTCATTATCAACAGCGTAGGGAGTAAAAACAAGTTTTTCGTTTTTCACACCATAATATTCATACAGCTTTTTGTTCTGGCTGCCTATATAAAAAAAGTAGTCAAAAAGCTTAAACCAAAAATACTTGAAAAAAATATTACGCAGGAATAAAGTTAACCCGGGTTTAAGAAGCTCCTGGTTCAGAGGATTCTCAGAACGCAGGCAAAGTCTTAAACCCAATAATTTGCCTGCAATAACAGCGAGGAAATTAGTTGCATACGCCCATCCGTGAATTACTAAAAAGCTTCCTCTTTCATTTTTTAGTGCTCTGAAAATTTCAAGGTTCATCAAACCAAAGAATCCGTTGAAGATGGAAGGCTTCAAGGAATTATTTTTTAGGAATTTATAATCATATCCTTCAAGCAAAGGAATATCCCACTTCACTTCTGTACCGAAACCTTTATCAATATGTCCTTTTACATTTTCATCCGAGCAGTAGAGCACAAGCAGATCAATTTCCGGTTCTTTAGCCATCTGCTTGAAAAGAGGAGAGAAATATTGAATTGGGTGGCTCAACAGAAATATAAATCTCTTTTTAGCCGCCATAATTTATTTCACTTGCTGATAGAGTATTAAATAGTCTGCTGCCATCTTCTCCAGTGTAAACCTTTCTGCATTCTTAAAACCTTTTCTAATCAAATCTTCTCTCAATTTATCATCATTTATAATTTTTTTAATTCCGTTTCTAATTTCCTCTATATTAAATGGGTCAACCAGCAACGCAGAATCACCGGCAACTTCGGGCATAGAATATAAATTTGAAGTAATAACCGGTCTGCCGACTATATTAGCTTCGACTATCGGCATTCCAAATCCCTCATAAGTAGAAGCAAAGAAAAGCATATCACATCTTTTATAATGTTCGTACAACTCTTCTTCTCTAATATCAATAAAATTTTCAAATGCAATGTTACTTCCTATCAACTCTTTTTTACAGCTATCGCTTATGGTACCAATAATAATGATTTTACAGCTCAATCCCCTTACGGCTTTAATAAGTCGTGCCAGGTTCTTATTTGGTGCGGAACCAATCTGGATAATTAGAGGTTGTACTTCATTAAAACTTTTTTCTGCCCTTTTGAAAACAGGGGATACTGGATTATGTATTACTTTAATTTTATCAGGCTCACAACTAACATATTTCAGCAATTCATTTTTTGTAGTTTGAGAGACTGTCGTAACATATGCTGCTCTACCAACAGGTATAGTGTACCAAATTAGCTTTGCCAAAAAGTGTTTAATTCCTTTGGTACGGTAGAGTATTCCAAGGTCGTGTATAGTTAGTATATTTTTTATTCTTTTGAAAAATAGGTTAAGGTAATTGACATCACCTGTTATATGGTTAATATCTTTTTGCTTGTTTGCGGCATAAAAGCAGTTAAAAAGTCTTCTAAAAAAACCATTGCTTTCATAAGGACAGGTAACTACTTCAAAATTAATTTTCGTATTAAGCTCATCTCGTATAGTCTTGAAGATCTTTTCAATGCTATAGTTAGCGTTCTGCCTTCTCTTACGATGAAAATGCGCAACTATCATACTAGTTGGTATCTCCTAGAATAGTTCAATTTAGTTAGGACTCACTGATAATAATAGATATTTTTTTGGTAAATGTGAATTATATTCAAAAAGTAATCACACAAATATACCGTATAAATTTACGCAGGTGAGGATTGGGATAGAAATTATTTATTTCAGGCAGTCAGATTCGCTAAAATGCGTCAAAATTAATTACACCGAATATTCCGCACATTGAGAAGTTAATTAAAAATTATAAATGATAAAGTAAAAATGGCAAGTCAAGGTTTCATTCGAATGTTAAGCATCTTTATTTACCTCATTCCAGAAGTCAGTCTTAGAAAAAATTTCTTTCACTTTTTTTTGAATTTCTTTTTCGGATAGTTCAGGATGAAACTTTCGCAATGAAGCCTTTTTAAGTTTCACTGCTGAGTGATACAGATTAAGAGATAATTGCAGTTTTCTAGCGGGAGTAAAATATTTTAAATGATTTTCCATAATTAGCGATTTCTTTTAAACTCTTTCTATAATTATTAATATTGTTCTAGTCCTGCTGGAGCTCTTCGGCATCAGCTTTATCTTTTAAGCGGTTAGTGCTTAATTTATTCTTGATCAAGTCTTCTTTAGAAATGAAATTTGCGGTTGTATTTCCGAACTTAACATTTTCAATTCGAGTAATAGCATCTTTAAAACTAACTCCATCAATAACATTCATAATATCGATCCTTACCGGGCTGACACCAATCTGGATTACTCTTCCCTCAGTTATAAAATCTTCTTTAGTAATCTTTAAAGATTCCAGCCCGAACTCAGCAAGTACATGCATCATTAAATCGGCATTATCTTCTGAACTTTCAATAAAAATATCCAGATCGCCGGTATTCCTGGGTTTTGCGTATAGAGCAAAAGCATAAGCCCCAACGATCATATACTTTACCTTATGCTTATTTAATAATTCTATAAACTCTTCGAAGTCTTTTTCTGCTTTCATCATATTCGTCTTGCTTGTTAAATAGTTGAATATACTGCTCCCTTAAAATCTGGACGACGATTAATTTTTCTTCAAAAGATTTAGTCTTCCAATAATTAATATCATCTTTCTCTGCGATTGAATTATATGTAACTCTGGCTTCTTTGATCATAGATATTTTTCTTTTTGATGCATTAAAATAATGAATAAACCATAAAACATCTATTGAGACTTTATCTGCTGGAATTCGATTAAAAGTCCGATGTAAACGAAAAACAGCGGAAGCTGAACACTTCCAACACCAATCCACCAGGCTTCGAACTGGGAGTGGAGGAGGAAGGCTGCTAACGCAGCGGTTAGTAGGGAGTAGTTAGTAGGGAGTAGGGAGTAGTTAGTAGTTAGTAGTGAGACTTTTCCTGGAATTACACGAAATAAAATATAGAAGATCGGGATTAAGAATAGAATCAATCCAATCAACCCAGCCTCTTCAACTAACGCAAGCGACGAATTTCCTTTTTCTCGTATTAGTCTTCCGTCTTCAAAACGATCACTGTATTCACCTGATCTGATTTCCGGATGACTGATACCGTAGCCAAGTCCAATTAATCCTCCTTCAAGTGCTGCTTTGTAAGATGGTTCCCACATCCACAATCGTGATGAGTAAACTTCTGGGAAA